>WNFQ01000189.1_pt1 | contig 42873 bp, 39 predicted proteins | sample 5400171 | NCBI WGS metagenome assembly WNFQ01 (sample SAMN13153356, study PRJNA577476) | soil metagenome | isolation source: 20 cm soil under Madrone tree | place: USA:California | collected 2016-06-14
CGTCCCACAACGCATCGCTCATGAAGTCTGCTGACCAACATTCATTCATCGTTTGCGTCACCTGCAGCGGCGCCGGATTACGTGTCGGCAACCGTCGCTTGCCCTTGCGTCGTTTGTTCAATTTCAAGCTGCAATACACGCGATGCACTCGCTTGTGATTCCAGCGACGACCCTGCCGCCGCAGCCGCTTGAACAGCTTCGGAAATCCTTCCTCCGGTCGCCGGTGTGCCAGCTCCAGAAGCATCTTGATGAGCTCGTCATCGCGGCTCGGTCGCCGTCGATAGCGATAGACCGATCGTCCCAAGCTTACCGCCGCGCAAGCGCGCCGTTCGGTCAGTCCATGCTCTTGTTGTAGACCAGCTACCAACTCGCGCTTGACCGCCGGCGTTACAGCTTTTTTGCGATCACATCTTTCAGCGCCCGATTCTCCAGCAACAACTCGGCCGACATTTGCTTTAACCGCCGGTTCTCGTCTTCCAGTTCACGCAGCCGCCGGATGTCTGCTGCTTCCATCCCGCCGTACTTTGTCTTCCATTTGTAATACGTCGCATCGCTGACTTCGTGCTCGCGGCAAACATCCCTTACTGTTCGTCCCGCTTCGACTGCTTTCAAGATCGCGATGATCTGGTGCTCGCTGAATTTGCTCCGCTTCATCCTGGCCTCCCGGTGTCATACTCACCCGGAAACCTCTACTTTTCAATGGTCCACTTTTTAGGGGTACTTACACCTGAGCTTTCTTCCCTAGTGCCGCGCGCCTTCTTTACGTGTTTTTTCAGAAGCAAAGCTATTTTGAGCCTAAGGGTGCTGAATCGTTTGGATTGCAGCTACGCCTTCGGTTGTAGCACTAGATGAGTGAACAGCCTGAATGACTTAAGGAGAGAAAATGATCGTTAAAAAGAAGGTCCCCACGTTCCCATTCTTCCGTTCGGTTGCTGCACATATGGTCGAGCGGTACATCTTCACCTATCGAATCCCACCGGCCGAACTAAAGAAAAGGTTGCCAGCACCCTGGCTCGAACCGCAGGTTATCAATGGGTACAGCGCTGTTTCGTTTTGTATTCTTTGGTTGGAAAAGCTAACTCTCTCGCCCATCCCATCAATTATTCCATTCAGCACGCTTTCCTGCGCCTATCGCATTGGCGTTCTCGACGTGTCTGAAACCGTTCCGGTCCCATCGGTATACGTAATAGATCGCTGGGCCGACTTACGTCCAATCGCCATGCTTGCCCCGATAATCTTGCATGACACCATTCCGGTCATCAAAGCGGCGATTGGACACGACAATGATGGTGGAACGAGAGTGCAAATGAGTTATACGGACGGCGCCGCGCTTTTTTCGGCATCGGTTCAGCCCCAAGCGGAAGGCCTTGATTCAAAGATTTTCCCCACCGTAAGCGATTTCGCCGCGTTCATAAAAAATGGAGTATCGAGCTACGGTCCATCGCTTGAACAAGGCAAACTCACTAAGGTCGACTTGGTAAAAGAAGAGGTAGAATATCAGCCATTGGTAGCCAACATCGACTTCAGTGAATTAAAAGAAGAGAGCTGGTCCGATGCGGGTATGGAGTTTGATAGCGCGGTTCGCGCCAAAACCGGTGCAAAATATGTCTGGACGTATCAAGGCCTCTGGTCTGAATGAGTTTCGATAGTTTAATTCGTCGATTTGGCCTCCACGGAGTTAAGACTCAGGAGATGCTCGGGCCGAGCCTGAAAGCGAATGGTTTGCCGGCGGTCGACAGGAACCTACGCGCATTGAAAGCCATCGTGGGCGCTCAAATCAGCTAGATCCCGACCTCCCATATTACGTTGATTTCACCACGTAGATCATGAACCATCTCCTCGCAGAGCTGGGAGTAGTTGAGTTCACCCTTGTTCTTCCTTGCCAATAGCCAAGCCAATTTTGTAGTCTGCGACTCGATGCTCATGTCATACGCCGGAATTGCTAGACTCTCATCCCTCAGCATCTTTCCCGACTCATTCACCTGGAAGTTGGTATTGCCCTTCAGTGCCTGGGAAGTCACGACCAGCGGGATGTGCTCGCTCTTCAGGTACTCGAACGCGGCGTGGTGGTTGGTGCAGGGATCTCCTGAGCCGAAAGACCTAAGGATGAATCCCCTAACGTCGTTGTTTTCAACGAGACTGGCGAAGAAGTCTGAAGACATTCCCGGGAACTCATTTAGCGACGCGATGCGCATTTCGAAGTCATTTTCAGAACGTAGATCCACTGCGCTTCGAGCCCTCGGGTAGAGAGGCGTGCTCAGATAATTGAGATGTTTCTCTAGGTTAGCCTCGTTGATATTGATGATGCGGCCTATTCGGCCGAGGCTTCCAGCGCTGAACGACGTGAAAGCATCGTAGTCGAACGTCGAGTCTTTCGTTACTCTGGCGCCAGTGATGATATGGCTGCCAAAGACTGCCATCACGCCCTTGATCGGATTCTTTTCGCGCTCCCAAACGGCAAGGCGCATTGCATTCTCCAGGTTGGTCAAACTGTCCGAACCGGGCATGGCTGCGGACACTTGGGAACCTGACCCCGTTATCTTAACCGGCGCTGCTCACGTCAGAATTGGAGATTTCGAAAGACACGAATAACCGCTATGCTGGTTCCAAGATTTTCCTTTTGTCTGCATATCACTAGACGGCTCTTTTAAGTACTAACAAACTTGGGGCGGCTGATACCTCACGTTCAACCCCTCCCTCAGCACCGCGATAATTCTGCCGAATTCGCAAGTTAACCGTTCCGAGCTGCTGCCCTGTCAGCTGCTGCCTTTTCAGCCGCTGTAGGCTGATCCTTGCGCAGTTCGGCCAGCGCATTCTGCATTTGTTGCACCCAACCGTCTAGTTCAGACTTGAGCACTAGTTCTGTATGGTCGACCAGTAAGTCGACGTTATCCTGGTTTGCCTGTTCTTCAGCGGACAAAGCGGTCCACCATGCCTTGACGTTATCCAAATCGGTCTTGGCCTGGTTGTATTTCATCAACGAACTCTCGGTTTGTCTGTATCCGAGAAAAGTTGTTATCGCCGCCGCTGCCGCGGTAGTCAACGCTATCCACACTTGTTGATTAATAGCAGCCAGGAAAGTTCCTATACCTCCAATAATCAAGATCAGCCACTGAAATAACTTTAATTGTCGCTCAAGTTTGAGCGCTGTCTTTTTGAAGTAGTTGAGCTGATCTTCCAGTCGCACCTCGACGTAGCGGTCGGGCGTCAGCACACTGAAGCCGTCGTCTCCCTCGAGGGCGGCATATTTAGGTGGTAATGGCCGATCCTTCTCATAGGGCTGTAGACCGGAAGTATTCACCTCAGTTTGCATCGCGCGGCGGGTGACGTCCTCTACCTTTTGCGACAATCGTTGCTCTGGTGAGGGCAGCTTCCCATCTTCTTTGTAGTACGCCGCACGTGCGCGATATTGATAGATCTCGCGCTTAATGGTCTCGGCGCTGGCGCGTAGCAAAAGCCACTTGCTTCCTTGTTTGAACTTATTGGCGGCGCTAATCAATATCGTGAGAGTGATGGGCACGAGAATCAAAACGTAGTAGACGTACCACCAAAAGTCAGCGTAATTAACTGGCCCAATATTTTTTGGAGGAGCACTACCAGGATGCGTAACCTGCCTAATCAAGGCCAGCGCCGTCCCTAATAGTCCAATGATGATGATTGCCTTCTGCAACCGGTCAGATCGTTTCTGTTGGAGACCGGCGTTAAGATCGTAATCGGCGAAATGCTCCCAAGCCTGCATCAGCACGTCGTCGCCACCCAGTTCGCGGATAATGAGCCGTTCCGCACCCTTGACGGAATTCGTCAAAAGGTGAATTTCGATCCTCCCATCCGCGATGATCTCGGCCATCATCGGATCTTCGGGCAAGGTTGGTTTTTGCTTACAGGCGGCGGCAACCTCGTCTGCCAAACCACCGCTGCCTTCGACGACAATCACTTTAAGATTCTGGCGCACAGCATGGATCAGTTCATTTCCTGCATTGGCTCCGCCGCTGGCAAGAATCACCACTCCCGGCGCCTTGCTCATAAGAGCTTTGGCCAGGTTGAAAATCGTAGGCAGCTCGCTACCCCAGACGTTGCCGTCAACTAAGACAAAGTGAGAATGGTTAGGATCCAGATGCGTATCGGCATTCGCCTCAGAGCCGGGGTAAGTTACAAGGCCGGCTGGGGCGACGCCAATCAAAGAAGCTTGGAAGCCGCGATCAGCGACACCCTGGCCCATCATCTCCATCACCCCTGATTGAGTGCCACCGTCGATGATCACGGCACTGGCACTAGCGGCAGCGCGAGCGATACCGCGACTAAAGAGTTGAATGAGTCGGGGTTTCAGTTTTTCGTCAACGCTATCGGCGCCGCCGATGATTAAGATAAGCGCCTTGTAAGGAGGAATCGCGAGCGCTTTTAGAATCTCTTCGGCTTGGGTGGCGGGTGGGGGGGAAACCGCGACCGCCTCGTTATCGTTGGGAAAACGAATTGTTGCTTTCTTGATCTCTTCTGACATTGGTATGGTCATCCTTGTGATTGGCGAATTCGCTTGCTCACCACGACGCTGTGCGGCGTCCTCAGTACTGATTGCAAGTCTGCTGGATTAGCCTGGCTCTCCGAGGCTTACCGTAGATTGTACCAGCCTAGGGATGACCGTCGGCTCGAGAACGGTGCTAATCCTAACCTGAAGGCATTCAAGTGATACAGAAGAAAAGCGCGAAGGTCGTCTACGGATTGAGCGTTTTCAAAGATCGTCAGATCCTAACCTCTTGAGATCGATTGCAATGAAAGAGGCTAAGTGCTAGTTTGACTGCGCGCTATCAACGCAATCAAACTCTGATGATGACTAAATCCTAGTAGACGAGCCGCTGCCGTCACCTTAGCTCCAGTCTCTTTCAGAGCCAACCTAATAAGGCGCGCTTCGTATCTACGCACTGCCTCCACAAAGGAAAAGCGCTCCCAATCAGGCGCCGCTGAAACAGCGCGAGTTACGAGCAACCTGAAAGCCCCAGCCAGCCGCCTAAGAGTGTTGGCCTCCTGGGTCTTTTCTAATAGAACGCCAGCATGTTCAATTGTGGCCGACACTTCGTCGTCAGATAGTTTCGCACCCAGTAACTCGATAATGGTTAAAGCACTCACTCCCGCACTCTCAAAGTCGCCAACTTGCTCAGCCAGCGTAATCGCTCGCTGTAGAGACGCGAGCGCTTGCTCCGCATGATCGAGACGCGCCAGAGCGATTCCATGCGTAGTCAAAACCTCGGCCAACAATGAAAGCTCTTCGCCCTTTTCCAGTCTGAGAACCGCTGCGCGGGCCGCCTTTTCCGCTTCTACATTTCTCCCTTCGGCCAGCAGGACCCGTGCGCGTGTTTCGCCAAATTGAGCCAGGTGCACATTATCTTTCAGCCGCGTCGCTATCATTTGCGCCTGATCCAGATGCTCGTGTGCGTCCTCATACTTCCCGATGATCCCCAACAATGATCCGATGTTGTTTTCGACGCAGGCTTGATAGCGAATATGGCCGGCCCTTTCAAAGTGATAGCTCGCGGCTGTGTATTCCATGAACGCGCGATCGGCGTAATCTTCTCGCTTCTCTGACTCGACTAGATGTTTCAGCGCATTCGCAAGCGCATGATGAAACTGCGCCGTAAGCAAGTCGTCTGTTACCTGATCGAATAGCGTGGCCGCCTCGTTGTATACACGAAGAGCTTCATTAAGCCTCCCAGATGTTCTTTCCCCATCGTAGTAAGGCTATCCCTCTCTGTTCGAGATCAGCCTCCGCGAATTCAGGGGCACCATATCCCTTCAAACTCTTGCTTAGCAAATTCGCTTATTTTTCAATCTAGAATCCGCTTAGTGTCCACAGGTATGGACTATCGGGTTGCAGAGGGTGCAAATGATGATCCGAAAGAGACTTGCATGGTATCTGGGCTGCAAACATCAGTTTCCCTGGATGATGCGTTGCGCCTGGAAAGCTGATTAAGCGGCTGAGCCGAGTGCTGGGGACTTCGATATCAGTTTGACAAGCGAGTGGATTAGAAACTCGCGGTGCTGATGGCGATCCTGGGTGGGGTGCTATTCCGTATCACGAGACGTTAGGTCATGTCGGTTTCAGATTAGGTAGTTCGCCCACACCGGGAAGTGACCAAGCCCCCGATATGTCGGCTACGCTCCGGTGGACTAGAGTTCCGCGCCGTGACTTGACACCCTGCCAGTCCGCTTTTTCTCGATCACTCGCCCCACAGTTCCGCGCAGGATCTCCGCTACGCGATTGATCGAGTGTGATGCATCCACAACTTGAAAACCATATTCGCTGCTCATTCGGTCAAACACTGTAAGCATCCGCGATTGGTATTCGATGAAGCTGTCGTAGAAGTCTGCTTCCAGGTGTAGATCCATACCCGATTCCCAGTAGTCGAAACGCCGGCCGGACGTCAAAAGTCGCTCAACCAACGTTTGGGCGGATTCTGCTCGCAAATAGAGAATCGCATCTGGAACCAGTGCCATGCCATAAATTGAGCGAATCCAAGAGGGGTCTATGCCGCGAAGTTCGGCTCGTGCGATGGCTGAGTAGATATAGCGATCCGTCAACACAATGAAGCCAGACCGCAACGCGGGCAGCACCCTATTTTCCAGGCGGTCAACAAAATCCGTCGCATAGTACAGTTGCATCGTGAGGCGACCTAACGTGTGTCCCAGTTTCGCCTCCTTGATTCCCCGGCCTGCCAGGACAGACCTAGTCATGCCGGTGTCTAGCACGGCGTGACCTCGCGATTCGAGCCACGAGCGCAACAGAGCTATGTGGGTCGAGCGTCCGACTCCATCCGCTCCTTCCAGAACGATTAGTTTGCCGCTCAACTCTTCCTGAGCTATGCCCGGCAAGGCTGTGCCGTAAAACGAAGTTGGTTTAATATCTGTCTGGCCGCCTTTCTTTCAAGTGTCGACCTATGATTGTCCTTATCTCGCGCTGTTGCTCCTCGATTGAACGTGTTGCGTCGATTGTCGTCAATCCAAACTCGGTCACCATGCGTTCATACTCTGCAAGAATCTTACCTTGAAAGATTGTGAAGCTCTCGTGCGGATCGTCAGCCCAACCCATATCCAGTCCGGCCTCGTAGAACTTCAATGTTCGCTTTCTGGAGACGATGCGATCAACAGCTACATCCGGGGGAACCCGAAAAAAGAAAGCTACAGTGGGTCTTACCGCAAATCTGTACACCTCGCGCACCCATTTGCGGTCACAGCCGCGCGCAACATCACGCGCGAACGCCGTGTAGATGTAACGATCCGCAAGTACGATGGCGCCTGCCTTGAGCGGAGCAAGGATGTCTCGTTCCGTTCGATCAGCAAAGTCGGTCGCATGTAGCAGCGAAAACGTCGCGGGAGTGAACAGGTGGCGCTTCTTCGCACGTTTGGTGGTTTCCTTCACTAATAGCGACGAGTTCCATTCCGAGTAGAAGACCGGATAGCCCTCCGTCTTGAGCCATTGATACAGTAGGTTCAGTTGTGTGGACTTACCGCTGCCGTCGGTGCCCTCGACGACGAAGAGCTTTCCACGCAACCGGTGATTTCCATATGAGATCATCTGCGACATATTAAACCAGTAATGTTTGAAAGCTTCGCAAAGCAGGAGCTTGCGGGCAACAAGCGCACGAACGAAGACCGCGGTCAACGCTGACTGTAATCCGAGCGGAAAGAAGTGTCAACATCAACCCCGATACGGTTTCGCCGGCGCGTTGCAACAAACCAACCCATGTGATATAAGCCACCTCGACGTAAGACGTTCTGAGATTCGGAAGGAGCTACCCCATGGCGACACTATACATCGTGTGGGCAATCGTTGGTGGCGGCGCTGCTAGCGCGCTCACGATGCGTTTCTGGAGACCCGATCCTCCGCCGTTGGTCAAGATAATACCAATCCACCTAGGCGGAGTCTTGGGCGGGATCGTCGTAGGAGTCATAACGCACCCGGGCCTACTTCAGTTGGGGCCGCTGGCAGTCGTCATCCTGCCGGCATTGATAACTGTGGCCAGCGGAGGAGCGCTCGCCGCGTCTCTGGTTGCGTTTACCGTTTCCAGAGGTGGCGGCCCCGGCCGCTGAGCCGCGGAGTCCAAACGATGCGCCCAATCAGCTTGTTTTGATTGACCGCGCAATCCGAGTCGCACGGCAAAGGACTGCTTGAACCTGCAGATGCTTTGCAGCCGAGGGCACTTTGGGCGGAGGCTGCAAGCCCGGGCTGAACTTCTGCCATTCGGCAGGGCGAGGTTCGGAAGGTCCAGACACTCTTCTACAGGGCGGCTTAATCCTAGTCAGGTGTATGAATCGCGCTTGACCGTGGTGGTTCGTCTAGTGCATGTCTGATTTAGGGGCGCATCCGAATTCCTCCGAAGCCGTGGTTCATGATTATGGTTCGTAACTGATGGCTCAAGCCGTCTGACTCCCAGTCATTCCAATGTTGCAGTGCCTTGTGGAAGTACTTGCTTCGTAACTTGACGAAATGCAAGAGCAGCCAAACGGATGTGGCGTTTTGGTTAACATCGAGCGTGCGCAGATCTTTGATTGCTTCGTCACCAAAACTTTCGATCCTAACGTCACAGTCGTGAAGTTCGCCCAGCGCCGATTGCAGCGCGCTCAGCTTCTTGGCAAAGAACTTTCCTTGCTCTTCCCAGCCTTGGTCGAATAGTTCAAGCGCATACCGAAGATTTTTCGCGCTAATTCGCGCTCGATGTAGCGGTTTCACTTTATTAGGACGATAAAGACTTTCGCTGTGCTCTTCAAGTTCTTTCAGATGGCTAAGGATGGTGGACTGGGCTAGTTCGCGATAAGTCAAGGCGGTGGGGTCCGCAGCGCTTTGGTGGTGTTTCTTGTGCGCCCGTTCGAGGGTTGCGTCCAGCGCCTTTTCAAATTTTGCCTTTAGACGCGATAGTGCGTCGCACTCGAGAACCTGCGCCAGCTCCGCGAACGCTTGTTCTCTGGCCTTATGTCGGATCTCTGCAAGCCTTAGAACCCCAGCCGAGATTTCAGGCGGCGCTTTGGCCGCAGTTTTTTTTAAAGTGATGATCGCTACGTCATGGTCTCGAACTCGCCCGAGCGCCCGGGCTAGAGCTTTGATGTTTTCCAGGCTGTCGGCAAAGCGTCTCTTCCCGAGGTATCGCTCAAAGTCACGCAGAACCGTTCGCAACCGCCGCGACGCGACGCGCATATCGTGCACGCCTTCGGGATCGCTGCTCTCAAGTGCATTTTCGCGGAACGCGCACATCTCTTCCATCCGCGCGCCGAGCACCTTAACGATGGCAAAGACGGTGGGGCCATTCCAATCTATTCCGAGAATTGGTTTCGCTTTAGCCATCCGCGGTAATTTTACTACTTTTTAACTTAAGGCCCCAGACGTTGAATGAATGTTCGTGCCTGCTGCGGATGCCGGGGGTGGTTGAGATCCGCCAAACGCCACACCGTGAGACGCCGTGTGCGAAGGCTTCCGGCATTTATCGCTGCGTTAAGATGGCTCGCCGTAGAATGCTTGGCCCTGTATGAATCGTCATGGATAGGGTAAGCTGGCATTGTTACGCTCTAAGTATTGGCGTTACCATCTTTTGGATTCAATGAAGACCCTTCTTATCCTTAGACACGCCAAGTCTAGTTGGAAGCATCCGGATCTCGCGGATGCTGAACGTCCACTGAAGAACCGAGGCAGGCGAGCAGCCGAGATGATCGGCACGCTTTTCAAGCACAAGCGGCTTAATCCCCAACTAGCGTGGTGCTCACGCGCGGTGCGAGCAAGAGAGACACTTGAAATTGTGCTCAAATCCGCCAAATTGGAAGTTGAGACTCGTTTCGATGAGCGAATCTACATGGCCAGTCCGCGTGAGATTCTCAAAGTTCTCTCGGAAACTGAAGACAACAGAAATGAGATTCTCCTGGTTGGTCACAATCCGGGTTTGGAAGAAGTTCTGTTTGAGTTGAGCCGTCAGGACCGTGCCATGCCAACCTGTGCTGTGGCAAAGGTGGCGCTTGGAATCGAGAAATGGAGCCAGATCGGGGAAGGGAAGGGCAAACTTGAATGGTTTGTGAAACCAAAGGATCTGGTAATTCCCGACTAACGGTTTTGTTAAGTCGGATGTCTTAGTTCCAGGCCTTCAACTGAGCAACGCCAACTGGTTCTCGCCCACGTCCCAATCGCACTTTGGAAAACTCAACGCACCCTACGTTCGTTGACGCGTGTATCGGTCGACGGATCGTTTCGATCTTTGCGCCAGGTAGGATGGTTGAAGTGTAGGACAAAATCCCCGTTGTAAGAAATGACTGCATTGTCGAAAGTCATCTGGCCGATGCGGCGCCAATTGCTTATGCTGGCGTATTGGGAGAGTCCGAAACCATGTCTCGAACCTTCGCGTGAATTATCCGGCTAAAACCCCTCCCGTTCTCTCCCCAGCGCAAGTCAGCGCGAGAATCGACAGTGCGCGCAGCGGCTTGACCAAATTGCCGCCCCACACTTTCTAATAGGGATTGGCGAAGATCGCATCCCGAACGTCCGAGAAAAGCGATCCCTTGTAAGCGCGATCTGCGCCATCCATGGACTCTATTCCAAAGTCTTTTGGTTCCATAATGCCCCGGGGGTTGTGGCGTTCATTTAGGAACGTATTGAATGGCAACTGGCTCAATATTGGTCAGAGGTTGGGCCTCGAATTTTGCGATTCGGGACCACCCGCCGCCAATCGCCGTAATGATCGAAAACAGCGTGAATCCAAACCCGACAAACACAAACGTCAAGATGAGGCAGGGCAGAAGATACAAATAAGGCATGCGGATCTGCGCTGCTTTGCGTGCCATCCAGGCTCCGGCCACAAGATCGGTAGCGACAATATTGATCCAGGCGACGAGCAGGAGGCCCGGGTTTGAGAACATCGCGTAGCAGCCCTCCAGACTTACGAATTGAGTGAACGAAGCTGCCGGAGGGCGATACCAGAAGGTGACCAACAAATACATGTAGATCAAATAAAGCAACAGCGGGATCACCACGCCGGAAAACCAGAAGTTGGCCCAGGGCTTGCGCGAGAACACTATCAATGCAAGCCAACCGGTAACGCTTAATGCCATCACCACAAAGAAGAGGTAGTGTGGAAGCTTGTCGATGTTGCTCATGGGTATTTCTCCAGATTCTGAAAGGCTTACGAACGACGATCTCCTCCGGTCTGAGGTTCGTCGTTCCCAGGTGTTCGATTGTGCCGAGGGACCGCAGGCTTACTGGCCGAGCCTGGCGGCGGCGCAGTTCCTTCGGCTGAAAGTCCAAAATCCGCCAAGCGCTGTCTCCGCGACGGTGAGATGCTGATCGGTTGGTCCTTCTCAACCGGGACCGGCTTCCACTCGACAACCGGACTGACCGTATACCAGCAGGTCGTCGTCCTGGGCCAGTGAAGTTTCTGCGCGATCCACTCCAGAATTGTTGGTTCGGGATCGGTGTCGCGCATTTCTTTCACCAGGCTTTCATCCCGATATTCGGTCATCTTGGTTAGGCACACTGGTTTGTAGTCGCCATCGAGCGCTTCGCTTCGACAGATCCTGTATGAACGTTGTACGTTCACATTCTGGACGGGCGTCCAGGACAGCATAACTACTCCATCGCTCCCGTTCGCCACCAGACCTGTCGAGGCTGGATGGGGCCAATACAAAAGGCCGCTCAGCAGGTTCCAGGCGATGCTCGGAAGGCGCTGGATCCCACCAGTCCTGGCCGCCATTTTCGAGTTTGCTCTTAGGAAATCCAATAATTGATCTGCGCCGTAGGTTTCGGATAGATAACCCAGGAGAGTGATGATATCGAAATTGGCCAGACGAAAACTCACATGCCCGTCTAGAAAACAAAACTTGTCGATCACCGGCACCAGGAACGGCGGTTTGTTTCCCTTGCGAATAATCTGAAAACGCCAATTGATGATTATTTCTCTATCGTTCGCGGCCCAGGACACAACCAGTCCTCGCAAGCCTGGGAAGTACTTAAACAGCAAGAGAAAGTTAGCCGCGGCCTGGTTTGCGCCGGTCGATATTCCGGACGGATCAATCATTACTGCGCGATCAGTAAACACTTGCTCGTTCCAACTGCTGGGATCGCCCGTATGCCAAATGCCATTGAACCATTCAACATACTTTTGCGTGGGCGATACGTTGTGACGCTCGTCCTCCTCTTCATCTCTGTCTCTAAGCCAGGGAGGGAGTACTCCGACGTCCCAGGGCTTGCCGACGTGTTCCTCAAGCAATCCAATTTCATTGGCGGATGGGGTGAACTCGTCGTTTGCGATGCTATCGTAAAACTTCGTCGAGCCCTGAAAACAATAACCGGGGCCGCTGGTAGTAGTTGTGTCTGTGCTCGCGTGGGTGGTGGTGGTGGTGGTGGTGGTCCTGGTCGTGGTGAGTGAATGGGTTTTGTTATTTGTGTCAGACATGCTTACTCCTTTTGTTGAGGACGAAAGTCTCAGGCAGGTGTCGCTGGCGCAGAGCGCGACACCGCCGATATGCGTTTCTCACGAACATTATGAATCACAACCAAGCGGATGGTTGTGAGACTATCGGCCTTTACAAGAATCAATTCAGCCAAGCTGCGCCCTCAGACATCGACGGGCCGAGCAAACACGGGCATCGTGTTGGTCGGCGGCTGGCCTTCGAATCGGGCCATTTGTGGCAGCCTCCCGCCCAACGCGGACAATATCGCAAACACAACAACACCCGTGCCCGGCACTCCCAACGTCAATACTAGACAGGGCAAAAGGTAAATGTACGGCATACGAATCTGTGCGGCCTTCCGCGTCATCCAGGCGGCAGTTATGAGAGACAAGAGTATGATATCGAGAAAGCCGGCGAGCAGTAGGCCGTCCTTCAGGAACAATCGGCGAAGGCCAGGCAAGGAGAAGAAATCCAGTGGGCGGGATACGCCTAAGGTTGATTGATCGCACTTAAAGTTGGGATCCCCCTTTGCAATAGTCTGAGCCGCAGCACACGGTATCTCCTGCATTTGTTTTGGATCGGGCGCAAAAAAGCATACCAGCAACACGACACTGTAGAGGGCGCCGAGCAGCACGGGCACGATGATTCCGGAAAACCAAAAGTTCGCCCAGGATTGGCGCGGGAAGATGATCAGAACCAGGTAGCCAACCACAGTGAGGATGAATGAGATGGTAAAGAGACGGCCGGGCACCATGGCCCAGTCAATTTCAATGCCCAGCAATGCCAGAAGAATCGTCATCGCCAAACTCCTTTGAATAGTGAATTCATCTAACCTGCATGTCTGGTGCTCACGTAACCTGCTTACCGTGAGGCTTGGGTGGAAAATAGAACGGCGCGTCCTGACTAACCGGACTCGGCTCCCACTTCTTGTAAATCGGACTAACCAAATACCAGTACGCCTTCCCGTTGATAACGTTGGTGTCCAAGTAGGAAGTCGGGTTGGGATTTTCGTCGTTCGGGATTACAAGATTCTTCCCGTCTTGCAAGGGCGATCCGTAGTTACCAGAGATGGCGGTAGCGCGCGTGACCTTGTAAGCCTCTGCCCCTTCGACCGCGTCCCACTTGAGCCTAACCTCTCCTTCGCTCGCGTCCGCATAGAGCCCTTCCGGAGGCAGAGTCGGCCAATAGAATAATCCCAGAAGCAGGTTGATCATCATCCGCGGAAGAAGTGCGACGCCACCGCCAAAGGTGGACTGCCAGAAGTACGCAATTAAGAAGTCATACAGCTCGTCGCCGCCGTAGTTGTCCGACAGATAGCCTATGAACGTAATGACATCGAAGGTCGCCAGGCGAAAACTGACGCGACCTTCCGAAAAGCAAAACTTGTCAACGACTGGAACCAGAAAATCACGGTCACCTTGCTGATCGTGGAGATACTGCGTAATCGGTCCAATCGGTAGCCGGTCTCTCTTGTTTGGAATTACAAAACGCCAATTGATAAGTATTTCTCGATCGTTGGCAGCCCATGAGACGACCTCACCGCGAAGCTCGGGAAAGTATTTGAAGAGCAGGGTGAAATTTGCGGCGCATCCGTCGGCGCCTCGAGTAATCCCCGACGGGTCAATCGTAGTTGCGGTGTTAGTGAAAACATCACGGTTCCAAAGACTCGGATCACCCGTATGCCAGATTCCGTTGAACCACTCTACGTATTGCTCGGCGGAGGACTTCTTTGAATTCGGATCAATCCATGGGGGGAACTCCACCGGTCGTCCACCTGCATCTCTTGTCCAGGGGGTTCCCACGTTGTCTACGAGAGGCCTCGCTTCCTGGTAGGATGGAGTGTACTGATCAGTTTTGGGCGTGTCATAAAAGTCAGTGGAACCTTCATAACGCGGCTGAGGGCGATGGGTAGTAGTGCTAAGAGCAGTAGTGCTTAGAGTAGTCATCTTCCATCCTTTGCCTTCAATTGGGGCTTCAGGCAAATGCGAAACGCCCCAGGTTTCTTCGGGGACAGATCGAGTCAACGCGCTCGATTCGATGTAGTAGGCGGCGAGGTGCTTCCTCCACCCCCGCGGTAAGAACCGGATTCGATAGCGGCGCATCGCGGGATCCTTTCTCTTGGGTCGCCGCGAAACTACTCCCGCTTTCGATACCGAGTCAAGCTTTTCTCGGAGTTCTTTCCCCATGCGGTAAAAAATCTTACGATATCTAGATTGAGGGCTTGCTAAAGTAATTTCGGCCTCCGCATCTATATCCGTATCAGTATCCGCTTCGGCCCCAGCCGAAGGGACGGTTTCCCAATTCTCGTTTTCGTCGGTTGTCTCCTCGCAAGCTTCTACCCCCGCGGTCGGTTCCTCGTTCCCAATAACGTCCCCGTCCTGGTCCGCTGTCTCGTCGCAAGGTTCTATCCCGGATGCCCGCGGCTCGCGCTCAATAGCGTCCTCTTCTTCCGGACCAGGTATCACCTCGGTAGCTGACTCCTGGTGCGCGTTTGCGCTCTCCTTTACGGCTTGCATCTGGCTGGCAACTTTAGGCTTTGAAGTTACGGTCGGCCTGATGGGCCGGATGGAATCCTCGAGCAAGTTGTCGGCGGCCTTCTCGGCGATCATGAAGATCGGCGCCAAAATAAAGTAGCCGGGAATCTTCGGGAAGATCGATGCATCCACGACGCGCAGTCCGGTGACGCCATGCACGCGGAAGCGGCTGTCCAGTACGGCCCGCTTGTCGACCAGCATTTCAGGATCGGCCCGCCACGCATCGGCGCCGATGCGGCATGTACCGCAAGCATGGTGGCCCCAAGCCTGAGTTTTGATCCAGTGCTCCATCTCAGGCGTACCGTCGGCGATCTCTTCGCCAGGCTGGATCTCGCGAATGAACTGGTCTGGATTGCGGGCATTGACGCGCCGGGCGAAGCGGACCGCGTCAACCAGCGCCGCGAGATCTTTTTTCCAGCCGTCACCCGGCGTCTCCTCAAAAGAATGGAAGCAGATTTCGGGCATATCGAACGGGTTGGCAGTTCTCAGTCGCACAGTGCCCGCGTTGTTTTGGGTGTATGCCTTGAGGATGACCCAGCTCCAAAACTTGTGCTCCTCCTGATCGCCTCCCAGGATCCCCCGGAACAACTCGCGCGACCAGTTCCAGTAATAGCCACGGAAGGCCGCGGACGCGGCGAAGGTGAAAAGGTCAGGCTCTGGTTCGTCATCGCGTAGCGCGGAGGAGCGGCGAATAATGGCGAGCGTGCCGCCGTTGGTGGCGTAGAGGCCCTTCTCACCCTTCATCCACGTATCTCGGGCCGGGTCGTTCAGATCCCCGGGTTGGAAACTGACGCCTTCAAGAGTGGATAGCTCGCTGTCCAATTCGCTGATGACGGTAACCTCGTAGCGATCTTGCATATTGCGCCCTACGCCAGGAAGGTTGACCACCGGAGCGTCCGGCAAGCGATCCCCATTCTCATTCGTGCGACCGTATTTCAAAGGATGCCCGTCGGCGCCACACAGGTGGTGAATACCGTGGTCGGCTAGATGCTCGCGATCGCCGATACCGCTGAGCATGAGCATCTGCGGCGTATTAAAGCTCCCACCTGAGAGAACGACTTCACCGGCCGTAAAGTAACGCACCCTGGCATTCGCCGGGACGGGCTGTTGCATCGGACTGGCTTCGTAAAGGTGAGGGGCTTTCACGGCCTCGATACCAATCGCGCGGGGCGTGTCGTTGGCTGCGGCTTTTTCAAAGAGAACCCGAGTCACATGGACGTCGGTTACGATGACCAGCTTGTCGGGACGACGCGAGGCAACATCGAGCAAAAACTCGCGGACGCCTTGACGACGGCCAGGCTTGAAACCTTGCTTCTCATCTGCCTTTTCGCTTTCGGTGCCGATAGGGATTAGGAAGACACCCTCGGGACTGGCGCGCCGCGTGTTAACGTCGTTGAAGTCAATCTGCTGGACAACCCGCATCCGCAGCAGGGCGCGCTTGAGCAGAGCGAAGAGCGAATAGTTGCTGTGGAGCACCGCCAGTGCGGCGCGAACTATCGCGCGGAAAAACGGCTGATCGGTCTTCTTGATTGTGTCGACGAGAAACGGATCAATAAAACTCGTCGGCTGCCAACCGTTAAAGCCGTGGCCGCCTTTGTCCACCGAAGCCCGGGGATCGAAAAGCAACACTAGCCAGCGCCACACCTGGTATAAGACGCCGAGCAGGTTGCGGAGAAATCGGTCATACGCGTTGATATAAAGGCAGCGCTCCATCTTGGCGAAGTAGCCGCGCATGCGGTCTGAGCGCCAGGAAGCGTCTCCAGTAAGGTCGGCGATATAGTTCCAGTCCCTGCCGTTGGGCCTGATAACGATCATTGCGTGATGTGAAGTGCAACCCCCCAGGGCCGAACTACGAGGATAAAAGATGCCTTGCTGACCGCCTCCTGGGTGCGGATCCAGATACTTTGGGTCGAGCGGGAGTGCTGTCCCTGGAGGGCGATTCGGGTCCAAAGGAGTTTGGTTGTACTTCTCGTCAAGTTCCTGCCGCGCGGTGTCTTCGTAGTGCCGCACCGAGAACATCCAGCTTAATTCTGCATCCTCGGAGGCAGCAGCGTAGTAGCAGGGGACGTGCGTCACTTCACCGACGCGCGCGTCCGGATGAGCTGGGGACGGTTTAGCCTTGACAGGATCAGCACCGGCCTCAACGAGGAGTACTCGCTTGCCCGCCAGGGCAAGGCGTGCCGCCAACGGTCCTCCTCCTGCGCCCGAGCCGACAATAATGTAGTCGAAGCGCGAAGTTTCTTTTTGCTCCGCACCCTTGAGCAGGGATTCAATAGTGTGCATGGTTTGAGCTCCTTGCACGATATCGAGGGTGCCAGACAATGGCACCACATTTTCCGATGGACGCCAATCAGCGAGGTATTTCGCGGCTGCCGCTAACCTATGCGCGGCACGCCCTGGGGATCAACCAAGTTAACCAATTTCGCCCTGGCTCGTGGTTGATTCAACAGATCGAGCAAGGGAGTCGTCATGAAAGTCGTGACGAGGGCCATAATCACCATCATAGAAAACAGAGTTGGCGAGATTAGACCCAGATCGAGTCCGATATTCAGGATTACCAATTCAACCAATCCGCGCGTGTTCATCAGAACACCAACCGAGAAAGCTTCGCGCCAGTTGATGCCGGCGGCTCGCACCGATATGACACAACCCAAAAACTTGCCCGCCACGGCTACGATAATGATTAGGAGGCAATAAACCCACAGGTTCCTTTCATTCAGTAGTCTTACGCTCGTTCGCAGGCCGGTGAAGGCGAAAAACAGCGGAAGCAGCGCGACGAGGTTAACTGTCTCAAGCTTACTCACCAGGCTGCGAACGAGGCCCTCGCTTTTTGGGACTACGACACCGGCAAGGAACGCGCCGAACAAGGCGTGAATCCCAAGCCCCTCAGTCACCAACGCGGAGAGGAACGCGAGCAGAAGGACGAGAGCCAGCGCATCGGCGGAGAGTGTCTCTTTCCTAAACGACCGCTGTCGCGCCAGAAGGGGTCGCACCCCCAGAAGCATCAAGGCAACATAGACGAACAACCCACCGAGCGTGAACCAAAGGTAATTTTGCGAACCGGCGTGCACCTTGACGCTCAACAACGCCAACAAACACCACGCGGTGATGTCGTCGACCGCCGCACAACTGATCGCAATGGAGCCCACCCGACTTCGGAGCAAGTTGCGTTCGGCAAGAATTCGCGCCAACACCGGAAACGCAGTGATGCTCATGGCTGTGCCCATGAACAGTGCGAAGTTGAAGACCGGAACAGTTGGGCTGGATAACTTGGGATGCAGGAAGAATGCCAGCCCGATACCCGCCAGGAACGGAACCAGAATGCTGACGTTGCTCGTCAATACTACGACGCGGCCCATCTTTCGTAGTTCCCCAAGATTCAACTCGAGCCCGACCTGGAACATGAACAAGATCAGCCCTACTTGACTCAAAAAGTAGAGCGCTCCCAGGCCTTGTGGCGGAAACACGAAAGCCATCGCAGATGGCGCCAGCCAGCCGAGAAGGGACGGGCCGAGAAGAATTCCTGCGACGATCTCGCCTATGACGCGCGGCTGGTGCAATTTGGTAAAGAGCCATCCCAACACGCGCGCCAGGAGACACACGAGGAGGATTTGCAGTAGAAGAGTTTTTAGATCTGTAGTCATTGAACCCTCCGCTGCGCTGAAACTAATCCTGGGAAACACCGCGAAGTTTGATCATGTCTCGTGGTCAATACAGGAAAAGCAACTAACTTAAAGGTCGTCGATAGCTCCCGCGCCCCTTGGATACTCCTTCTCATCCAGTCGGAACCACAGTCGAAATACAACGATGATTGTTGGAAAGAAAGCTATTAATTGCCACCAGCCGTTTGTTACCACCTTCAAGAACGCACCGAATAGCGTTCCCACAGGATATTCACCAAAAGCCGTGACAATTTTGGGGTAATAATGGAAAGCCGCGTCAAAGTCGTTGGGTCGAAACTGCGCCATCAGCCAGACTGCGACCGTGCCAACCACAGCGGTTAACAGGATCCAGGCCAGGTGTTGGATCCAGAGTTTCAAGAAGTAATTTATTTTGGTGACAAGGGCTCCGATCCGGATTCCAGCAAGCGAGTTAACGAGCCGCTGCACTTGAAAGGCTGTTTGGAGAACCGTTTCCACACCTTGCTCGAGACGGATAAACTTGCTCGGCCCGAATAGGTTCTCCACTCTCTTCACGAGACGCTTCTGGGCTCGTTTTCCAGCGCCTTTCTCGTAGTGGCGAAACTCACGGTAAGGGTCCTGATCGTGATCCAGCCGGCCGGCGATCGTATCAGTGAGCATGGACGCTCGAATCATCCGCAGCGTGTTGAGGCGCATCGGAATTGCGAACTCGCGGCACAGTTTAAGAAAATCCAGCCAGAGCCGTGAGGAGATCCGCTCCGACCATTCAGCGTGTTTGCTTTTGATGGCATAGAGGTTCTTCCAGAACTCTGACTCGAGCCGCTGGCCGAACTCGTCCTTGTCGATAGGCGGCAGAGGTTCGATGATCGCCATGGCCGCCTGTACCATGCCACCCACGTCGTCGACGCTCTGAGCGTCAAACCAGCGCCGCCAGGCGTTGAGTTCGCGCCGGGAAAATGAACCGCAGGAACCAAAGTCGATAAGGCAGATCCTATTCCCGGGCTGAATCAAGATGTTCCCAGGATGTAAATCCGCATGAAAGAAAATGTTCTCGAAGTTATTGAAGCGGGCAATAAGTTGAACGCGTCGAGAAAGGATAATCGGATCGATATTCATCCTGTTTAGCAAGATGAGCATTTCACTCTCGTTCGTAATTAGCGCCGCCAGGATATCCTTGAGCCAGATGCCGGAAACAAATTCAGCGACCATGACCTCGTCGTTTGAGTAATCGAAAAAAACGCGGGGAACCGATACAAACCGCATTTGTTTGGTCTTTCGCATCCGACGGCGATACAACTCAGCAAAGCGTGCCTCTTTCCGAAAATCCAGCTCGTCCATCAACATTTCCGAAAGCTCATGATTAAAATGCCTGAGAAAACCGGGATTCAGAAAACATATCTCAGCCAGCACCATGACCCACTTGAGCGCGCGCATGTCGGATGCCAGTTGCATGCCGATTCCGGGACGACGCACCTTCACTGCCACATGTTCACCGGTTTTCAAAACTGCGTGATACACACAGGCCACGGAAGCTGAACCGATCGGCTCACGGTCAAATGCCGAAAAGACCTCCTCAGCAGGCCGGGGGGCTGTGCCGCTCTTTTCACCGATGGCTCGCCCGATTGCGTCGAGAGCCTCCTCTGTTGGAAAAGGATCCAACTCGTCCAGAAGTTTTTCGAGCTCGACGGTGTAAGCATAGGGCAACAAGTCCAGTCGCATTGAGAGCTGTTGTCCAAGTTTTATGAATGTGGGCCCCATTGCCTTGAATGTCTCCCGCAGAAGCACGCCTCGGTTCTCTGGAGTATTGCGTCTCTGCAGCCAGAGCCGAAACACGCCGAACACGAAAAGCAAACCGCCCCAGAGCCAGAGGCGGAGCCGGGCCGCGGACTTGAAGACCCCGGCCTTGAAGACCAATTCGCGTCGCCGGGGAACGAAGTCTGGTTCTTCTCCGGTCCTTTCATAACGAAGGCGCCATGGCCGCCCTAACGGTTGTAAGAAGGAACCGTCCAGGGCTGCGATCTTCTTCCAGCGATCGAAGGCCTCATCGGCGACAAGCTGAATCTTCTCCCGCCGTCGAAGGCGGGCGCGCGACACTTTCGGAGGCGTGCAGGCGCCGGGTCCGGGCCCTGAAGCCATTTCTTCGGTCGGGGCGCCAAAGGCTCCCGAGCTGTTGGGGTCGACTTCCATGCTCCCTGAATTGAAGCTTAAACTCACTTTGTATGAGGCCTTAAAAGAGCCCGACGTGTTTTCAAATCGCACGTCGGAATGCGGTTTTTCCAGAAGCCGTAGTTGAGACGCTCGGGGATTATTATCCTGAAGCCCGAAGTTTTCAAGCTATTTCTTCTAGGGGGGTTGGAGCGGCCTGCAACTTTACTTCCTTTCCTCTTGACAAACCCTTATCCGCTGATAGAATAACGCCTCCTCGCCGCACAAACTACAACCCAAGTGGCGGGAAAGAGAGGAGTCAACTTATGGGACCGATCTTGAACGCACCCGTCATCCTTGATCTCGGTAAGACTAAGAAGAAGAATATTAGGCGGCTGAGGCAAGGCCGAGGGAAGCTTCTGGGCGACGTCGATGACGCGATGAAAGAGATTTCCGCGTCTTTGGGTACGCAGGGCGATGGCAAGCAACTTGTGCCAGTGGTTCTTGTGTATCGAAAAAAGGCCAAGCGGAGAAAAGGCGGCGGCGGGCTGTTTCCGATTTTCTCGTAAAACAAAAATAGAGAGAGATTGGATTCTGGCAGCCGGGGAAAGTAGGAGATAGTGATGGCAACCCAAACGAAAACTGAAACGCGGAAGGGCGATGAACCCCTCCTTAGCACTCCTATCGTTATCGAGCCGATAAAGCGAAGGAACAAGAAAAAGAAGAAGAAGTATTCGAAGGGAACGAAGGGTGTCCAGCGACTTGCATTGGGTGTAACCGATGCTTTGTACCGTTCGGCTAACTCGGTAGCGAAGGCTGAGAAAACCATTTCGAAACGGAGTAAGAAGTCATCCAGGAAGAAACGTGATGGGCTGGTTCGCGACTCACTGCGTAATGCCAGCCGCGGCATCAGCGATGGCTTCACGGAACTTGGCAAGGGCCCTAACGAAATTGCCCGGCGAATTGGGACCGGCCGCGTTCGCCGGACCTTCAAGGCGTTCATTCCTCTTGTTCCGTTTCGGTAGCGTACCTAACAACTCCGAACTATTGCATCGCACACGCATACTCCAGCGCGGCGAAACGTTGCCGGTGTAATTGGGGCGACGTTGGTGGAGGATTTATGGATCGCATTACGGTTGCAGCAAATCGTCTGTGGGGCTCCCTGGGCAAGGACGGAAGGCTGCCCGCTTCACCTCGTTTCGCCGACGAATTGGCCGCGCATTACAACGGAAAGCTAGCGGTGGTGGAGGCTCAGGTGAGCAAGTGGTCTTACGGCCATCAACTCGAGCACCTCTATCGGACGAGTCATTACGTCCTTGATCGACTCGAGGAGTCGATGACCGGACTCTATTCCGACGCGCACATGGGTTTCTGGGGTTATGGACTGATGGTTGGCGGATTCATTCCACGATATTGGTTCCCAACGATTCCACAGCTCGTTCCCCTCAGCGGAAGCCCTGAAGACATTGAGCCTCTGAGGGACGATCTTAAAGGGCGTCTCGAGCAAGTCGAGTGGCGCTTGAGTGATATCAAAGAGAGCCGCGGAAAGAGTCGACATCCACGGATGAAGTATCTGTCTGCAAGTCAATGGCTATTCTTTCAGGATGTGCATCATCGCCATCACCTCGCGATCATGCGCGACATCCTTAAGGCCGCGCGTTGATCGGCTCCCGCTTTCTTTACCCTAACTGACATGTTTCGTAAGCTTGCCACCGCCCTCTTTGTGGCTTCGGCCTTCTACCTGCTTCCGGGAATCGGAAACCCGGTTGTCTTTGGCCATCCGCATCTTTGGATCCTGGTTGGCGTAGCGGTTGTGATCTCTGCCTTTCAACCGATTTACAAACCTATTGACCGATCTGCCCCCCAGCATGATCGCAGAACCGCCACCCAGATTGTTTGGTCGGTGTACCTAACCCAATTTGTTGGCATTATCGAAGCAATCTATTTTCGCTATCCGGACAGTTTTCGATGGAATTGGATTACGACGGTGGCGCTGATCGGGATGGTGGCTGGCCTGGCTCTCCGTGTCTGGGCAGTTCTTACTCTAGGGCGATTCTTTACCTGGTTTATCACCGTCTATGACGACCACCAGGTGATCCGTAAGGGCCCTTTTCGCTTCATTCGGCACCCCGCCTATGGCGGCGCTCTATTGCTCTTCGTTTCGACGCTGATCTTCCTGCACGCCTGGCTGGGAGCATTGCTGTCACTTGGATTTCAGCTCTTCGCGTACGTGCGGCGTATCCATTACGAAGAAGCAATGATGATTGACAGGTTGGGCGAGAATTACAAGGCTTACACGCGCGAAGTAAATGCGATGGTGCCGCTGGTGTGGTAAGGACTGGGGAAAAGGTCATGAATGAAATTGCAAACAAGGACGTCTTGATTAAGCAATACGAGACTCTGGAATGTGCTCACACCCAGTGGCTGGAACTGATCCTGAAATACAATACGGCCTACTATGTAATCACTGGGGCGATACTTTCGTTTTACTTATCGCGGGCGGACGTGCGTGCGCTACGGCTTTCGCTCCTGCTCCCTTTGTTGATTGGAATCGGGCTAATGAGTTTGTCCTTTCAATGCGCACGTCTTATGAACGACTTCGATCGCCAGCTGGGGAAGCTCGAGGAAGACCTGCATCTCAGAGTTACTCCAAAGCTCATGTTTTATCAAGAAAGTCCTGTTTTGGACCGGCATCTTTTTTGGCGCAACAGTGGCGGCCCTAATCGTTCTACAGTTTGTCGATTTATCATCCCTCGTTAAGAGAAGCTGAGGGTGTCCGAAGGGAAGGCCACGACGGATCGCAGATCCACTGCAAGGCCGGACCGAAAGATGGCCGGTTGATCTTGATCTTAAGTAACCAGCGAGTAATGGCGACCGCGCCTCTGCGACTATTTGCTGTAAGCTGGCCTGAGTGAAGTTTAAAAAAGGAGTGTAAGGAACGTGACTTCTAACGTGGTGGCGCGTTTTGTTCTCAGGCGGCGGCCGTACGTCGCCAAGGCGATCTGCTGCGACTGGCAGCGAGGACATCAGTGGGGTCCTGTTTCCTATAAGTGTGTCCAGACACAGGCTGTCTCTGGCGGAAGTAGTGGGCTGGATAAGGAAACCGCGTCAAAGTGGTACAAGCTCCTGCTAAATACTTACAAGTACTGGCTGAAAAGCGTCCTGAAATTCAACGCCGCTTACTTCCTAATCACGGGCGCGTTGGTTTCCTTTTACCTGGCGAGGGGACTTGTTTCTCGCACAGGCTTTTTGCTTCTGCTGCCACTGGCAGTCGGTATCGCAGTAGCTTCTTACGCCAGCGACTGTGCGACTTTTATTAGACTTGTCGAAGCCGATGTAAAGGAAATGAAGAGAACATTGGACGTTGAGAAGGTCCCGGATATGAGTTATGTCGTAGACTTGCTGGAATGGTCCCGCTGGCTCTTTGTGATTGTGGTGGTTGGGTTGAGTGTGCTGGTCCTCGTTTGCTTCATCAGAACGGGTCTGTTCAGATGGTTCATAGACATCTTCCCCAAATAGCGCCGCTTAGTCATCCTTAACAAAACATCAACCCGAGTTGGAGTCATGATGGGGAAGCTACAACCGCGTGACGACTTCAGTAAAAAACATTTCGTCGACGTCGGAGATGTAAAGGTCTGCTATCGCACGGTTGGTGTGGGTCCGGCGGTTGCCCTTTTCCACGGATATCCTCTGTCCGGCCGAACCTGGCGAAAGGTGGTCCCTGAGCTCTCGAAGCATTTCACTTGCTATGCTTTCGATGCGGTGGGACTTGGACACTCAACCTCGCGGCATGCTTCAGATCATTCGTCTCAAGGCCAAGCGAGAGCATTTCGAGGCGCACTCTCCGCGCTGGGGATCTCGTCCTACAGCCTGATTGGCAATGACTCGGGAGGCTGGATTGCCCGTGAGCTGGCACTACTCGAACCCACGTGCGTCGAGCACCTGATCCTGACTAACACCGAGATTCCAGGTCACCGCCCGCCGTGGGTGGGGTGGTACCAGCTTCTTGCGCGGTTGCCCGGCGCTGGCTTGATGTTTCGCCTCATGATCTTGTCGCGACGCTGGCGACACTCAGGCGCGGGCTTCGGCGGTTGCTTCGACGACCTCGAGTTAAGCGAGGGAGAGTTCGCTGAAGAATTTCTTTTGCCGCTGCTGCTTAATCACGATCGCATGTGCCGGGCACTGCGGTTTCTGACCAATATGAAGTTTTCGCGGGTCGATCAATTCAAAAATTTTCACCAGAATCTGAGCATGCCCGTGGCGTTCGTCTGGGGCGCGGCGGATCCAACCTTCCCAGAGGAGCAGGCGCGCGAGATGGCATCTCAGTTTCCCAATGTTATCGGCTTCAGATCGATCCCGAAAGGAAAACTATTCATGCATGACGAATTCTCCGAGGCGGTCGTCAGGGCAATCCTCGAATTCCTGATGTAGACGATCCGTGCCGACGAACGTCGACAGCGTTAGGCCCCGGCTTCCGAAAATGCAGGGCCGTCATTCTTGGTTCTTCATTAATCAGCGACCTTACCTATTCGTGACCAAGCTTCGCGCCTGGCTCGCGTTTGTCGCCACGCTAGGTAGGCTGAGCTGATTCGTCGCTGTCAGGCTGGACCCATCGCCAGATCGTCCCGTTAGTGAAGCCGAAGTTGTTTATTGTGAGTTCGAACACGGCCGGCATCGAATTCAACACCGCGAGAGGTCCGGGGGCCCACCGATATAACATCGAGCCGCGATACGTGCCTGCCCCGGTCAGAGTCGGCTCAAGCTTGGCAACCCCTTCCGTAAGCCATGTGGCTTCAGTCCGAGGATCGGTTACTGCCACGGACATGCCATTCCCTTGTCCGTAAAAAACCTGGTCTTGATCCATAAAGCCCTCGTAGGTCGCATTCGTTCCGCCCGGAATCGTTTGACCGTTGTAGAAGTAGAAGCCCCGGTCGGTGAACGACATTTCCAGGCGCGGAAACCCGGTCTCAGCAGACCGAAGAATCCTGAAGCTTATGACTTTGCCGATGGATCTTCCCAGGAGTACGAACTGGTCTTGCTTTCCTGAGGGCTTCGCCAGCGCAGCCAGAGACTTTACGTCGTCGATGCTTATGTCCTTGATCAGTTTTTGCTTTTCTTTATCGAGTTCTGCCAGGACTTCCTGCTTTACGTCATTCAGTACGCCCATTTTTGTGCCCCCTTAAGGTTGGTTGAGTGTTTTAGCGAGAGTGCGAGGATTGCGACAAATCAATCATTTCATAAGTCAACTCCTGAATTACCCAGGGGAATCGGGACGACCTCCTTTCAAGAATTGCGCAGTGGTTCTCGGGGAACTTGGGATGGTTTGTGAGCCAGACTCCGCGCGTATCAGCATCGATGCATTCGCAGTCGGCTGATTGAAGTTGTCCGCGGGCCGTGCCGTCCAGAGGCGCTCATCGGCCCAGCGCACCACGCGCTCAAGCCAACCATCAGGCGGCGGCGTGACTCCGAGCGGTCCTAAGGCCAAATCTGCGAGATAAGTATCGAATACAGGACCCTGGTGCAAGAGATCGCGGGCCGTTCTAAAAGCGACTCTCCGGCCAGTGAGATTTCCCTGCGAGGAAGTTCCGAACAAGTGCAGCGGCCAGGCAAAGCCTCGCGGAATTACGCGCGGCCCCCGCGAACGTCCGCAAGCTTTCGCTACGATCGCACCCGCCTTGCGGACCTCTAGGGATCGTTCCCAGCCACCTGCCAAATGGAAAGTACCGGTCGCTTCCGAGTCGGCCAGCGCAACGATCGAGGCGGCCACGTAGTCCGCGGGGACAAGATCGATGCGCGCTCGCGGGTCGCCAGGAAGAATCCATGACGCGGCCAGCGTCGAGATCAGGGGATAAGCGCCTCCGAATTGAAATGCCTGGCCAGTCGTCGCTCGGCCCAACGTATGGCTTGGCCGGTAGATGGTGACTCGGTCGCTGACTTCGGACTCTCTGAAGCGAACCTCTGCCTCAAACTTGCTGCGCTCCCAGGCGTTGTGAAAGTCCTGGCCGCAGTCCACATCAAACTCTGTCAGGAGACCGCGGCGCGTGCCGGCGATGAACCCGGACGACAGGTGGTGCAAGCGCAAACTTGGGTTGCAGCCGAGAAGGTCGATCCAGGCTTCCACCGGCCGCACATTAAGCTCTCGCGCAAGTTCCAGGTTTTGATCTGTGCTCTCTCTCTGAGCACAGTGAAACCCAATGTCCACGGATGGTGCCAGTTCGTGCCATTCGCCTGGCGACAAACCAAAGCGTGGCAGCCTCAAGTCAGCGATCAAGGGAACGAACGAATGCGGCATCGGCCCAAGGTAAGCCTCCAGACGATCCAGATCTCGGCGACGCATCGACTCTTCGGACGGCATCGTCACAAAGATTGACTCGACTCCCGGCAGCAGGAGTAGTTCCTTAAGTATCTCTGCGCCCACCAGGGTGGCCGCTCCGGTCAGTAGGATCCTGGGTTTCATTTACAGAAATTGCTGCTTATGTCATATCGAGAGGCCTTGCTCCAAACCAGCCTGGACATGGGCGGCGGAATAGCGAGACATCCACCAACGCTGCAGAGGCAGGGTTGGTTTAAGAGTGAGGTCAAAAGCCTTAATCAGCAGGTATTGGTCCTCAAGTACACCGCCCAGCCGGCTCTTCGGCACGTAGGAACTCTGTCCCAGCCAGAGGGTCGAGATCCCGCGCCCAATGGCCCGCTGGATCCCGGTATAATTCAGCAAATTGTAGATCAGACCGCTTTCTTCAATGCTGTAGTCAATGCCGATTCGTTTGTTCAGTTGCTCATCATCGTCATAAAAGATCAGCATCGAGCCAACCAAGCGCCCGTCGTCTCTCTCGCACATTATCATCTCGGTCCTGGGACTGGTGGATCTGGCGGATTCAACGAAGAAGCGCGGCGAGAGTTCCTCAAACTGATACTTGGCTTTGAGAAATACGGCGCGGTACAGCGGAAAGACCCGCGGTATCAACTTTTCAAAGTCCTCAACGACTCGTAACTCGAAGGTTCCCTCAGCTTTTCGAAACTGTTTGCGCGCATGCTTGCGACCGTTCTTCGTTACTTGCTTCGTTAGGTAGTCTTCGAAGGATCGGTACGCCGTATTGACGCGGATCGTCGGCAACGAGAAACCTTCTTGGTAACCTGCACTTCTCATGACCGCCCGCTCTTCTGCTGGAAACTCGCAGTGAATATCTTTGAGCATGGCGAGTTGAGCGTGATGTTTCCTGGCGATAGCATCAATCTCGCTCAGCATGAGTCGCAGGGCACCCTTACGATCTTTTAGATCGCGGTGCATGGGAATCCAGCCGCGGTCGGAGATGAGGCAGCCCACGATAGCTACTCTGGTGGCGATCGCCGAACCCAGACTTCCAAGGAGGACGTCATAGCCTCTCTGGATGAACTTCGGCAGCAGTGCATTGCAGTTGAGGTTGCTGCCGACGTATACAGGTGTGAAAGCAAGAACCGTCTCCCCATCATCGGTTTCGACCGTGACGTAGCGTACGAGCAAGTCCCCCCACAGCGAACGCTCAACCGCGCGGAGGAGACCGAAAGAGAAGTCCAGACCGGTCCGCAACGCCTCGATCTGTTGGGATCCAATGCTATCGATGGATTCGTAAACCTGGGCTCGCATTCCTAACTCGCTTTCATCGAACTCGCAGTCTCAGGCAATCGAGGGCGAGTTGACGTGTTGGATCACCCTGGCTCGGAAGAGATCAAGACTTACCGGTGGCTCAGCCGCCAGAGAGCGGGCGAGTTCAGCGATGCGCCGCCGCGCAGCCTCGCTCATCACGAAAGGAAAGGGGCCGAAACCCCGAATGGCGATGAAACATGCGATAGCTCGGAACGTGCGGGGAAATACTTCACCTGCCCAAGAGTCGTCACCGCAGGATGAACTCCAGGCGTTCAACAAGCTCGAGGCGAAAGCCAGGGCGTCAGAGATCATGGCCGGTTTGTCCAGGGCAGGGAGGAGCGAAACGGCGACTAGAGTTCCCAAATCAAAGGCGGGGTCGCCATAATAAACGCCTTCGAAGTCCACAATCGCCACGGGTTCGCCCTCTCGCACGAGGAGATTCTTACTCCAGAGGTCGGCGTGAATCAGGCATTGATTGTGTTCTTGCATCTCGGCGCTGACCAGATCCCACGTCTCGGGAAAAACTTGCTTGGCGCCCGGCGCCAGGAGGCCCTCGAAGATTACTCGGCGCAGAATACCTTCTTCCTGCGCCGGCCGGATCGTTCTGCCACCACGCGTTCCGCCATGCACCGCGCCCAAGGCTCGACCCAAGGCCCCCGCCTGCTCACCGAGAAGATTGAAACGATCCGCAATGACGCTGAACAAGACCTCCCGGCCTTTCCCCACGTCGCTCATTCCGATCGCCATCTCCTCGCGATCGACGAACAGGACCTCCGGGATGAGGACGGTGTCCTTAGCCAGCCTGCGAAAACGACGTAACCCTTCAGCTTCTGAGAAGACCCTTTCTCTGGACATTTGAGTCGGGAAGCGCTTGGGGCGTTCGGGCACAACCTTAAGGTAGAAGATCCTCCCGGGAACTTCCGCCCGATAAACGTAATTGATGTTTGTAAATTCTGTGACCTCGGTCAGCGAGACTGGAACCGCCTCGCCTAACTGAAGGCCGCGTCGGACGGCGTCTACCAGCCGCTCTAATGACGGAAGACCCATATCGTTAATTGCGGCGGCGGTTCCGGACGTCATGGGACTGCCTCCGCCAAACCCATGTACTTCAGTCTGCTGTTCTGCATCTCCATAGACCAGGTATGGGCGGCCACGAGGCGCTCCTCAGGAGTCGTGTCGATCAAACGCTTGCCCTCCCAGATCTCGTAGTCCCCGACCAGGGCCGCTTGCTGCTCAAGTCCCTCCTGAAAATACAACTCACGCTTCATGATCACGTCTTGGGTGGGTAGCTGAGACCACAACTCGCGTCCCCTGGAAACGATATCGAGAACGCGATCCTTCTCTTCCGGGTGCTCAAGTAGATATTCGCGGACGACCGAACCACCAACCGTGAGGTGGCGGATCTCGTCAATGTTGGCGCCTCGCTCGATCTGGGCTGCAGGTGGATTGAGAAGTCGCCACTTGCGTTCGGAGAGCTCAGCCGAGGGGGCCAGGACTCCCTCTACGAGGATTGTCAGGATCACTACCCCGGCGATAAAGTCACGGCGATCGCGTACCATCGGCAGCGCGAATTCCTCAAGCGGGACGAGGATGCGGCGACTATCTTCGCCGCTGATTTCCTGAATGGTAGCGAACAGTTCCGCTTCTGGTATTCCGAGCTCGATCAAATGACCGCGGAAAACTCTGGAGTGTCGTGCCTCGTCAATCAGTTGCGTGCCGAAAAACTCCATGGTGTCAACGTCGATCGCATTTGCGACGATGTAGCTGATGGCCCGCGTGGCCTTTTCTTCGGCGATCGCGCGAAAGGCGAACTCGTTGATGATGGCGTCCCTGAGTGGACCAGCTGCGAACATGTAATCCGGGACGCGCGCCTGCGGCGAGTGCCCGCCTACCAGTCCCTGGAGAGTTCCACGCGCAACTGCTGAGAACCAGTAGTCGAGATTGCATTCGTGCGCAGTAAGCTCTAGTCGCGAGGCCCCTTCGATCAAAGTGGGGGCATCGTTCCAGTCTGCTTCCTGCCGAGTCGCCTCAATCATCCTGTCTCCATATGCGTGCTGACCTCATACCCGTGTGCGTGCGCGCCGTCCGCTTGTGGCGGGCGATTTACGCCGGATCAGTTCGTCACCAATCGCCGGCGGCTTGATAGTCTTCCTCGAAACGCTTGAAAGCTTCGTGCTTGACCGGCTCGAAAGCGGTCCCAAGCGGTTTGTAAATGTTGCCGAAGATTGCGCGATCTCCCGCCAGGTGAATGGGGAAGGCAAGCATAGCCCACTCCAGACTTCCGGTAACCAACCACCACAAACCGCAGAAGAGAGCCACTACTCCAAAACAATGTCCGAAATTGTACAGCTTATGAATAATGCCGGGGATCGACCGGTGCGGACCGGACCGCAGCGCGTAGTAATAATAAAGCCCGGGAGCAGTTCCAATCAGATCCGGCAGCAGGAAGGCGATGGTAAATCGCCACCAGTTGACCTCGCGCCAGTGGAAGAAAAGCAGGGCGATGCCAAGCAGCATTAGAACCGCCCAGTCAAGGCGAATCAGTGCATAGGTTTTCGGCGTATGGAAGGTATTGTATTTGTCCATGTTGCGATCGCCCCCGATTATTAATGGCGCTTGATACGAGCCGTCACGGGCACCGAGGTCGCGCCGATCAGGTCTCGCATTTTACGCGACCTGCATAGGTTGGCCCATGAAATAACCGTCAATGGCCGGCGCAACGCTCAACCGGGACGGTGGATGGAACGCAAGCGCGCGGCTTGCGGCAAAAAGGTAGGCGACATCGGGTGAGCCGATAAAGGCCATTCCGCCGAGCAACTCGGCAGCTCGCGCGCTGATCCGCTCGATCGCCTGCTGTACAGAGAACCGTACCAGGAGAGATTGCACTAAGAGCGCCTCTCCGCGATCGCCCGTCTGCATGGTGCGAGCCACGCCTTCGAGCGCTGACATAGCGCCCTCAACCTCAATTGCGAGTTGCATTCTCTCTGGGCCGTCACCGCGTTTTTGGGCGATCACCCGCTCGACCAATGCCGAGGCAACTCCGAGATACGATGCGGCCACGAGAAGCTCAAACCATAAGAAGCCGCCGGCCTCGACAGCGTCCAAGCTGTCTTCGACCTCAGGGAAGAAAAGCTGCTCATCGGTGATCTGGACGTCAGTCAGAATCACCTCATCGCTCTCGGCTCCGCCCAATACAGTGCTTTTCCAGAAAGGCTTCCTACTGAGGCCCTCGGCGTCTGCGGGAATAACTGCCACCGCCCGGCGAGTACCGTTTCCAGAAGCACTGGGAACGGCGACGCTCGCCGTCAGCAGGTGCATCGAGTTCGAAAGGCTACAAGGTTTCTTACTTCCGTTGATAAGGTACCCTCCGCCGTCCTTGCGCGTGGCCTTTACAAACGGGTCCAGGATGCTGCTGCTGGTCCGACCTTCTGCGAAACCCGACGCCACCAGGAGCTGACCGCCGCTAACCTGATTGAGCAGCTCGACTGTGTAGTCTCCGTAGAAGAGATACTCTACCAGCGTCGCGACGGAGAAATTGTGCATAGTCATCGCGATGGCTAGGGAAGGGGAGCGGGTGGCGACGGCGCGATGGATCTGGATTGCCTCTACGGGGGTCGCTCCTTTGCCGCCATGCTCGGTTGGAATCAAAATAGCGGTGCCCTCAAGCTCACGGAGCATAGCCAGTCCAGGGTTTCCCGGTCGCTCTATCTCCGCCAGTGGGATCTCCGCCAGCTTGGAATCCAGTGAAGGTAGGAACTGCTCCAGGGTCGTTCGTTCTCGTTTTAGGAAATTCATCAAGGCTCCCAATTCATAACGGCCTGCCGGAGGCCTCAGAGGTCGGCGCAGTATAAGTGGCTAGCTTTGCTATCCTGAACGCTGACAATTCGTGCGTTGTAAAGGGGCGCTATTCTACCAATGGCCGAGAGCTTGTCAAGGTCTTTCTTGCAAACCCAAGTGAGGATCGTGTGCTTCACTCTAGATATCCGCGAGTGTTTATTGACGCGCAACATAGATAGCGTCGTCAACTTCGAATTTCGCAACGTTCGCATCGGGCGCCGAAAAACATGCCAGGTCAAGCAGGCGTTCGATTTCAGCTGGTGACAGCGACTCGATCCGCTCGATAAGACGTGCGGCTTGAGCGGCCTGTTGTGGACCGATAGCGCTGCCGGCAGCGGCGACGAATTTTGCGAGCATGAGTTGGCGGACACTCTCACCACCATCCTCGGAGGGTCGAGCGCCAGCAAAGCCCTTGGGAATCGAAATCCGTTGGCTAAGCACCGTCCCGTTCTTGAGACGAATCTCCACGCGGGCTCCCATCGGTTTGGTCGAAATCCTCAAGTCGAGGGGCCGACTCTCACCCGCACCTGCCGCCAACCCGGCGACGAGGCGCAGGGTTGCGGGATGGCGCCAACGGCCAAAGCGCCCAAAAGCAATTCCCGCGAGGTGCCAGCCAAAAGCGGCGGACTGCAAACGGCTGGTGCGACGAAGGGCCGCTCCGATGGGGATGTCGGCTTTCAGTGATTCAAGAGTCAGGTCAACATCGTGCCGGCTCCGGACCCGTGCAGCCAGATCCCAGACTTGCGAATCTTCAATCCAGGGCCGTTTCAACTGGGCGGGGCCAAATTCGCGGGCGATAATAGCGGATGCAACTGTGAATGGTGTCGAGAAAGTCAGCGTGGAGATGGGGGATCGCGGACCGTTCAGGTAGGGCGCAGAGTGAGCATCCATTGCAACCGTGAAAAGAGATGACCAAACGTCCACAGACGCGACATCGTCGGGAGCGATGTCGTGATCGATGACGAGGCTCAGAGTGGCGTCGAGTGCCGAGCATAAGTAGCCACTTGCTGGATAAACCTTGAAACTGTTCGTCTCTGTGTGCCAGCGTTCGCCCAAACCTGCGAGGAACTCACGGACCGGCACGCGGGAGCGAGTGGCAAAAAAACCATTGCGATCGTCGAGTGGATCTTCAGCAGCGGATAAACCGCAACACACCGCGTCGACTGACTCCATCCCCGCGCGTATCGGGAGGCCCGCACACAATGCTTTTGCATCCGATCCGAGGAAGGCTGGGAAGAGGGCCTGCGCTGGATAAGAGAGCGCGAAGCTCACAGCGTCAGCAAACCTGGCCTCGTCGAGATTCTCAAGCTTGGCGCGAGCTGAGGAAGCCGCGAGGAGATGAACATGCGTTGCCATCTGACCGCGAGTAGAGCCCACGGCGCACACCATGTTGACCCGCGCGGCGATCTCATTCGCTACGATCTGCGCAAGAATTATTTCAGCTCCGGATCGCCCGCCAGCGCTCGCTATGGCAATGGGCACTAGAACTGAGGAGTGCCCGGTGTGACCACCGAGCATCACGTCGTCAAAATCCAGAACCATTGACCAGGACGCCATCAGAAAGGCTGCGTGCGTAGGGGAGGTAGCGACGCCAGTTGGCAGGATCCGTGCTGAGCCGATGGATGGCGCAGGAAAGGCCCTCTCAAGCAGCGGACCCAGGTCGCTGTCCCAACCGCTGTAAACCGCCGCCAGGGTTGACAGGATCTGGTTAATTGCCTGTTCACGAACTCGCATGGGTACCTGCTCCAGCGTCAGGCCGGAGGCCCACTGCGCGAGCTGACGGAGAGCAGTATCCTTCATGGCGACAAGACCGGTTGCAAAATTCACTGGCTCAGAGGTGAACCGCGACTGCGATGCAAGCCAAGTAAGAGCGAGCCGCTGACCGGCGCGCGATTGATGAGCCCCCTCAAGGACTTGCGCCTCGTTCTCCTCCCGACTAAGGAGGTGCATCACTATCAATGCTTCGGGGGCGTATGCTGTCAGGCGTTCGGCAGACTAAGCATGCATAGTTCTGAAACCCACATTTTCGACAATAGCACTGGAGAGGTCATGATCGTGTGGGCCAGAACTCCTTTCCCATTTGTCTAATACGATCTGGAAGTCGAGTTCTTTACCAAGTTGTTCGATCTCAAAAATCGTTGACAGCTGCAGATCAAAACCCAGGCTAGTATCGTGATATCTCTGATCCATCGCCAACATCATCGTTTCTGCCATACACGCATAGGCGTGCCCCAGGGGAAGTGAGGCATTAAATCCGAGTGGGCTGCCCCCGGGCAGCCGTACGACACCGCCGATCAGGACCATGACATCTGGGCCACGGATTACCACCTCAGAGCTAACATTGGATGGTCGGGAAACGTCGCAAACGACCGCCGACGGACGCAGAATATCGTCGCGTATCAGCCGTTCTGTGCTGCTGGTGCAACAGACGACGATGTCCGCCTGGGGCAGCAACGCGGCAGCGTCAGTCGAGATGAGCACGGAGGGGATCCGGGTGATCACCTCCTGTCCGAGGCTTGTCAGGTCGGTCCGGTGTGGTCCAGGAAGTTGAGCCAAACCCAGTTCTTCCATCCAACCAGCGACGGACCCCTGTGCGATCCGGGACTTACGCCGCAGTTGGTCAACTGACGCGGCTATGCTGCCCGCGACCTTCACCAGACGTCGGTTGCTTTCTTCAGGATGTTCCGGATTGCCGATAAGAATCAGGCGTCCGACCTCACCGGCCAGCAGAATGCTAAGTGCCTTGCCGATGGCGCCCCCGGCTCCGACAATCGCGACCGTGCGCATCGGCAGTGTCCAACCTCGATCGGCCGCCGCCAAGCGTACAAGCTCGCGAGCAGCTACGGCGGTGTAGGAGTTTCCGGTAGTCAGTGCCGGCATCCCGTCAGCTTTCAGTGAAAGACCTCCCTCTGTCATCACTGAGGTGTACGCGCCGAGTCCGACAATCCTTGCGCCGCGCTTTTTCCCGAGCAGGACGGCGTTGCGAATTTCGGCAACAGCCGCCTGCCGAGGCATTGCCTTAAGTTCTTCGGCTCGCCGTGGAACCAGGATAAATTCGCCGTAGGCGGCTTTGCCATTCTTCCCCACAACTCTTGTTTCGCCGATAACGAACGGATCAAAGTTGTCGGCGAATGCGGATGACAGAGTAGCTAACTGATCTTCTGATAGCACCGACAATGTGCCATCAAGGTTAGCGTAGTCGTTCCAGGCCAACGGATGGACCAGGAATGCAAATCGACCGTCGTCAGAGCGCACGTCGAGCGGACGACGTTTCGCGGTGGGCGGCGCAGTTCGGTGAGGTTGCGCGTCGCCGGCTGAAGCTGGCGCCGGAAGCTGGAAACCGGAAATCTGTGCTGTTAGCGTAGCTATGTCGCGACGCTCAAGCACCGAAAGCACGCGCTCCAGAGCGCGTAAGAAGAACAAACACTGGTCCCATGTTGCAATCAGCGGTGGCTCGATTCGAAGAACGCCACCCTGATTAAGCGTGCAGCCCACGCGAACTCCTTCAAAGTTGAGGAGGTGGCTAACAACTAGAAAAGTGAACTCTTCCAGTTCGCCTAGGTAGCCAAGCATACCCTCGTCAACCGAGTAACGATTTATGTTAAAGCGCAAACCCAGTAGATAGCCGCGCCCAGTCACGGCGCCAATCAGGTCCGGAAAGCGCCGTTTCAGATCGAGTAAGCCTTCCTTCAATCGTGCCCCGTTCTCCCCGACGCGTCTTAGTAAGGTAGCATTCTCTTCTTCAAGCAAGTCGAGCGTGGCGAGGCCAGCGCGACAGGCGAGGGTGTTGCCGGCGAAAGTGGAGGTGTGCTTTAGGGCGAAGTCCGCATTGTATGCTGCGGCCGTAGAAAGACACGCTCCGATCGGAACCAATCCCCCTCCGAGCGCCTTGGCAACCGTCATCACATCGGGCGTGATCCCCAGTTCACCGCAGGCAAACATTGCCCCTGTCCGGCCGATGCCTGTCTGAATCTCATCGGCCACAAATAAGGTTCCGGCTTCACGGCATGCCTTGCGAGCTGATCTTAGATAGCCGGCCGGCGGTTCTATGATACCTCCCTCCGCTTGCACCGGCTCAACCAGGAAGGCGGCATATCGTCGCGTAGCGAGCGCGCGACGCAAGGCCTCAACGTCGCCGTACCGGACGTAATCGAAACCCGCGATCGGCGCGCCGAACGGTTTTTGGTATTTCTCTTTGTCAGTTGCCGACAAAGCCCCGAGGGTCTTACCATGGAAGCCGTTCGACGCGGACAGAATATCGTTCCGGCCGGTCGAGGAACGGCACAACTTGATTGCCGCTTCCACAGCCTCAGTGCCGCTGTTGGCGAAAGTCACATAGGCCATCCCGGGAGGAGCCACTGCCAAAAGCCGCTCCGCCAGTTCGCCGGCCGCGTTCAGATAAGAGGGTTGAACGAAGCTGGGCTCGCCGCTGTCACGGACCGCGTTAAGCGCCGCCCAGATTCTGGGAGGATTGAACCCGAACGGCAAGGCGCCGTACTGAGCTAAAAAATCGAGGTACTTCTGGCCTTTCTCGTCCCATAGCCAACTGCCTTCGCCTCTGACAAAAGTCTTGTCCATGCCCATCTGGCCGAGCAACCGACCCAGCTCGGGGTTTACACTGGTCAAAAAGGGATGCGCTCGCGGTGACTCGTTACCGTTTGATGGAACTGCAGGCGCGAATGGTCGCAGACTGACCGGCAACCCTAGGTCCGATCGCTCCGGTGCGAGCGTGGTTGCTTTGTCTCGGCCATTAGGCGACGTCGATTTCGGCTCGACGAGTGCGGGACTGCGTCTCGCGCCACATGCGCTGCGCGAGCTGGCATACAGTTGGTTCCCCCGCGAACAGTATTTCGGGATCCAATTCAAGTCCGAATGTCTCCTCGATCTCGCTGACGAAAGCCGCGGAAGCCAACGAGTCAATACCAAAAGAGGAAATCGGGAGGTTGCGATCGATGCCGCGGCCCGACAACCTTACGTGCTTAGCCAGACGCTCGGCGATCCAATCCTCCACCGCTGCCGGGCGCCAAACTCTAGGACGCGGGGCCTCTTTTTCAGGCTTCCCAAAGACCATCTCGTCGCGCCACTGCTCAAGCACATCAAGGCTTCCGCTGAGGAAGTCCCGCGCCACCTTCGCTCGCTGAGTCTTGCCGCTCGAGGTCTTGGGCAAGGTTCCGGGACGCAATAGCGCGACCGCTGAAACCTCAACTGCGTATTCGGCCGCCACAGCTCTAGCAATGGAGTCGATGAGGCCTTTGGCGTCTATCTTTCGGCGGACTTCGCGCCGAACCTCTGCCGCCACCACCAGTCTTTCGGCCCCGGCCGATTCAACCGACACAGCGGCGGCAAAGGCGGGTCGAATTGCCGGGTCGCATTGCTCTACGGTTTGCTCGATATCTTGCGGCACAAGGTTGCGACCCCGGATGATGATCAGATCCTTAATGCGCCCGGTGACGAATATCTCACCATCGTCAATAAAGCCAAGGTCTCCAGTGCGAAGGAAAGGTCCCTCCTCGTTTTCAATCCGACCCCCAAAGTCACGCTCGGATTCCTCCGGCTTGTTCCAATAGCCTTGCGCTACGCTTGGACTCGCTAACCAGATTTCACCAATCTGCCCATCGGGGCATCGCCGGCCAGTATGCTCGTCGACGATGCGCACGGTTGTGTCCAATAAGGGTGTGCCGCAGCTTACAAGCTGCACAGACTTGGAATCTGTGGACTTGCGCGGGCGATGAGCCTCGAGGCTTTCCCGAGAAAAACGAACGCTTCCTTTGTAGAAACCTCCAGTGGCAAAGAGCGTGTGCTCGGCTAATCCGTAGCATGAGAACAATCCTTCCGGCCGAAAGCCTACTGAGGAGAACGCGTTGGTAAAGCGTCGCAAAGTCTCCGCTCGCACCGGCTCCGAACCGTTGTAAGCCACGTTCCACGTGGAGAGATCCAGCCCCTGACGTTCGTCCTGCGTGATTTTGTCCAGGCAGAGATTAAAACCGAAGTCAGGAGCACCGCTGAAGGTGGCTCGGTATCGCGTAATCACTTCCAGCCAAAGGCGGGGCTTCTTCAGAAAGTCTACGGGCGACATCAGGTAGCAAGGCATGCCGTTGTAAAGAGAAGCCAGGATCACGCTGATCAAACCCATATCGTGGAACATTGGGAGCCACGACACAGCGATGGTCTCAGGGGTGTGGTGCACGGCCTCCTTCATCAGAACCTGGTTGTGGAGAATGTTTCGGTGATTAACGATTACGCCCTTCGGCTTTGAAGTAGAGGCGGAGGTGTACTGAAGAAAGGCGATGCTGTTTCCATCAGCTTGCGGATTCACCCAGGCATCGGCTTCGGTAAGCGGCACCTCATCGCTGCGAATCCAATCCAGCTTCGCCAGGTGTGGTGATTGTCCAAAGCGAGACCGCATTTGGCGAAAGACTCCCTCGGTCGTCAGCACCACCTTGGGGCGAGAGTCCTCCAGGATCGCTTCGAGCCGCTCAAGATTGCGGTTCATTCTGGGCGGATAAGCAGGAATGGCCACGGCCCGTGCAGCCAGACAACCGTAGAACGCTGAGATATACTCGATCCCAGGTGGAAAGAGGAGCAAGGCCCTTTCTCCTTCGGCCCTGAGTTGTTGAAGACGAGCAGCAATCGCGTGGGCTCGCTGCGCCAGTTGGAAGAAGGTCAGACTGGCCGTTTCCTGGCCGCCGGTCAGAAAGGTATATGACCGCTTATCCGGGCTCTCTTCGGCCCTTTGGAGGAGTAGGTCTATTATCGAAGAAACGGTCATACTCTTTTGAGGGAATCGTCACCAGTCGTCTATGCCGCCGTCGGCTGGTAATCCAAGTGCGGTTCATCGATGGCGGCCGTGTGGGTGAATCGCGGGAGCCACGCCTGAATGCGGCGGTCGATGTCTTCGGACATGAGCTGCAAAGCGTCTCTAATTACACCCGGACGATTGCTCCGATCCATCAGCTTTCGTGCTGTGGCCGACATCAGCGTACTAGGACCAAACACCTGTCGCGGGTATTTGCGATGGATGAAGATGTCCAAAAAATCCTTTCGCAACTCCTCATCTCTAGCCACCCGGCGCAACATCTCCAACCTTACTGGCGAAATCGTGCCCCGCTTGCCGATGTCAGAACAGAACCAGTAGTGCTGCAGCGCGTCCTTGTCCCGCCAGCGCCACCATCCGCGCAAGGCGGCGTCGCGCACCTTCGGATTCCCGAACCCCTGAACAATGGCTGCCGAAAGCATCTCGACTTGACGAAGCGCATCCGAGATTCCCTGACCGGGGGTTGGATCTTTGAAATGACCGGCGTCACCAACCAGCACCCAGCCCGGACCCGTCGCTTCACGGAAGAAGCCTTCGAAACGGGTAAGGCCGCGGAACTTCGTGACGCGTTCAGCGTTTGCCAGTAGCTGGGCCACCGGCGGGCAACCCTCTACGGCGCGCGTGAACCAGCGCTCGCTGTCGGAGCGGTACGAATCGAAGCATTCGACCGATGGGCACAAGCACACCAAAAAGAGGCCGTCGTCGGTGGGTGCAGCGACGACGAAGTCGTCACCGAGTCGATGATAATAGAGCTTCGGCTCGACGTCCTGCGGGACGCCCCGGAAGTAGGCCCAGGAACTTATGCGCTCGCTCGGAATTACGTGATAGCGCCGGGCCTCAGCCAGACGTCCGATCAACGAATTCCGACCATCAGCGCCAACCACCAGATCGGCATCGATTGTGTAGCTCTTTCCATTCCGGTCGGCCACTCGCACTCCGGCGACCCGGCCGTTCTTCTTGACTAGCTCGGTCACTCGCGTATGCAACCGCAGGTCAACACCGACTTCGCGGGCCTTCTCAACCAGATGCACGTCCAGCGAAATGCGCCTTACGCACAGCATAGCCAGTCTTGGATCATTCTTCCGCAGGCGTGCCGGCCCTGAGAGATCGACGTCCTCAAACTTCATATAGCAGTTGGTCAGGGGTGGGGCTCCCGACGCCAGTACCGCATCCATGACGCCCAGCTTCTGCAGAACTTCGATTCCGCTGAGTTGGAACATGTGCGTGGAGAGGGTGTCGCTTGGAAACTCTGCCTGATCGCAGACACAAACAGATAGCCCGGCGCGCTTGAGAAATGTGGCGAGCGGAGAACCGGCGCAACGACCGCCAACGATGACGACATCGAACCGTTCACTAGTATCAGGAGACATATCAGCCAACCCCGTTTGTAATTCGAGGACGATGGTATTCAGCGGTTGTGCGAGGCGCAGGCCCCGTGGGAACTCAGCCTTCTCTGCGCGAGGCGAAACAATATAGTCACTACAGAAAAAAGTCAAGGTAAAAGCTTGCGCCACAGATGGTTTGTTTGCTCAGCAAAAAATCACGTAGGGATGACTGGGTGGGGACTTATTGTCTAGTGCAATGGTCCAACGCCCAAGGAAAAGAAACCTGCTCCGCGGAACCCTAAGTCCGGGCCCTAGCTAATTGCTTTTTAGCAAGCACGCCGCCGACTGGCGCCGCCGGCGTTTAGTGGGAATCTAAACTTAACTATCGATCGAGGACAATAGGGATACTGTGATGTCGTCTAAGACGCTTTCCTTTTTGCTACTGCATCCCGTGGACGAACAGATCGCTTGATGATCCATTTGGTGGCCAATTAGTGCCCAAACAAAGATCAAATAGTTCACTGAGGGAGCTTGGTGCAAAAAGCGAAAGCTCGATGAATTCTTAGTGTTTTGAGATTTCCTAGTAATACGAAAGAACTGAATTGATTCACTTAAGCCCCCCTTCGGCATATCAAGCCTAAACACCGAGTCAGGCGGGGTTTCGAGTTTCTGTCTCGACATCTCCCGTCCATAAGTTCAATAACACAGATAGTTACAACTACAAGCGTAGCTTGGTGTCTATCCAACATTCAAAAAACACCTGGCAGACTGGTTTCAGGTAAATAAGGAGCGCGTTCGAGCGGCCATTTGGCGCGTTCCAAGTCTTCCTTTGAAAGATCGGAACCGCTCTTAATGAAGCCGGCGCCATCGCGTGCCACACAACCTTCAACCCAAGCGGAATTTGGCACGGCGCCAATCATCGAAAATAGTGCGCCGATTTTATGCTTCTCAACTGTACTAGTCTTGTTGTTGCGCCACTCCATCGCCTCAAGATGATCGCTTAACCCGCGACAGTGTGCAGTCCCGGAAATAACTCAACTTCCCCGTCGAAGGTTTTGACCTGTCCTGTTTTAATGTACGGGGTAACGGTTTGATCGGCTTGCTGAAAGAAGGTCTTTGTTGGCTCGGGAGCTTTTTCCCAAAGCGATTTATTGGTCCAGTAGTCCAGTTTCAGTTTATTGACGTGAACCGTGGCGTTTGGAAAAACTCTTCGCCCGCCAACCGTTAGACCGCCCGAATGATCCGGATGTATGTGAGTCAAGAGGATATCGGTAATTTGCTCGGGTTGGATGCCAATAGATCTTAAGCTATCAGGCAGCTTATCCAATCTTGGTCCGAGAAGTTCGCCGGCACCCGTGTCAACCAGGATTAACCTATTATCCAGCTGTATGAGGTAAGCATTCATCGAGGCTTCGACAGCCGTGGGTTTGACATATTCCCTGGCCAGCAGGCTTTCCACTTCACCGGGTTTTGTATTTGTCAGGAGCGAAAGAAAGTCAACGCCGATAGTGCCATCGGTAAGAGCAATGACATCAATTCTCCCAATTTTCATTCGGTAATATCCGGCCTGACTCTTATCGAGTTTTGATCCTTCCGAGAGTCTTACATCCGGCGGAAGTTTTGTGTCCTGGGCCGATGCAAAGGGTACAACACTGAGAATTAGAAGAAATAGATAGTTGATGTAAAAAGATCTGGAAGATTTCATTGACACGTTGGTTCTCCTAATCGAATAGATTTGTGATGAGGTCAGTACCGGGAGCGGTAGCGACCGGGTCTCAGCCTACGCGACGGTCGAGATCGCCAAACTCTAACCCGGTCGCTACCGCTCCCGCTACTGACTCCATCATCATCGTCGAGACGCGTTCTTGACGGGACTAAAATTTGCCGTTTGTATTTTTCCATTGCTCTCTTGGAAGCATGGTTTCAAGCACATCCCGATGCTCAACCATCTTGTTATCTTCAAGACGATAGTTGAATTCTCCGCGAACTTTATTGACCTCTGAACTGCTCTTTGGCGATCCAGTTCTTGATGTAACGGGAACAATGGACGAGGGAGACCCCTTGTGTTTGACATGTTGCAAGGAAGCGAATGACATCCAAGTCGACTAGACTGACTTCGTTCAAGTCGAGCGCGACGCTCGTCCCCCCGGCCTTTATTTGCGCTTTCAGTTCTTCTACATGCTCTCGCCGCATGCGGCCAATCAGCCGTAGCGTCATCGTCTGTCCATCCGAATCTCTTTCGATTCTTAAGGTCACGTTCGTTTGCTCTCAAGTGCCACGCCTGAACCGGTGCACGCCGAGTGCCACTTGGAATTCCCTTGAATCACAGGCGTTTTCGTTTTAGCTTGAGGCCGCTTTTTCGGCGTTTGCTGAAAACTCAGCCTGAGGCGCAGAGTCTCACCTCTCTTCCGTAACCGTGCGCGCTAGCTTGAACAGGGCATGGAGATGCGAGAAGCTATAAGCAAGACGAAATATCAGGAAAGCTATGAAGGCACGAGAAGCTCATCACAAGACAATCCTGACTGAGGTAGAGAAAGTG
>WNFQ01000132.1_pt1 | contig 42470 bp, 41 predicted proteins | sample 5400171 | NCBI WGS metagenome assembly WNFQ01 (sample SAMN13153356, study PRJNA577476) | soil metagenome | isolation source: 20 cm soil under Madrone tree | place: USA:California | collected 2016-06-14
CGCCGAGAGTTGATTCACCGTGAGAGTTTCAGAGCTTCGGTCCTCCACCACTCTGAGATCCAAGCGGTGCTGCAAAGCATTACGGAGAACAAGTGTCTCTTGACAACGCCTTCGCTATTATCGAGGCCACCCAGAAGGATTTTGAGAGATTGAGGGTCGCCGGTCGGTGCTCCTCACCGTCAACTCCGTGACTGTTTTCCGAAAATAATAGACCAGTGTCGCCGTTGTCCTAAGAGTGCTTTGGCCGCGAACCACCAGCGAAGAATCGAAGAACGCAGTTCTCAAATACTCCGCGCCCGTGCGAATGGCCATGGAATCTGTCACCTGGTACTCCATAAAACTACCGCTTGATGAAAATGCTAGCAGCATCATAGGACTCAATGCAAGCTGCGCGGAGGGCTCGCCGGGGCACAGTCTGAATCGATTGCTCCGGGGATAAGATCGCAAATTGAGGGTCGTTACCTGTTCGAAAGTTCGTCGTTGAAGTGGCGCTCAACAGCTTCACGACTCAGCGTGTTTCTTGCATCGGCCAATAGGACCGAACAGACGCCATGTGTCGCCCCCGTCCCCGCGCAAATCTCGAGACTCAGGCATTCAGGCATTCAAACCTTCCCACCTTCGGACGCAAACGCAATTCGGGCAGCTTCCAGCCGGGTGGCCCAGTGCGCGGCGCTGGCCGTCGGAAGATGCGCCGGCAGGTGATCGGGTCAAGCGCGGCGGTGCTTGCCCTCGTCCACAATGGACGCTTTGCGTCCACCGATGCCGGTGCTTCCTCTCTCCAGCGACGCATACCGAGCCACCCGCAGGGGTTTTGGCTGGCCTCCAGGTAGCAGCGATGCCTACTCGGAACTCTTGGAGCCAAAGCGCTTCAATCGCGCGCTTGCGGCTCAACTTATCCGTGCCCTTGCTGCTCAACTCTACGGCCGGCGCGCCGACCGCTTCTGCGCCGCGGCCACCGGCGTGCCATCTTCCGGGTCCTCCGCCGACGCGCTGGCGCTCACGCTCGAAAACGCCGACCGCAGCACATCGTTCGCAAAGAAATTTTTCCCGTCGATCGGCACCATCATGATTTGCAGCTTGTCGGAAAGCCGCTCGGCAATAATTTTCTGGATCAGCATCGGATTCGACTTCAGCACCGCCGCTTCAAATTTCATGCGCTCGGCATCCGCCGCGGCGGTCACGCGAATGCGGTTCGCCTCCGCGTCCGAAAGATTTTTCTGCCGCTCCAGTTCCGCTTTGCTGTCGATGATTTTCGCTTGCGCCGCCGCTTCCGCGTTCTGCAGCGTGGCTTCCTTGCGCGCCTGCGCTTCCAGCTTGCTTTGCTCGATCTGCTTCTGCTTCAGCGGCAGTGTGTACTGCATGGAATCCGATTCCGCCTTGGCCTGCAGCACGCGCACTTGCGCCTGCGCCTCGGCCTGCTTCACGTCGCGAGACTTCTGCGCCTCCGCTTCCAGCTCCGCGATTTTCACCTGCTTCTGCTTGATTTCCGTCTCCGTGCCCAGCCGTTCATTTTCCTGCTCTTTCAGCAGCAATCCTTCGAGTCCCTGCGCGTATTCTTCCGGCAGCTTCAAATCGCGCAGCAACACTTCGCGCACAATGATTCCGTCGCTAGCCAGCCGCGAAGTGATCGCATTCGACGCGGACAGCCGCAATTCCTCACGCTTCGTCGCGAAAATTTCGCGCGTGATGTAATTCGGCGCCAGTTGCCGGTAAATCGTAGCCACCGTCGGCGCGACAACTTCGTCGCCAACCGCACGCGGCAAATTGGCATGAATGTAATTCAGCCGCTGCGGATCCAACCGGTAGCGCACGCTTACCGCCAGCCCAATGTTTAATCCCTCGCGCGCCTGCACCGTTAGCACTTCCGGTTGCGCGCCGGCGCTCGCTGCCGTCGCCGCGCCGGACCCGCCGCCGCGCGCAGGGCTAGCCGCTGTCGCGTAGACCTGCTCGCGCGTGTCATACAGCTCCACGCTATCGACCAGCGGAGTGATGAGATGCACGCCGGGATACAACGTGCCGGGCCGCGCTCCCCAAATTTGGCTGACGCGCACGCCCGCGAATCCATCTGGCACTACCGCAATGCTGTAGGCCAGCAAAAGCGGCAGCACTCCCGCCGCAGCGAGCCGCTGGGCGAGTCCCCAGCGGATTGGGCGTAAAGGGCGGCCAACCTCCGCGTTCGAATCATCCCGCGCGCCTTCGCTTAGCGCTGCGCCGGCTAATTCTCCGGCTGCGTCTCCTGTCGTTTTGTCGCGGCGGCGGCCCAGGAGGCGGCGCAGTTGCGAGGAAAGATAAACGTCATAAACCACCAGCGCGCCGGAGCTGCCGAATAGGCCGATACCGAGAATGACCAGCAAATATTTCAGGGCCAGCATTTACTTGCTCCCTTCTTTAAGTGAAGCGCTGGAGCGCGCGATCGGGCGTTGGCGAGGCGCGGCGACAGAAGGCGCGGCGGCCGGGCGCATCATTTCCACGGTGGCGCGGAGAAGCAGCCAGTACACTGCGACCGCGGCGGCGCCGGCAATCAGCGTGGCGAGAACCAACATCGCTAAATTCACCAGAATCCACATGAGTGCATTCCTCCGTGACTGCGGTTCGAATGTGGATATGGCACGGTGGACGCCATTCGAAAGCCATTCACAATAAAGGAGTTAGGCGGCGGGTGCTGCTGGTGCTTCGTGGCGGGGGCAACACGGCGTGGGTGGGCGGACGCGGTGGGGCGGCGCGTCCGTTTGGTGCCGCCGCGAATCAGAGGTAGTGTATTAGTTCGAGATTGTGGCAGCGGAAGAATCAGTTGCGCGCGAGGCAAAGCAAAGAATGCCGACAAGTCCCGGACTTCGCATCGGACGCATCCTCGGGATACCCATCTACGTTCACGCGAGTTGGATGATTATTTTTGTGCTGATCACCATGTCGCTGGCGATGCAGTTTACGCAGGAACATCCGCAATGGACTTCGGTGCAGCACTGGGCGGTGGGGATCGCTACCAGCTTGCTGTTTTTTGCGTCCGTAGTTTTCCACGAACTGTCGCATAGCATGGTCGCGCGCATTTACAAGATTCGCGTGATTTCGATCACCCTATTTGTATTTGGCGGGGTGGCGCGCATCGGGCGCGAACCGGCGAAAGCCATTCAGGAATTCAACATCGCGATTGCTGGCCCGATTGCGAGCCTTTTTCTGGCCGCCGGGTTTTACAGCTTGACGCTGTTTTTCCCGTACGCGCAAATGACTGGCGCGCTGGCGGCGTGGCTGTGGCAAACCAATGCGGCGCTTGCCCTTTTTAATTTGTTGCCCGGCTTTCCTTTGGATGGAGGCAGAATCTTCCGCGCTATTGTGTGGGGAGTGACTAAAGATTTCTCGCGGGCAACGAAAGTAGCTGGAACAAGCGGTAAAGTTGTGGCGTACGGAATGATCGTTTTCGGCGCGTGGTACGCGATGAGAGGTCAATGGACTTCGGGCCTATGGCTCGCGTTCATCGGCTGGTTCTTGCTGAACGCGGCGCAGGAGAGCGTGGCGCAGGTGGCAATTCGCGAAACGCTGAGCGGGCTGCACGCCGCGGACGTGATGAGTCACGAGGTGCCGACTGTGCCTCGCAACATGTCGCTGGAGGAGTACGGGCAGGAAGTGGCGCGCACGGGACGGCGTTGTCATCTGGTGACCACGGATGATCGGCTGGTGGGCATGATCAACGTACACACGCTGAATTCCGTCCCGCGCGACGAGTGGGCACATATGTCGGTGCAGGGCGTAATGATTCCCCGCGACAAAATCTTGTGGGCCAGGCCGGAAGAGCCGCTGCTGGGACTGCTGGAGCGGCTGGTTTCCGCGGACGTGAATCAAATGCCGGTGGTGAGCGACGCGGAAAATGATGGTGCGCACATCATCGGGATGATCACCCGCGATTCGATTTTGCGGGTAATGCAGGCGCGCAGCGAAGTTGGTTCGCTCACGCCTACGCGCTAAGCGCAATCCGCCTCAGAAAGAGATCAAGCGCGGCTATGGGTCATTTTTCGCGCGACGCGCGAAAGCGGAATCCGCCGGGACGGTAATCGACGGTAACGCCGGTGAAGCCGGAAGTGGTCAATCGCGCGGCCAGCGCGGCCGGGGGCACTGGCACAAACGTACTGTTCGTATGAATGACGCGATGCAGCCATCCGTCTTGAATTTCAAAGGCAATGAAACGGCCGTCGGGACGCAACACGCGGTGAACTTCCGCGAAGGTGCGATCCTGCCGTTCGCCGGACCGCAAATGATGCAAGACTAGGACCGCGACGGCCGAGGAGAAGGTGCGGTCGGCAAAGGGCAGGGCTGCCGCGTCGCCTTGCACGACGCCGGCGCCGTTTCCGACCTTTTGCGCAAGCCGGGAGGCAAACGCATAGTCGTATTCGAGGCTGGTTACGCGAGGAACGCGTTTTCGCAATTCGGCGGTGGCAGCGCCCGGGCCAGCCCCGATTTCGAGAAGGTGATTGCCTAGATCGGCGCGGCCTAACAGCCAGGGTAGCAATCGCTTGCGAGTCAACCAACGCCAGAAGGATGTAGAGCAGTACCAGTTTTCAAGCGCGTTCATTTGTTAGTGCCACCGGCGAAAGAAAGATACCAGTAGAAGGTAACAGTTTTTGGCAAGCTGGGGCGCAGCACTGCTGCGCCCCTACTAGGGACGCCAGTGTTCAGCGGTTGACGGCGGCCATCATGGATTCGGGGTAGCGGTTGTCGGCGGCGCCGTGGGAGGCGACTTCGTCGATGCGGCTGGCAAAAGCGTGGAGTATCAGTAGGAGAGTCGATAAAATAAAATCGTGACTCCAAAAAAAGCGCGACCTAAAAGCATCACCGAGTACATCAGTGCCGCCCCCAAAGAGGCGCAGAAGAAATTGCGCGAAATGCGTGCGCGTATTCGCAGATCCGCACCCGGGGCCAAGGAGAGCCTGAAGTGGGGGATGCCCGCCTTTTCCTATCGGAGGATCCTGGTTACGTTCGCCGCGTTCCAACATCACATCGGCTTCTATCCCACGCCGTCAGCAGTGAGAGCCTTCGCGAATGATCTTTCGAAATTTGCCACGGCTAAAGGGTCGATCCAGTTTCCGCTGGAGAAGCCGCTACCTCTACCGCTGATCCGCAAAATCACCACGTTCCGCGTTCGAGAGAGTATCGAGAAAGACAGGAAATGGAGGACGTGACGGTGCCGCGAGGGCTAACGCCTGGTTGGTCGCAGGAAAAAGGGGTCGACGTCGATGGAAAGTGCTTTTCTCCTGGTGTTCGCCCCGCGAGGCGGCATTGCATCCCATTCTGCGGGCTAGGCTTATTGGCGCAAACCCTTTGGTTGTAGCCATTTACGCGTTGGGAGCATCTAAGTAAATGCTAACAAAACATTCACGCTTTATACGCATAGCACCCATTAAAATAATTCGTAGGGTGCCCGGCCCAAAATGCGGTTAAGGTTAGTTGTAGCCCAGGAAAGGGAGTACTAGAACATGGTAAAGCAGTTTCTTCTGGCCAGTGACTTCGACCAGACGCTCAGCTTTAACGACTCCGGGGTCGTGCTGAGCGAACTCATCGGCTTTCACGGCTTCCACGACAAGGTGGCCGGACTGTCGCAAATGAACCTCGTGCAGCAGGGCGCGGAGCTCAGCTACCTGATTTTGCACGATCCGGAGTTCCGGCGCGTACGCCGCGACGACCTCATCGAGACCGGCAAGCGTATTCGCTTGAAGCACGACGTGGCGCTATTTGCGCGCGCGCTCGACAATCTTGCCGACGACTACAAGTTTTCGTTTTACGTCATCTCCGCCGCGCCGCAGGAAATCATCCAGTCGGCGTTGGAAGGAATTGTGCCGCCCAATCACATTGTCGGGACGCGCTTCCGGTACAACGATGCCACCGGCGAAGTGGAGTCCATCATTCGGGCTTCCGCTGGCTGGGGCAAAATCACGGTGCTGGAAGAGATGCGCGCGGAGCTGGGCATCAGCCACGACCACATCATTTACATGGGCGACGGCAGTTCGGATTTGCCGGTGATGATGCACGTCAACCAACACGACGGACTGACCATAGCGGTATCTGAAGCGAAGTACATCACGAAGGTCGCGCGGCGCACGGTGCTGAGCGACAACGCGATGAGCGTGCTGGTACCGGTCCTGGAAGAAGTGCTGCGGTGGGATTCGGTTCGCATCCGCCGCATGTTTGCCAGTTACGGACTGACGCTGCGGGAGTGGGACAAGACGCGCACGGACATGCTGACGATCCAGGATTCCGCGCTACCCGTCCCGGTAGCCGCGGCCGGCCAACCACACTAAAGACATCGCAGAGCAGTGCGGCACAGCGATTGCCGGGCGTCACCGCTTCGCGGAGGGCGCCCGGCAATTTTCATCTGTCGGCTAACCGGTCTTTTCTGTACTCTGGAGATGCCCACCCAGAGGCCAAGTGAGCATTATGAAAGCATCACCTCGCGCTGCAATCCTTGCAGCGGCTCTTTTCACGCCAAACTGGTATGGTCTGGAATTCGCGAACTCCGCCGCTGCGGCGAAAGAACCGCAAACAGCCACATCGTCGAAGCCGACGGTCTATGTTTCGGATTTCGAGCTAGACGCGCTGCCATCCGAGTCACTAAACAGAGCGGCTCCCGCGCCGCAAGCTGGCGCACAAGCGCCGGACGATGATCCTCGGAAGCAGGCCAGCCGGCTGGTCGAACTGATGTCGACAAAGTTGGTCGCTGCTTTGCGGAAGGCCGGCTACACGGCTGTGCGCTTGCAACCGGGCGCCGCGCGACCGGACAGCGGCGTGCGCATTCGCGGGCTGTTCGCGGAGATAGATAACGAAAATCATTGGCGCCGTGCGGTCATCCGCACCGCTTCAGACTCCGGAAAGATGGAAGCCCTGGTCAGTGTCGCGAACCTGGCTAAACCGGATCAGGCGCTGTACGAGATTGCGAATGTGCCCGGAAACGAAAACAAGCCCGGCGCAGTGATCACGCTAAGCCCGTACGTGCCGCTGACGAAATTCGACCTCAGCAAGGATGCGAACGAGGACGTGTTCAAGAGCATAGCGCCGCGCATCGTCAATGACTTAACTGCTTTGCTGAACGCCAATCCCTCCGCGATGTCTCGATAAGTTCACGTTGTCTGCTTTTTGGGGATTGCCGGTGCCCCGGGGTTACGAAGCAAAATATCGTGCAAGCCCATCCCAATAGTGGGTTTTCCATCCGGTGGCGAGGTGCTCGGCGGTGCCCTGCGGGAAGCCGGTGTGGTCGAAGACGATCTTTGTGCCTGAACCCTGGTCCTTGAGCACGAAGCGGGCAATTGAGTATTCGCCGGGCGCCCACTCCGAACGCCACGCTTGCACGATGCGCTCGCCAGGAACCAACTCGATGTGGCGGCCGGTGATGACCCCGCCGAAAAGTGAAAACGCGCCGCCTGCTTGGCGACTGATTTCGGTGGCTAGTCCTCCGCTTAACTTCCGAAACTGTTCGGTGTCGGTGAGCACTTCGTAGACACGTTTGCGATCTGCTTTGATGACGACTTCCTGGTGGATAGCTTCGGCGGTATGCGAGATCCCTTCCGCATCCGGGGCGCCGGGATGCGAACTCGACGCGAATTTAAAACCCACTGCAGGCAACAGGGAAGTGAGAGTACGGGAGAAATGTCTGCGAGAGATGGTGTGGAGATTGAGCATTAAGGTGGATCCTTTCGATTTGGCTCAAACGGCTGCTAAAGAACGCGTTTACAGTCGCTTGCAAAAGTAAACAACTATGTTTAATATTCTTATAGCGGGGTAGCCGTGGCGGTGTCAAGCGGAAAACAGAGTTTTTTGGAGGGCGAGAGTCAACTGGACTTGATCTTTCGGGCGCTGAGCCACCAGACGCGGCGCGCACTGCTCGCGAGGCTGGCGGAAAGACCAGCGATGGTGACGGAGCTAGCGCAACCGTTCGCGATGTCACTCCCGGCGGTATCGAGGCACATCCGCGTGCTGGAGAAAGCGGGCTTGGTAGCGCGCACCGTTGACGGGCGGGTTCACCATTGTTCGTTGAGCGCGACGCCGCTGAAGGACGTCGAGCTGTGGCTGCGCCAATACCGGCGATTCTGGGAAGGCACGCTGGAATCGCTGGCTCGTTATGTCGAGGACGACGCCGAGAAACAAACTTGAGGGGGCTAATGCAGGGCAAGCGGGTTGACGGCGGGGGGAGCGAAAAATGGTGACACTGGTTGTCCGCAAGACCATTCGAGCGAAAGCGGAGCGCCTCTTCGCGGCGTGGACCATTCCGGCACAGCTCAAACGGTGGTGGGGACCGCAAGGGGTGAAATGCATTGAAGCAGAAGTCGATTTGCGGCGGGGCGGACGTTACCGGATTGCGAATCAATTACCGGACGGAAAAATTGCGTCGATCACCGGGGAATTTGAAGTGATCGAGGCGCCGCGCAAGCTGGTTTATACCTGGCGGATCGAGCCGGAGACGGAGAGTTTCGAGCGGGTGACGGTGCAATTTGAGCCGAGCGGCGACGACACCGAAGTGATCGTGACGCATGAGCACATTGCGAGCGAGGAACTCCGCAAGATGCACGAGCAGGGTTGGTTCGGCTGCCTGGAAGGCTTGGCGAAATTTGTGGAGGGCGAGTGACGCCGCGAGGCGGCTCAATTTTTTGCTGGGTTGCAACTATGGCGCGCAACTTTTGCGAAAAGCGAGTGTTCGTGGGTTTAAGGATGTGTGTAATCGTGGCAAAGTGGTATCGCTGTACAAGTGAGTAAATATTGCCTATTGAATTCGTTGCAGTCACAGGAGTAGCTTCCCATCATATCTCCGCGAAGAAATTTTCCGGAGAAAACTTAGGGTGGGTCCTGGCAGTGCGCTGATCATGCTCGTTTTCCGATCCTCGTCATCGCACTAACGTTTCGAGCACGTTCTGCCTGGCCTGCGAACCGGGAGGTAGCACATGCGGCGAATCTCTGCGTATTTGGCTATTTCTGTGTTGTTTCTGGGCGTGCAGGCGAGCACGAAGGCGCAAGACATTCTTGTGCCGGCGGGCACGCTGCTGCGTTGCACTTTGGATGAACCGGACTTTTCCTCGAAAACGGCGGACATTGGCGATCCGGTGGTCTGTCATCTGGCTGCGCTGCGGCAATTCGGCAAGACGGTGTTTCCACGCGGCAGTTATTTGGGTGGACACCTGGAAGCCGACAAAGAGCCGGGGCATTTTGTGGGGAAAGGTTATTTGAAGATCGAATTTGACCGCATTGGCTTCCCGGACAGCGATATTCCCGTGCCAAGCAAAATCATCGCGGCCAAAGGATACAAAGTAGATAGGAAGGGCGACATCGTCGGCAAGGGGCACGCGACGCGCGACAGGGTGGAATGGCTGATTCCGCCGCTGTGGCCGTGGAAAGTTTTGACGCTGCCGAGGCGCGGGCCGCGTCCGACGCTGAAAGGCGAAGAGCAAATTACCGTGCGACTGATGGACGATATTGATGTGCCGCGACAGGGCGCTTCCCTACGTTCTTATGAGCGTCCGCCTGCGCCGGCTTCGTATCATTCGCAATCGTTCCGCAAGCCGGTGTCGCTGAAGAATTCGGAAAAGCCGGCGAACGACGCGCCCGAGATTTCCGAAATTGGCTATGAGGCGACGAACACGGCTCCGGCTGATGCTGCCACTACAAACGCATCCGCCACATCAGAAGCGCCTGCGCAGATGGTCCGCACAAGTTCGGTGGTTACCGGCCAGCCCGCGCGGGTGCGGCTGATCGCGCTGAAGTCCGAGAACGTGTACGCAGTGACGAATTACCGGATCAACGGCGGCAGCTTGAGCTACGTGCTGGCGAGCGGTGGGACGGGTTCGGTGGATTTGACGGAAGTGGATTGGCGTACGACTTCGCGGCTGAATGCGGAGCCCGTTTCGGCAAGCCAAAGTAACGGCCACGCCTACTGATCGGCGGACAGAGCTGAGGTGCGCAGCGCTGCTGCGTCCCGCGCGTAGAGAGAGAAAAGGCTAATCGGCGGCCACAACGGAAGCGACCGGCTGGCGAGCGGCGATGTCCGTGACTATGGTGCGAGAGCCGGCGTAGAGGACCGCGGCGAGCACCACTGACAAGACCGGGATAATCAGCATCGCTTGTTGGAGGCCGATGGCTCGAAGAGCTTCGGTGACATTGACCGAGCCTGCCTGCGCGGCCGCGCGATGAGCAAGGAAGTCGCTGAGCCGACCGGTGAGCAGAGGTCCGAAGGAGGCACCGCACATGTACATGGCCATGAAGTAGATGGCCATGGTGGCCCCGCGCTGGTTGGGGGCGACCAGATCTTGAATGGCGGAATAAACGAGGCCGTAGTAGCTGGTAAGCAAGGAGTAGGTCAGCGTCAGGAAAACGACGGCGGCGAGCAGGGAGCCGGCGGGCTGAAGTACACCGATGCAGGCGAGAGGCGCGGCGACCAGCGAACTCATAGAGGCGATTCGCAGGCGGCCATCTTTCCGGCGACTCGCGATGACGTCGCCGAAGTAACCAGCGATGACGCAGCCGGTGAGTCCTCCGGTGAGATAAACGATGCCGCTAGCGATTCCGGAGGTGGCGAGCGAGAGTCCGTGAATACGGCTCAAAAACGCGGGAAGAAATGTGGCGATGGCGTACATATTGAAATTCAAGAGCGCGCCGGAGGCTATAATCCACCAGAGGGTGGGAACGCGAAGGATGGCCCACATGGAGCCGCGGGACAGAGGCGCGGGATGAATTTCACTGGCGCCGCGGTGGGGCTCGGGCAGCAGCAGCAATGCGGGAACCAAAAGCAGCGCGGGGGCAGCGGCCAGGACCATTGCGGAGCGCCAACCATAAGCCTGGGCCAGCCGTCCGCTGAAGAAGAAACTGAGCGCGCCGCCCACTGGCACACCTAACATGAAAAGTGCGAGGACGCGAGAACGTTTTTCCGGCGGAAAGAGGTCGCCGAGCCAACTGGTTGCGGCGGGGGCGCAGCCTGCCTCGCCGACGCCGACGCCAATACGTGAGAACAGCAGCATGGCGAAGCTGCCGGCGAGGGCGGCGGACGCGGTCAGCGAAGACCAAATGACGATGGCCACGGCCAGGAGTTTCTTGCGGCTGGCGGAATCCGCGATGCGGCCCAACGGCAGGCCAACGATTGCGTAAATCCAGATAAAAGCACTGCCGAGGAGACCGATTTGCGTGTCGGTGAGATGGAACTCTTTGCGGATGGGCTCGGTGAGCGCGCCGGGAACGTGGCGGTCGTAGAAATTCAGAACGTTAACGGCAAACAGAACCACGGCGGAGAGCAAGAGGCGATTGCGTTGGCTTTTCTGAGCCACGGCGCATGCTATCACGGGGAGCGAGTTTGAGGGATACGTTAGGAGGCAGAGAAGCGCGACGGAGACGGGTGGAATAAGGAGAGACGCTGCCAGAGTTCCACCAAGGCGTAGCCGGCAGGGAGAAGCGAAGTCCAAAAGATGGGATAGCGGTACCGGGTCTCAAACGGACTTATGTAATAGGCCAGCGGAAATAAGAGCCATGTGGTACCGATCACACGACCCGCTGGGTTCGTTCCGATCATCAGCCAGAAGCCCCGGAAGGAGAGCAACGTGACGGCCCAGACGACTGCGGTTTCCCAAAGATTGTCGAGATCCGGAAACCAGAACAAACGAAGTCTACGAACACTCAGTGCTAAGAAAGCGGCTCGATTGGAGGAGATCCAGTCCAAGGCTTCGTGTAGCTTGGTGCGATTGAACTGGACCTCTCCCGCAGCGACAAGCTGAGCGGCGATCGCTGCATTGACGTTGGGGCCACTGCGGGCGAGGCAGCCTGATTTGATGATTTCGCGAAGGGTGGGAGTGGCACAGGGATTGTTACCGCCTTGCAGTTGGAGTCCGAGACAGTCGCGGACGAAAATGAGCGCGCCAAAGCGGGCATAGTTTCGGGCAATCCAGGGCGAAATGATGACCAAGGCTATGGCCGCAATGATGACGGAATGCCGGACGCACCTCGCCCGTTCTCCTTGGCGTTGCGCCCAAATCCAGCATAGTGGCCAACCAAGGAGTAACAATACGAAGACCGGATTAGTCAGGATCAGAACGCCCCACAAGGCCCCTGCTACGAGAGTTGCCACGCTACTCTGGGTCCCGAGGCTGCGCTCCGTAACGAGAAACGCTGACAGCAAGAGCAAGCCGGCAAAGAACGATTCCCAACGCGTGTCTATGGGAGTGTAAAGGGAAAGGGTTCCCAAAACTGCGGCGACGATCCCAGGCAGGACACCGAGCCGCAAGCGAACTGATAGCAAAGGCAGAAGGCCCATTTGAAGAGCAAAAAAAAGCACGTTGCAAGCCCAGGCGACCTGCAGGGCGGCGTGGCCTATGCCGAAAGCGCGCAGAATCAAGGAATACAGAAATGGATATACGGGAGCAACGTGCGCCGTTAGGCCTGTCTTCATCGTGGCGAAGGGTTCGGCGAAAGTACCATGGGCGGCAAGAGAGCGAGCTACAAGAACAGCCTCTGAGCCGGATGAGACGTCAAGGTCATTGAGATGCCCTTCGGGCAGTAAGGTCAACAGAACGAAGCTGGCCGCAGTAACGACGATGCACCAATGTGCCAAAGTCCACATAGGAAATCGTTCGAAGAGCAAATCCTGGGGGACAGCCTTAACGGAGTCAGACACGCGGATCTTGTGTTTCAAGCCAAACCGCCTCACAGACGTTGAGATGCTGGAAAAACATGCTTACTTATTTTCGCGCGCGTCTTGGTCTATCACAGAGAAAGAATTTGCGAGGTTTTCAAGGGCAGCAAGGCCGGGGAACGAAGATGAGAAGACGACACCTCGGTCGAGGCTTGCAGAAACTCGTGACTCACAAAAAATACCACCCTCACGCTCCGACATGAGGGTGGGTGAAGGGTCTATAAATTCAGCTTGACTGGCCGGCGGCCTTGGCCATTTGCTTGGACCATTCTTCGGAGCGGCGCTGCATCTCTTCCGGAGCAACGTCCTCGACGTGCGTGGCGATGCCCCACTGATGGCCGAAGGGGTCGGTGAACTTGCCGTAGCGGTCTCCCCAAAACATGTTACTGGGCTGCATATCCGCGCGGGCGCCGGCTTTTACGGCGCGATTGAACGCGGTGTCCACGTCTTGGGAATAGACGAACAGAGACGACGACTGCAGAGCGGTAGGGCTGGGCGCGGCGGACATTCCGGGGTATTCATCACCGATCATGAAGCGAGAGTCGCCGATCTGCAGTTCAGCATGCATCACCTTCCCGCCGGGACCGGCCATGCGCATGATCTCCTTGGCGCCGAGAGCTTCCTTGTAGAAGTCGATGGCGCGGGCGGCATCACGGCAAGTGAGCTGCGGGGTGATGGAATGGTAGCCTTCGGGAATGGGACGAACGTTTGCTGACATTAGAGAACCTCCAGGAAGTTTGGACGTGCGCGCACGGTTGATTGGAAGAAGCTTTTGGCGCGTAATGGGGTAGATAACCCCGGCGCGCATGGGAAGTCAAGGGTTTTACTCTAGGGCTACGCGGTGCCAAAAGGGGCGCAGTGCCTAACCCCTGTGAATGCGATGGCCTGACAAAGTAGGGCCGCGTTGACGCAGCAAATGGACGGAGCGAAGATAGGCGGGAAATTCCGCGGCGGGAGATTGCTTATGCGCTACGAATTCCTGGTGGAGACGTACGAGACCGAGCGCGTGAAGGTGGTCAGCGTTTGGAGTGAGTTTTGCGACGAAGATTTGCCGGTGCGTCCGCGAGCGGATGACCGGCGGGGGCGCAGCGTCCGGGAGCAGATGGTACACCAGTGCGTGAGCGAGGATTTGTGGTTTCGCACCATGCTGGGAATTGACGTGGGGGCGCCACCGCTGCCGGGGCAGGAGACGCGGCTGGAATTCATCAAGCGCTATGCGGAGGACAGCGGGAAGCGGCTAGAGGCGCTGCGGGGAAAGCAGGAGAGTTGGTTTGAGGAGGAGACGAAGTTTTTTGATGTGGCACGTTCGCGGGCCTGGGTGCTGACGCGTCGGCTGACGCATACGTCGCATCATCGCGGCCAGCAGATGGCGATGCTGCGGATGCTGAGGCACGACTTGCACAGCAATTATGGGCCGACCGCGGATACCGGCGGATTGATGCAGAATCACGCGCCGACAATATATGCGTACGACGGATTGGAAGCGCTGCTGCAGGGCGAGGCACGCGGCGGAGCAAAAAGAGCGTTGCCCGGGACAGCAGGAAGAGCCGTTACGGAGCGACCTGAGACAAAGTGATCGCGTAGATTGGCTTGCCCTGTATATTACTTCTCTATGAAATCGCCGCGCGAGCGTGAATGGCCGATCGAATGGCTTCACTCCAAACTAGTGGTACAGCTCGGGGAATTGCTTTTTCAGGTGCTCTAGTTTGGGAAGATCGTTGTAGACGATGTAGGGCTGGTCGGTGTGGGTCTGCAGGTAGTCCTGGTGATAGTCCTCGGCGCGAAAGAAGGCTTTGAAGGGCACGACCTCGGTGACAATTTTCCTGGGATAGACCTTGGCGGAATCGAGCTGCTCGATGTAGGCGCTGGCGATGCGCTGTTGTTCCTGATTGGAATAGAAAATGGCAGAGCGATATTGCGTGCCGTCGTCCGGGCCCTGTCGATTGAGCTGCGTGGGGTCGTGCGCAACGGAGAAAAAGATCATCAGAATTTGACCGTACGAAATTTGCGAGGGATCAAAGGCGATGCTGACGGATTCCGCATGGCCGGTGAGGCCGCTGCTGACCATCTCGTAGCTGGGCGAATTGACGCGGCCGCCCGAGTAGCCTGCGATCACGGAGCCGACGCCTTTGAGGTGCTCAAACACGGCCTGCACGCCCCAGAAGCAGCCGCCGGCGAGGACCGCGGTTTGCTGGGATTTGCTTGCGGCGAGCGCAGCATCGACGATGGGCTTTGGGAACGGGTAGCGCGGCTCGGCGACGGGCCGGGCGCCGATCAAGCGGACAGCGTTCCACGCGAAAAAAGCGGTGATGACGGCGATGGCCAAAGTGCGGCCGATGGTGGGACTGCGCACGGTTTCGCTCCAAGTGGATGATCAGAGCGACGCAGGGACGCGCCGAGGCGCGCCCCTACAACGCTTCCATTGAAGTATACGCCGGTGCGGCCGGGTTGGATGATGGCGCTATTCGGGTTTGCTGATGACACCGCAGGCGATGCGCAGAGGAGCGGCGCTGGAAGTTCCGCCAGAGACGGCGTGAATGACGATGGCGGTCCCGCCGTTGCTGAAAACGGAATGCTCGTCCGTGCCGAGGGTGACATTGGGAGCAACTACCGTCGCGTGGCCCGTTCCGTCGGCGGCCACGATCAGCGAAAAGTCCGGGATATCTCCGGCGGGCATACCCGCGTGGTCGGCGTGGCCGGAAGCGCCATTGAAATGCGGACCAGCGGATTTGAAGTCAGGGGGCTCGCACTTGGCGTTCTGATGGATGTGCAGGGAATGCTCGCCCGGCGGCAAGCCCTTGACGTCCAGCTTGATTTTCACGCCATGCGCAGCTTCGCTGAGCACCGCGGTTCCCACGTTTTGAGCCTGGGCGTCTTTGATTTCCACGGTGACAGGCTTGGAAGGGGCGGCACTGCGGGCTTGCACGGCGGCGATACCGCCGGCAAGAACCACAAGGCACACAACACTGGCAATCGTTTTCATCTTTCCTCGCTTTAGTTGTGGGGTCGAATGATCCGGCACCCGCTGGACGGGTGCACTATTCCACCTTAGCGAAGTGACGCGAATTCTGAAACATGCTGTTGTCAGTCGGATACTGGGTGAGAAGTAGAAAAGGAACGGGGAGATAAGGCATGCTAGGGTGCCAGCCGATCTGAGGGGGACGATAATGCCTTCGCGAATTCGAATTTGCAGTTGCCTGACCCTGCTTCTCTCTGCTCCCACCATCATCGCCGCTCAGGTGACGCATGGGAAAAAGCCGCAGTTGCCGCCGCCCTACGCCACGAAATCATCGGCCAACTCGCCCAGCGAGGTAAGTCCTCCGGCGGGATTTCTGCCTACCGTTCCGGCGGGATTCAAAATAAATGTCTTTGCGACCGGATTCAAAAGGCCGCGCTGGCTGATTGTTGCGCCCAACGGAGATATTTTCCTGGCGGACATGGGCGCGGGAGAGATCGTCATATTGCGCGACCCGCAAAACACCGGCGGAGCGCAGGCGCGGGTAAATTTCGTTACTGGGCTGACCCGGCCATTCGGGATTGCGTTCCACGATGACTACGTTTACGTCGGGACCATGAGAGAACTGGTGCGCTTCAAGTACGATCCCGCGACGTCCAAGCGACTCGGCGAATCCGAACACCTGATGTATTTGCCGGGCGGCGGGCACGACACGCGCTCGGTGGTTTTCTCGAAGGACGGAAAGCACGTGTTTGTCGGCGTGGGATCGGAGTCAAACGTGAGCCCGGGAGAGGAGCCCATTCGCGCGGCGGTAACCATTTGCGATCCGGACGGAAAGAATGCGAGACAGTTCGCAACCGGATTGCGGAATCCGGTCGGCTTGGCGCTGGAGCCGTTGACCGGTAAGGTGTGGACAGCGGTGAATGAGCGGGACGAACTGGGAGACGACCTGCCGCCGGACTATTTCACTTCGATAAAGGACGGCGGTTTCTACGGCTGGCCGTACAGCTACATCGGCGACAACGTCGACGCGCGCGCAAAGCCGCAGCGTCCGGACCTGGTGGCGAAGGCCATTGTGCCGGATGTGTTGCTGGGATCGCATGTGGCGCCGCTGCAGTTTGCGTTCTACACCGGGACGCAATTTCCGGAGAGCTACCGAGGCGGTGCATTCGTGGCGGAGCATGGATCCTGGAACCGCTCGACACGCTCGGGCTACCAGATCGCATTCGTGGCCTTCAAGAACGGGCAGCCTTCGGCCGATCCGGTGCCGTTCATGACTGGACTTGTGCCCGATCCGTCGTCGGGCACCGTGTATGGACGCCCGGTCGGGGTGACCGTCGCGCCGGATGGCTCGCTGTTAGTCTCGGACGATGGCGCTAATGTGATTTACCGGGTTTCGGTCGTGCACTAAGGTCCAGCAATTTCGGCGCGCTCCGAAGGCTACTGCACCGTAAGCGTGAGTTGCACCGGCGGGATGCCCGCCAGTGGAGTGCCGGTTGACGTTGCCACCGACGGGGTCAGCGTGATGGTCGACGTACCTTGCGGCGTGCCGATTACGCGCGGCGCGGGAACGACCTGCGGGCTTGCACTTGCTCCGCCGCCAGCACATCCCGCAGCCTCGAATACACACAGTGATGCAAGGGCGCATAGCGCTGCGACGCGCAGCAAAGCCGCGCTTGAGCTCCAGCGCTGCAACCTGGAAGCGTAGAGAAGCAGCACAAAAACCCCACAGCACGCCAGCAAAGCAAACACCTGCAACCAAATAAATGGGGGGAGCTGCGGTGCCTGCGGTGGCGATACGATCAGGGTGTTCGCTGTCGTGGCCACTGTCACAACATAGGAGACCGGTGTTGCGCCGGCGAGTTGCACGCTGGGAGCGGCGCAGGTGGCAGCCGCTGGCGCCCCTGCGCAGGCGAAGGAAGCGCTGCCAGCAAACCCGGGGCCAGGCGTCAATAGCAGATTGAATGTTGCGGTTTGCCCGGCCGTGACGGTAACAGAAGTCGAGCCTGGAGCAGCCGGGGAAATTGTGAGGGCAGCAGTGACGGTGGCGCCGAGGCTAATCGTCTGAGGAGAGTTGGGAGCATCGTCAGTAATGGTAATGAACGCAGCGCGCGCGCCGGTTGCCATCGGCGAGAGCGATACGCCGATGGTGCACGTGGCGCCGACTGCGTAGGACGGGGCGGTGCAGTTGTTCGTCAGGCGAAAATCGCTCGCGTTTGTTCCGCCAGTGGTGACGGAAGTGATGTGCAGCGGCCCCGTGCCGGAGCTTGTGAGCGTAGTGACCTGAGCGGCGACGGCCGAACCTTGCGTGACCGTGCCGAAGGAGATACCGCTCGGCGTGAGTTTTGCAGCCGGCGTTCCGGGAGGCGGCGCTGCTCCCGTGCCGGTCAATTGCACCGATTGAGGAGAGTCCGGTGCGTCGTCGCTGATGGTGATGTTGGCGGTACGCTGGCCGGCGCCCAGAGGCGAAAACGTCACGGTAATGCTGCAGGTGGAAGCGACGGGATACGCGCCGGAGCACGCATTGGTCACTTGAAAATCGGCAGGATTCGCGCCACCAGGGAACACCGAGGAAATGTGCAGTGTTGCGGCGCCCGAGCTGGTCACGATGACTCTCTGCGCCGGGCTGGTGCTTCCTTGCGTGGTACTCGCGAAGGTCAAGCTGCCCGGCGTCAGGGTCACCGCTGGGAGCGGAGAGGCGCCGGCGCCGGTGAGGGGAATTGATTGCGGGCTGCCGGGCGCGTTGTCTGCAGCGGCCAGGCTCGCCTGGCGTGGTCCCGCGGCGGTAGGAGAGAAAACTACGCTGATGGTGCAAGTGGCGTTCGGCGCGAGAACCGTGGGAAATGAGCAATTCGGCGTGGCTACAAAATCGGAAGCATTGGCGCCAGCGACTGTGATGGAAGTGAGGCCGAGCGCCTGCCCGCCGGTGTTGGTCAGCGTGACGAGCTTGGAATTGCTGGATTGCCCCACCGTTACGGGGCCGAAATCTTCCGACGAGGGGAAAAGCGCCGCCACCGGTCCGCTGGCCGCTTGCACCGGTGTGCCGGAAATGGTGAGCGCTCCTTGCGCGGCGGTGCCTCCGAAGGGCGAACCCGAAATTTCCGAGAGGTTGCCGCTCTGAGGATCGACGAGAAACCCGTGAACGCCGTCGTTCTGTAGCGAATAGATGTAGGGGCCCAAAGGATCCGCGGCGGCGCTGTCAGGGCTGAAGCTCAAAACAGCTAGAGTGGCCGGAGGAACGGCCAGCGCGCCGGTTGCCTGGTTGATTGCGTAGACCACCGGCGCGGAGCCTTGCTGCACATAGAGAAATTTGCCGCTGCTATCCGCCAGCATGGCCGCGGGAATTTCGTTTCCGGAGCTCACGCTGGAGATTCCAGTCAGTGCGGTACCGTCCGCAGGCGAGATGAGCGCGCTGTCAATCGTTCCCAGAATTGCGCCCCAGCCATCGAAGAAGAAACGCCCCTGCGGATCGATGGCGATGCTTCGCCCCGCGGAAATGGCGTTGCCGGCGGTGCCGACAAGCCCGAGCACGCCGGTTACGGGATCGATGGAATAGACGCTGGTGCCCGCATCCTGCACGCCGGTTGAGGGATTCAAGCCCAGTCCCACGTAAAGATGAAGACCCTTGGGATCCGTGATCATGCCGATGGGCGCGGAGGCGATGTCCGTGGTCGGTTGCCCGGACAAAGGGACGAGTTGCCGATTGGAGGCGTCGATCAAATACTCGTTGATGGCGCCGTGGTCGACGAAATTGCCGAAGCGATAACCCACATACAGGAACTGGCCGGATTTTTCCGCTGCCAGGCATACCGGAGAAGTCGCAGCCATGTTTGGATTTTCGGTCGGGCCGGTGGAAAAAGGGGAGCCTGGCACCTGCGTCAGGCTTCCGGTGCTCTGATCGATCTGGAACATGGAAATGTTGCTGGTGCTGGTATTGATCACGAACAGAAAGCGCCCCAGGGCGTCGATGGCCATCGCGCCGCCTTGCAGGCTGTCGGCAAACGGCGAACCGGCGACTGCGGAGAGAGCGCCGGTTTGTCCGTTCTTCGCGTAGGCGGCCACTTGCGATGTGGTCGTAGTGATAGGGACGGAGCCGAAGACATGTTGCTGTTGAGGAGTTTGGGCGGCGGCGGTGGCGGCAAGAGCCGCCTGCAGAAGTACGATCCGCAAAATTCTGGGTGTATTCGACACTAGGAACGACGGGGAAGAAAGGGGCGCTCGTTGGGCCATAACTCTTCCTTGGCCGAACAAAGAAAACGGCGGCGAATCTGTTCCGAGAGGGAACTGCTGGCAAGATACGGCGGGATTTTTCGGTAGTCAAGCCATTTAGTTAACTTAAGAGCAAAATCTTTGGAGGCGAAAATTCCCAATTTGGGAATTTTCGCGGGTGCTGCGCGCGATTGACGGGCAGGCTGGCGTTCAGCTCGCTTTCCAGATGGCGTGCGCGGTGAACAGGCCGTCCACGAAGCCGATCTGGTAGCAGACCAAGAGGCCGAAAGCCAGGCTCAAGATTCCGGAGCCCGTGACCAGGCTGCGATTCAGCCAGGCGAAACGGTACCTTGCGAAAGAGAAGGGAAGCGCGATGATGCTGGTGATCAGCATCATGCCGGCGATGGTGCCGACGCCAAAAACTAGCAGGTACAGCACGGCCCACTTCGGGTCGCGAATCGCGCTCAAGACCAGCAGCGCCACCGCCGCGGAACCCGCGAGGCCATGCACGATGCCGACAAAGAGAGGGCGCAGGGCTTGGTACAGGCCGAGGCCCGCGAACGATCGCTCCAGCAATCGCGGCGGCGCAAGGCTTTCGGCATGATGCTCGGTCGCGGGAGCATGCGAATGCCAGTGGAAGTGCAGCCTCGCGTCGTGCTGGTGAAGATGGGCGTGCTCCCCGGTGACTGGAGGATGCGCGGGAGAGAACTTTTCACTTACCCATTTCATCGCGCCGGTTAGATTCAGTACGCCCAGCAGGATTAGCATTAAGCCGACGCAGAACTCCATAGTGAGCCCCACGCGAGCGGGAATTGCCAGCCCAAATAGAATGATGGCCGTGCCGACGGCAAGAATCGTCAGTGTGTGGCCGACGCCCCACAAGACGCCGATGAATGCGGCTTTGGCGATGGAGCGTTCGCGGCTGACGATGGTGGAGACGGCAATGACGTGGTCCGGGTCCGTGGCATGCCGCATACCCAGAAAGAAACCGATGGCGAGTATAGCTAATCCGCTTGTCATGAGTCGAGCGCCGAAGGGAGCTGCTACCCTTGCAGCATACCGGAGAAAGAGTATGGACGAGCGGATTATTCCCCGTTGCGCAGGATGCGCATGAGTTCCGCCGCCGCATGCGGAAGGCGAGCGCCACGGCGAGAGACCAGGTAGACGTGGCGGGGCAAACTTAGCTGCCGCACCTTCACTTCCTTCATCCAGCCACGCTCGATCTCCCACTGCGCGCACATGCGCGGGACAATGGCTACGCCCATGCCCATCTGCACGAAGCGTTTGATGCTTTCGATGGTGGGCATTTCGATGGGCATGTTGAGCGTGGTGCGATGCCTGGCGAAAAGTTCGATGACACGGCGGCGGAACGGAGATTCGACGATGTGCCCGATGAACGTTTCGTTGCCGAGATCTTCGACGTTCACCTCGCGGCGTCTGGCCAGCGGGTGTTTCAGCGGCACGACCAGCGTCAACTCATCCTTGCGGATTTCCGTAGCTTGCAACTGCGTGTCGCGCGGCACATACGAGATGGCGCCAACATCGAGCCGGTAATTCAGCACTTCGTGGGGAATATCGCGAGAGAACATGCGGTGCACCCGCACCTGCACGCCAGGGTGCATCTCGCGGAATTGCGAAAGCGCGGGGAGCAACGCGTGGATGGAGCTTTCGTTCACGCCCAGGGACAGCTCGCCGCGTTTGAGCCCTTCGAGCTCGCTAAGGCCCTTTTTTACTTCATCGCGCAGGTTCAGCAGGCGTTCGGCGTAATCCTTCAGCAGCACGCCGGCGTCCGTGAGGCGCACGGGCCGCGAGCCGCGCACGAACAGCGGCTGGCCGAGGGAGTCCTCCAGTTTGCGGATACCCAGGCTGATGGCCGGCTGCGTGCGATACAGTCGTTCGGCGGCGCGCGAGAAGCTGCCCTCTTTGGCCACCATCAGGAATACCTGCAATTCGCCGAGGTCCACGCCGCCTCCTTGCGCGATAAGTATAAGGCAGTATTATCAAAAGTAGAATAAAGATAAATTTGACCAACGGTCCCGGCTCTGTTTATCTATCTAGGGGACTCTATGGACTCCGTACGCATTTTTGACACTACGCTGCGCGACGGCGAGCAGTCGCCGGGGTTTTCCATGAATACGGCGGAAAAAATCCGCATGGCGCGGCAGTTGGCCAAGCTCGGTGTGGACGTGATCGAGGCGGGTTTCCCGATCGCTTCGCGCGGAGACCTCGACGCCGTGCGCCTGGTCGCCCAGGAGGTCCGGGACGTTCCGATTGCGGCGCTGGCGCGCGCCAAAAAAGAAGATGTCACCGCAGCGATTGAGGCTTTGGAACCCGCCGCCGCCCCGCGGCTGCACATTTTTTTGGCCACTTCGGATTTGCACCTTCGCGTGAAGCTAAATATGTCGCGCGAGCAGGCGCTTGAAGCCATCGCGTCGATGATCCGTTTCGGTAGGCAACACGTCGGTGAAGTGGAATTTTCCGCCGAAGATGCCGGCCGCACCGACATCCAGTTCTTGTGCCAGGTTTGCCGGGTAGCGGTCGATTCCGGCGCCACCGTACTGAACCTGCCGGACACGGTCGGTTACGCCATTCCGGAAGAATATGGCGCTATGTTCCGTCAGGTGCGCGAATACTTGGGCGATCCTCAAGGCGTCACGCTCAGCGCGCATTGCCATGATGACCTTGGCATGGCCGTGGCCAATTCGCTGGCCGCGGTGCGCGCCGGCGTTCGCCAGATCGAATGCACCATCAACGGCATCGGGGAACGCGCGGGCAACGCGGCGCTGGAAGAAGTGGTGGTCGCTCTGGCCGTGCGCAAAGAGAGCTTCGGCGTCACCACGGGAATTCGTCTCGAGGAACTTTTCCCCAGTAGCCGCATGCTTTCGGAAATCACCGGAGCAGCCGTGGCGCCCAATAAGGCGGTGGTCGGCGCCAACGCCTTTGCGCACGAAGCCGGCATTCACCAGGACGGCATCATCAAGAACCCGCTGACCTACGAAATCATTTCCCCCCAATCGGTGGGAGTCCCGTCACGGTCCCTGGTGCTTGGCAAGCATTCCGGGCGCAACGCACTACGCTTAAGCCTCCGCGATCTTGGCTACGAGCCGAGCGCTGCGGAACTCGCGGAGGTCTACCGCAGGGTTACTGCTCTCGCGGACCAGCAAAAAGATGTCCGCCAACGCGACTTGGTTGCCATCGCGCATCAAGTGATTCGCCGCGGCGCAGTGCCCGTCGCGGCGGAAGCAGCATCGCCGACGGGCTGAGCTTTCCGAAAGCCCAGGTCTTAACGCGGCCGTATTGGCAAGTTCACTGCAATTTCTTCGCAAGGCCGCGCGTCGCACTACGATTTTCTCAAACGGGGTTGTGCCATGAAGAAGACCATTGTTTTTCTCGCCGGAGACGGCATCGGCCCGGAAGTGGCTCGGGCCGCGGTTACCGTGCTTCGCGAGGCCGCGCATGAGTTCCATCATCAGTTTGAGTTTGCGGAATTTCCGATTGGCGGCGCCGCGATTGACGCAGCGGGAATTCCGCTTCCAAACCCCACGCTCGACGCCTGCCGCAAAGCCGACGCGGTTTTTCTCGGCGCCGTGGGCGGACCGAAGTGGGATTCGCTTCCGGTCGGCAAGCGGCCGGAAAGCGGATTGTTGGCGTTGCGCCAGGGTATGGGTCTTTATGTAAATGTGCGGCCGGTGAAACTACTGGAGCCGCTGCGCGGTATTTCGCCGTTGAAAGCCGACCGTCTTGGCGATCTGGACCTGGAAATCGTGCGCGAGCTTGCCGGCGGCATGTATTTCGGCGAGCGCGGCAACGTCGTCGAAAACGGCGTGGAGCGAGCGTTTGACACGGAATCGTACTCGACCTCGGAGATCGAGCGCATTGCGACGTTTGCCTTTGCGCGCGCCGAGAGCCGCTCGCGGCGTGTTTGTTCGGTGGACAAAGCCAACGTGCTGGCGAGTTCACAGCTTTGGCGCCGCACAGTCGCGGCCATGAGCGCCGCGTATCCGGGAATCCGGCTCGAGCACATGTACGTCGATAACGCCGCAATGCAACTTACGCTGCGGCCATCGCAGTTCGATGTGATCCTCACGACCAATATGTTTGGCGACATTTTGAGCGATGCCGCCGCGGCTTTGGCGGGATCGATCGGGGTAATTCCGTCGGCCAGCTTTGGTTCCAGCGCGCCGTTGTTCGAGCCCATTCACGGCTCGGCGCCGTCGCTGGCGGGCACGGACACGGCAAATCCTATTGGCTCGATTCTCAGCGTCGCTATGATGCTGCACGACGCCTTCGGGCTGTCGCTGGAAGCGGACTGGGTGGAGCAATCGCTGCTGCGCGTCCTCAGCGGCGGCTACCGCACTCCCGACATCGCCGAACCTGGCGCCCGCACCGTATCTGGCTCGGCGTTCACGGAAATGCTCCGCGAAGAGATGCAGCGCACGCTCGAGCACGCCGAGCGCTACGGCTGGGGCGTCTAGCCATCCGGCGTGCCTTTTTTCCAGTCACGTCTCGGTAACACGGGCATCTTTGCCGGACCTTCCCATGCCTTGCGGGAACCCGCTGAGGGTGCTACTTTTTCACTTCCCATATAGGTGACCGCTCACCTACGTCGGGGACGATTGGCCGAGGTGTGGAGGCGGAGCGGTAAGGGCCTTTGCCTCCAAGTCGTTCATTCAGGTGCCCACATCATTCGTCCGGAACATCGGGCGTCCGGAACATTCGGGATCGCCGGGCTGCGTGTGCTTGCCCGATAATAGTTTGCTGGTATGACGGAAAGCCTAGCCAAATTGAAGGACACGCCGATACAGGGTGCGTCGCGGAGCGTGACCTACTGGCGCGTGGAAGGCTCGCTGCTCGAAGTGGGCGCCATGCGGCTGGTCGGCTTTTTCACCTGGAACGCGCAGAGCTTCTCGGAGCGCTGGGCCCGGCGTTTGGGCATGGCGGCAATGGCCCTTTCGCGGCCTTTCGCCTATGCCGCGAGCCGCACCTTCGCCACCCGGCTTCTGCACACGCTGCTGCGCGGCGTCAGCCAGGACCGCCTCGACTTGCTGGGGGAAGAGTATTTTCAGTACGTGCTCAAGCCGCAATTGCGCCGCGAAGCCGTCGAAAAACTCCTTGGGGTCCTGCGCGCCGGCGAAGAAGTTGTGCTGGTCAGTCAGTTCCTCGACAACGTGTTGCGCCCGCTTGCCAACCACTTCGGCATTTCTTCGTTTGTCTCCAATCGCCTGGAATTTCGCGACGGCCACGCCACGGGGCGGCTGCTCTCTCCGGTCGTGCGCCCGCGTGGACCGCTGGCGTGGATTGCCAGCGGCTCGTCGGACGGCCGCTTGCCCCGCGAGAAGTTGCTGTCCCGGCTTGGCTGGAAGGACTCCGATCTGGTTGCAGCCACGCAGACGGCGGCGCGCCCGCCATCTCCGGCCGGACGTGCGGTGGCCGCGCATGGCGATGTTCCCCGCATCGAGCGTCTTGCCGTTCGCGAAACGCTGGCGAACCGCCGCATTTTGCTGGTGGGCGTCACCGGCTTCATTGGCAAAGTGTGGTTGGTCGATTTGCTTGAAAACGTCTCGAGCATCGGCAAAATCACGCTGCTCATCCGTCGCAATCGCACCACTTCCGCGCAACGCCGCTTTGAAAAAATCATCGAGGAGTCGCCGGCGTTCGACACGCTGCAAGAGCGGCACGGCCGGCGGCTCGGCGCGTTCTTAGGGGAAAAAGTGGAAGTGGTGGAAGGCGACGTCAGCCAGCGCGGGCTGGGGCTGGACGAAGCCACGCAAGCGCGGCTGGCGAAATCGCTGGACCTGATTGTCAACAGCGCGGGATTGACCGATTTCAATCCGGATCTGCGCGAAGCGCTGGCCTCCAATGTCGATTCTGCCGTGCATTTGCTCGATTTTCTGCGTAAATGCAGTCATGCAGGCTTGATGCACCTTTCCACGTGTTACGTGGTGGGTATGCGCGATGGCCGCGTCGGCGAGGCCTTGCAGGAGAATTACGCTCCCGCGCAGGATTCCAACTTCGATGCGCAACGCGAGGTCGATTCACTGCGTGAGATGATTGGGCGCATTGAAGCGCGTTCGGAAAGCCCGGAGCTGACTCGCGCGCTGCGCCGGCAGGCCCTGGGGCGGGCGGGAGACCCATCCGCAGTCCCAGCGGAGGAGCTAGATGGCGTGCTGAAGCGCAATCGCGTGCGCTGGGCTCGCAATCGCCTGCTCCGTGTCGGCATGCGCCGCGCGCATCATCTTGGCTGGCCGAACACCTACACGTTTACAAAAAGTTTAGGTGAGTCGATTCTTTCGCGCCACGGACAGGATTTGCCGATCGCTATCGTGCGGCCGTCGATCGTGGAAAGTTCGATGCGCTCTCCCTTCATGGGATGGAATGAAGGCATCAACACCTCGGGACCGCTCTCTTATTTGCTGGGCACAAATTTCCGGCAGCTTCCCACGAATGAACGCAAGTGCCTGGACGTGATCCCCGTGGACATGGTCTGCCGGGGCATGACGCTGATCGCCGCCGCTATCGTGGCGCGGCGCAACGCGCGCATATATCAGCTGGCAACCTCCGCGATCAATCCCGTGAACATGGGACGCAGCATCGAGCTCACCGGGCTGGCCCACCGTAAGCATTACCGAACGCAGCAGGGCATCGAGCACTGGCTCAAAGTGAAATTCGAGACCATTCCGGTGTCCAAACAGCGCTATGAGCGATTGTCCATCCCCATGCAGAAGGCCGTTATCTCCCGCATCAACCGCATTGCGGCAATCCTGCGCATGAAGAAAGCGCCGCTCGCCAAGCAAGAGCGTGATTTGTTGCGCGCTGAGAAACTAATCGAACTGTACGAGCCGTTCATCCTGCACAACGAGCATGTTTTCGAGTCTGAAAATGCGCGCCTGCTTTCCGCCGCGCTTTCTCCGGAGGAGCGCGCTCTTTTCGCGTTCGATCCGGAATCCATCGACTGGTGGGACTACTGGATCAATGTTCACATTCCCGCGCTGCGCCGTTGGTGCTATCCGCTCATGGAGGGGCGTCCGCTGGAAGCGCGCACGCCTCGCGGACTCGATTGGTCCGCGCAAGCCGCCTGCGCTGGCGCCAGTCCTAACTCCACGTCGCCGTCCGATCCTTTATGGCGATCTTCGTAACCGGTTCGACCGGATATCTCGGCAGTTACGTCGTCGCCGGGCTGCTGCGGGACTATCGCGACTCCCTGAATCTGCTAGTGCGCGCAAATTCCCGGCAGGAAGCGCACGAACGCCTCTGGCACTCCCTGCAGCTTCATTTCGATTTCCCGGCGTTCTTCGATCATATCAGTTCACGCATGCGCGTTTTCCGCGGCGACCTTACCTCCCAGCGCTTCGGCCTGTCCGAGGACGACTATCACGCTCTGGTCGACACCACCGATTCCATCATTCACTGCGCCGCTTCGCTGAACCGCAAGTCTGAAAGGCAGTGCCTCAATGTGAACCTACGCGGCTCGCTGGAAGTAATTCAGCTCGCGCGCCGCGCGCAGGACCGCGCAGGGCTGCGGCGCTATTCCCACGTGTCTACCGTTGCCGTTGCCGGTCATCGCCGGAACGAAGTGGTGGCCGAAGATGCCTCCATCGACTGGGCGCGCTCGGACTACGACCCCTATGCGCGCACCAAGAAATTTTGCGAGCACATGGTCGCGCAACTTCTCCCCGACGTGCCGCGCACCATCTTTCGCCCCGCCATCGTCATGGGCGACAGTTGTCATGCGGAAACCTCGCAGTTCGATATGGTGCAGGCGTTCGATCTGCTCGCGCGCTTGCCTGTTCTTCCCCTGCGTCCTCACGATAAGATCGACATTGTGCCGGCGGACTACGTCGGCAGAGCCATCGTGACCATTCATCAGAAAGAAAAAGCAGCGCACGGCATCTATCATCTTTCCGCGGGCGTGGGCTCACAAACGTATCGAGAGTTGACCGACAGCCTCGCGGAAGCGGGCGGCTGGCGGCGCCCTGTTTACGCGCCTTCGTTCGGTCGGCCGTTTTCCGCCACGGTGAATTGGCTGGCGAATCGCGGAGGCGCGGTCGGCCATGGCGCGTCGCTGATGAAAGTTTTTTGGCCCTACCTCGACTGGAACACAGTCTTCGAGAATTCGCGCGTGGTCACCGAACTCGGCGAAGCGCCCGCGAAGTTTTCCAGCTACGCATATCCTTTGCTCAAATTCAGCCGCGAAAATAAGTTTCGCTATCCGGCAAAACCGTGGTCTTCCTCCGCCGGCGCCGCCGCATCGAAAACAGTCGCGGGGAGCGCCCGCGCATGACCGATTTTCTCCTCGTCGCGTGGGTCAGCGCGCTGATCGAAATCCGGCGCGTCGGCTGGATGTTTGGACTCGGCCATCGCTGGGAATCCGGCGAAAAACTGCGGCTGCTCTTCGCCGGCTACAACGGCACGCGCAACACCGGCTCCGATGTTCGCGTGCAGGAAATGCTGCGCCAGGTGCGCCACGTCCTCGGCGCCGGCAATGTCGACTTCAGTGTGATGACCCAGGACTTCAACCGCAGCCGCGGCTATTTCGCGGGCACGCGCCAGGTTTATCTCCCCGACGTCTTCCCGCCATTTTTGTTCCGCGAAGTGCGCCAGAATCACGGCGTCATCGCTTGCGAAGGCTCGATGTTCAAGAGCAAATTCGCCAATGCGCTGACCACTATGATGATCGGCTCGCTCGGCCTGGCTTCCGTGGAAAACAAATTGTCCCTTGCCTACGGCGGGGAAGCCGGCCATATGGATCCCTTGATCCAAGACATGTGCGCCCGTTACGTGCACGATTCTCTGGTCATCACGCGCAACGTGGAGTCGCAAGATTTGTTGCGCAAGCTCGGCATCTCCACCGAGCTCGGCACCGACACCGCGTGGACATTCGAGCCGCGTCCCTCGGAATACGCGCGCAAGACGCTGCGAGAAGCGGGTTGGGACGAAAAAACTCCCATCCTCGTGCTCTGCCCGATTCATCCTTTCGTTTGGCCGGTGAAGGCCTCCATTGCGAAATACATCGCCCGCGTCACTACCGGCGCTTACAAGGAAAGCCAGTACCGCACCGTTTATTTCCACCAGTCCGGCGCCCATGTGGACGCGAAATATCGGCGCTACGTCTCCGCCTTCGGCAAAGCCGCGGCGGCCTTCCGCGAACGCCATCGCGTCTTCCCGATTCTTGTCGCCATGGAGCGGCTGGATGCGCACGCTTGCCGCTCGATGCTGGAGTTTTTGCCCGCCGCGCCGGTGTTCACTTCCGATGACTACGATATGTTCCAGCTCGTTTCCATCTTGCGCGCCGGTTCCTACATGGTTTCTTCGCGCTATCACGGCATTGTCACGTGTATGCCAAGCTTGGTTGCCTCCGCCGGCGTCACCATGGATGAACGCATCCGCAACCTCATGCGCGAACGCGGCCACGAGCATCTTGTCCTCGCCGTCGACGACGCCGACCTGGAACCTAAGCTTTTGCAGATGATGGAAGCGCTCGTGCGCCAAGCGGACTCCGTCCGCGAAGGCATCGGCCGCACCGTCGTCCGCAATCTGAAAGTCATGGCGCGCATGGGCACCCTTCTCGAAGACACCGTCCGCCGCACCTATCCGGAGTTTCCGCTGCGCTCCGGCGTCCTCTCCTGGGAAGAGTATCTGCCGCCGCTCAGCAAGACACTGCGCGACTTGGCGGAGCGCTACGACACCAGCATCGTCGCGCAACACTCCGTGGCCGGATCCGCGTCGCGATGATCAAGCTGCATGTTCCGCCGCACGCGGCTAACCTTTCCAACTTCTGAAGCTCATGCCCAACTTCCTCGAAACTATTTTTGCTCAACTGCAGCGCAGTGCCGGACGCGTGGTTCTGCGCGAAATTCACGGCGAGCAGTTCGTCAGCGTCACCGGCGGGGAATTGCTCGAGCAGGTCTGCCGGGTGCGTGCCTACCTGCGTACTGCAGGAGTTCGTCCAGGCGATCGCTGCGCTCTCCTCGCGCCCAACTCGATTCACTGGGTCGCTTTTGACTTGGCGTTGATGGCCGAAGGACTCATCGTGGTCCCGCTGTACGCCCGGCAGTCGCCCGCGGAGCTCGCCGCCATGATGAAAGATTCCGTGCCGAAGCTGCTTCTTGTGAGCGACGCCGCGCTCGGCGATGCCGCAATACGAGCATGGACCGGCGATTCCTCCAGCGCGCCCTGCCGCGTACTGTTCGACGAAGTTTTGCAGCCGCCCACGCCCGCTCAAACGATTCCCGACGCTCCCAATCCGCGCGGCGATGCCGACATCGTCACCATCATCTACACCTCCGGTACCTCCGGTGAGCCCAAGGGCGTTTGCCTCACCACCGCCAACCTCACCCACATGCTTTCCTGCACCACCGAGCGCCTCGACCAGCTCATGGGCCAAACTCGCGAGCCCGACCGCGTCTTCCATTGGGCTCCGTTCAATTTCGCGGCCTCCTGGATTCTCTTGCTCTCTTGCCTCTCGCGCGAGAGCGTTCTCACGCTGTCCACTGATCTCACCAAGCTTGCCGACGAGATTCGCCTCTCCGCCCCGCACTATTTTCTCAACGTACCCACCCTTCTCGAACGCGTCCGTCGCGGCGTCGAAGACGCTCTCTCCAAGCGCGCCGCTCCGATTCGTTCCCTCTATGCCAAGGCGCGCGCAGCCTGGCAGCGCCAAAATTCAAGCCGCGCCCGCACCGTCGACCCGCTCTGGCTCGCGCTTGGCCGCAAACTCATTTTCAGCAAAATCAAAGAGCGTTTCGGCCCGCACCTTCGCGCGTTGATCTGCGGCTCGGCTCCGCTCGCTCCCGAAACGCACCAATTTTTCCTGATGCTTGGCATCCCAGTCTTGCAGGCTTACGGACTCACCGAAACCACCGCCATCTGTACGCTCGATGACCCGCGCGGCCAGATCGAGCCCGGCTACGTGGGCCAAGCGATTCGCGGCATAGAGATGAAAGCCGCTGGCAACGAAGAAATCGTGGTCCGCGGCCCGCATATTTTCTCTGGCTACTGGAATCGCCCGGAAGAAACCGCACGCGTCCTCCGCGACGGGTGGTTTCACACCGGAGATCAAGGCGAAGTGAACCTGCGCGGGAATTGGCGCATCATCGGCCGCCTAAAGAACCTCATCATCCTCAACTCCGGCCACAACGTTCCGCCCGAGCCCATCGAAGACAAAATCGCGCAACATCTTCCCGCCGCGCAGCACGTCGTAGTCGTTGGCAACGGCCGCGGCTATCTTTGCGCGCTCGTCGTCGGCGCGGTTGAATCTTCCGCCGTGCAGTCGGCGCTCGACGAGGTCAATCCCGACCTTCCGCACTATCGCCAAATCCGCAACTTCGCGGTCGTCCCCGAAACCTTCACTGCGGAGAATGGCCTGCTGACCGCCATGGGAAAGCTCCGCCGCGACGCCATCAACGCGCGCTTCGCCTCCGAGATTAACTCCATGTACGATAGAAAGCCGTCATGAAGCATTTCGCTGGCAAAACGCTGCGTTGGGACTGGTGCGACGGCATCGTCGAGCTAACGATGGACCACCGGCCCGCAAACGAAATCGGCACGGAAACTCTTGCCGACCTGGAGAAATTCGCCGCCGCAATCCCCGCGCTCGTGCAGGAAACCGCCGCCTGCATCATCTCCAGCGCCCGCAAACAAGGTTTCTCCGCCGGCGCCGACCTCCGCGAACTCTATCGCGGCGCGGAGCCGCTCTCCGAGAAAGAGCGACTCGCAGGCGTCCGCCAATTCCTCGAGCGCATCCACTCCGTGCTCAACACCATCGATGCCGCTCCGTTTGTCACTATCGCCGCTGTTCACGGCGTCTGCTTCGGCGGTGGCTTCGAGCTGGCTCTCACGTGCGACATCATCATCGCCGACAAGATGGCGCGCTTCGCCTTCCCCGAACTGCGCTTAGGTCTGATCCCAGGCTTTGGCGGCATCCCGCGCCTCAAGCGCGACCTCGGCAACGCCTTCGTGCGCGATCTGCTCCTCACCGGACGCAGTGTCAACGCCGCGCGCGCGCAATCCGTCGGCCTCGTCGCGCAGCTAGCCGCCGAGGGCCAAGCCCTCCAGATCGCCCGCTCCACCGCCGCGCAAATCACGAAATTTGACGCCGTCACCCGCGCCGCCGCCAAGAAATTCATCAAGCCCATCCCCCACGAAGAGCTCCGCCGCGAAATCGATCTCTTCTGCGAGCTCTTCACCCGCCCCGCAGTGATGGCCGCCCTGAAAAAGTTCGTAGAATCCACGGACGCCATGCCCTATCTGCCTTGAGAAAAGCAGATGTCTACTAATGCCGAAAAACGAAGGCCGGACTATTTAGCCGAACTATACGTAGCCGGGGTACTCGCAGACGCCGGTTGGAATGTTTACTTTCCTCATCGAGACGAGGGATTTGGTTTCATAATCTCGAAATACTTAGGAGACCGAATTGTTCTGCGGCCCGTGCAAGTCAAAGGTAAGTATCCGACCAAAGATAAGACTGACAAAGCAACTTATGGATACATGGGCAGACTGAGCGCCCTCCACAATGAAATGGTTCTGGCTATACCCTATTTTTCGAGTAGCGATTCTCCTGCGGGTCCCATTTTCACAGCCTACATGCCCTTTGGCCCTATTCGGCAGAGCATGAGAGGATATCGATGTTGTCCGGCCAATTTTAAAGCTGGCCAGCCAACGCGTAGACGGGAGTACTCTCGCTTCTTCGACGAACATGGGATTCGGTTGCTAGAATCAAGTACGTGGAGTAGCTTGAGCCAAGTTTGAAGCAACGGAAGCTTTAGATTCAGCGAGCCAACGCCGCGACGATATCATGCGCACTAACAAGGGGCCCTCATCAACTTGGAAGATTCATCCAGGTGAGATTCTGCGCGAAGAATTCCTGAGACCAATGGGCAGTCTGCCAATGAGCTCGCTCCATTTACGTGCCGGCTCCCCGCATCAACGACATCGTGTTGGAGCGGCGCGGCGTCACCGCGGATACCGCTGTCAGACTGGCTCGTTTCTTTGCCATGTCCGAGGAATTCTGGATGAATTTGCAGTTGCAATATGAAGTGCGCGCGGCCCGCCAGCGTTTGCGTAGCACAATCCGTAGAATTTAGCCGCGTCGCGCAAAACAAGCAGCGTAACTTCCAACCGTGCCAATCCTCAGCCTCGAACACGTGCAAATCGCCATCCCCATCGCCAGTGAAGACCGCGCTCGCGCCTTCTATTCCGGCATCCTTGGCTTCACCGAGATCGCAAAGCCTCCGCAAATGGCCGAGCGCAAAAGCATCTGGCTCGTCGCCGGCGCCGTGAATCTCCATCTCGGCATCGAGCTCGACTTCCATCCCGCCAAGCGCGCCCACCCCGCGTTCGTCGTCGAAGGCCTGGATGCAATCCTAGCGGCCTGCGAGCGCGCCGGCATATCCAGCAAGCCGGACACTTCCTTCAACGGCCTTCGCCGCGTCCACGTCTTCGACCCCTTCGGCAATCGCCTCGAGCTAATGGAGCACGCCAAGCCATAACTCGACCCCTAGGCGATCTCGGCCACCGCCGGTTTATCCCGAGCAAAGCGAGGGACCCGTTTTTTCTTAGTCTGTTCGCCTGCTCGACCTAGCCGTTTGGCGGATGTACTCGCCCATTGCTCTGCGGCATCTTCTTCATGGAGGCAACAAATGTCAGCCGAACTCATCGAACTTTCCAACGCCCTCGCGCAAGCCACCGAGCGCGCCGCAGCCAGCGTGGCCGCCGTTCACGCCGAGGCTCGCGGCTCCGCCAGCGGCGTAATCTGGCGTCCCGGCGTCATCGTCACCGCCGAGCACGCTTTGCGCCGCGACGAAGAAATTCACGCCACCCTGCCAGATGGCCGCGTCGTACCCGCAACTCTCGCAGGCCGCGACCCATCAACCGATCTCGCTGCCCTGAAATGCGCGGAAGCCTCCGCAGCCGTCGCCAATTTTGGCGACGTGGCCTCGCTGAAGCCCGGCAGCCTCACGCTGGTCGTCGGCCGCACCCGTGCCAGCGGCCCAGTAGCCGCCCTCGGCGTTGTCAGCCTCGTCGCTCCCGAGCGCCGCACTTGGACCGGCGCCGCCCTCGCGCCGTACATCCGCCTCGACGTCGGCCTGCAACCCACCGCCATCGGCGGCGCGGTGGTAGATCCGCAGGGCCGCATCGTCGGCATCGCCACGCCGCGCTTCGCTCGCTTCGGCGCCATCGCCATCCCCGCGCCCGCCGTCGACCGCGTCGTCGACACGCTCCTGAAAAAAGGCCACATCCCGCAAGGCTATCTCGGTGTAGGTCTCCAGCCCGTGCGCCTGCCCGACGCGCTCCGCCAATCCCTGCAGCGCAGCGAAAAAACCGCCGCCATCGTTCTCGAAGTCGAGTCGGAAAGTCCCGCGCACAAAGCCGGCATCGTCATCGGAGACATTCTCATCGCACTGGCGGGCCATCCTGTCGCGCGCCTCGAAGACGTTCACTCGCAACTGCACGGCGAAGCCATCGGCAAACCCCTCGCGCTCAAGTTCGTCCGCGGCGGCGCAGCGCAAGAAGTCAACATCGTCGTCGGCGAACGCACGCGCGGAGCCGAATAACATGGCTATCCAGGGCTTCGGCGAAATCGCCGAAAAACTTCGCCGCTCCACCGTTCTCGTCAGCCCCGGAGGGCGCGGCAACGGCTCCGGCGTCATCTGGTCCGCCGACGGCGCAATCATCACCAACGCGCACGTCGCGCGCGCCTCGCAAATGCGCATCCAGCTCTGGGACGGCCGCGAGTTCGATGCCGCGCTCGTCTCGCGCGACACGCGGCGCGATCTCGCCGAGCTCCGCATCACCGCCGCGAATCTTCCCTCCGCGGCCGCCGCGGATTCCTCGCAAGTGCGTCCCGGCGAGCTCGCCATAGCCATCGGAAATCCGCTGGGTTTTGTCGGCGCGTTAACCACCGGTGTAATCCACGCCGTCGGCCCGCTGCGCCACTTCGGCTCCGAGCCTTGGGTGCAGGCCGACGTCCGCCTCGCGCCCGGCAATTCCGGCGGTCCGCTCGCCGACGCCCGCGGCCGCGTCATCGGCATCAACACTATGGTTGCGGGACGCCTAGCGCTCGCCGTGCCCAGCAACTCCGTCACAAGTTTCCTCGCTGCCGGCCCCATCGACGCCTGGCTCGGCGTAATCGTCGCGCCGGTACGGGTGCCGCGCCCCGGCACCCGCGCCAAAGCCTTCGGCCTCGTCTTGCTGGAGGTGGAACCGGACAGTCCCGCGGCCAACGCGTCGCTCTTGCCGGGCGACATTCTTCTCGGCACCGACGAAAAATCGTTCGCGTCCCTCGACGATCTCGCCAACGCTCTGCAAGGCTCCGGCCCGCGCCTTCTGCGCCTCGCATTTCTGCGTGGGGATTACGAGCGCTTCCGCCGCGTCACCGTACAGCTCGGCGCTCAGCGTATTCCCAGGAGCGCCGCCGCCGCGTGATTCGCGTCTTCCTCATCGCCGCTTCACCGCTCGCTCGCGCCGCGCTGCAAAATCGCCTCAGGCCGCACGGCGTGAAAATTGTCGGCAGCGCCGCGCACATCGACGCAGTCGACGGCCAGCTTTCCGACACGCAGCCACAAGCGCTTCTGGTCGATGCCTCCGCCGAGCAGCTGGAAACCATGATCGGCTCGCTCGCGGATTCGGACTTGGCCGCCGAAATTCCAACCGTAGTCCTGGCTGAGCCTGGTTCGTCCGCAGTCTCTGCGCAAGCCCTGCAAGCCGGCATTCGCGCCGTGCTGCCGAGCGGCCTTGCCGCCGATCAGCTAGCCGCCGCGCTGCAAGCCGTGGCCTCCGGCCTCGTCGTTCTCCATCCGGCGGAGGTGCAAGCCGCGCTCCCCGTAGCCGCGCCAGCCTGGCGGCCCCTCGCTGAACTCGCCGAGCCCTTGACCCGCCGCGAGCGCGAAGTCCTCCAAATGCTCGCCGCCGGCCTCGCCAACAAGGAGATCGCCGCCCGTCTCGGCATCTCCGACCACACCGCCAAGTTCCACGTAGCCGCCATCCTCGGCAAACTCGGCGCCGCCACCCGCACCGAAGCCGTAGCCCTCGGCATCCGTCGCGGCCTCGTCCTCCTCTAGTCTTGCTGCTCCTTCGTCCTCCGGGAGAGTTTGGCTAGGCAGAGAACATGATTTGGTACTCCTACGACCCGGGTACCAAATCTTTGGTGCTCTCGGCCCATGGAAAGCTCTTGGGTCAGCCGTCTACTCTTCAAATGATCTCTGGGTCAGCCCCGAATGGTTTCGCTTATTGCTTTGCTGTTTGCTCTCCCGGTAGTGGGCCAAGGCTGCCCGCACGAAGGCCCCGACCACCGATGGTTCGGTCGCACGGGCTGCCAGATTCAGCGGAAGATGACCATCGAACACGCTCGTCCTCCACGGACAATTTGGTCCTTCCACCTCTTGAAGGTCTCCGTGAAAATCGATCCCCGGCATCCTCATCTGTTGGTCGAATGGCCCGCGCGATCGCAAAAGCTATGGCGCTTCCGCGCCGGTTACCGCTGGGATGCCAACGCAGAAGCCTATATCTTCCCCGCCGTCGCGCTAAAAAAGGTCAGTGGCCCGATGGTGGAGTATCAGTCGAATTCGCAACAACGATTGAAGCCGAAGCCACCCTCCTCAGCATCTATGGCACCAGAGCCAGCCCCGTCGCTATCCTCAGCAAACGCGCCGCCGCGATTCACACCAAGCCCATCGCCCTGAGCGTTCGCCGGCGAACTCGCGCGTGTTAGTGGAAATCTGGATAGATCTCGTCGGCAATCCAATAACTTGCCACAAGAATTGCAAAGAGCGTTCCCACTAACCACAGTATCCACCGTCGACGTCTCCAGACTGAGCTAAGGGTGGAGTGCAGTATGGCAATGTCCACGATGTAGGCTGTGCAATAGCAAACATTAGCCAGCAATGCGAGGACGGCCATGGGAGGTAGAGAAGACAGCGTCAATGCCGGACGGAAATGCGGCCAAGTGGCTACCACCCAAGCAACGGTGACGCCGATGAGGACTAAATTATAGACCAGGCGCCGCGGCTCCCAATAACGGACGGCATCCGCGAAGGGCCCTTGAAATGGACCGAGTCGTCGGCCGAAACCCGGTGATGGCGCTGGATGTAGGTCTTCCATGGGGAGCCTCGCCGTCAGGATACGCCGCCCCTTGTCATTGTCAAGTACTTTCTAACACAAAGTATATTCGCGAAGGACTCCGTTCCCACCCAGCAGCACTTCGCAGACTGCGCGGTTGCACCTCTGAATTTTCATTCCTGTCTCGATGGTGTTAAATTGACCTATCCATGCCCACCATCGACGAAACCACGCAGGAAGTGCTGAACCTGGCCTCCAAGCATTTCCAGGTTCCCGCAAACTCCCTTGCGCCTGACGACGACTTCTTCAAGAAGCTAGGCATCGACAGCCTGCAAGCCCTCGAACTCCTCAGCCGCCTCGAAAACCACTTTGGCATCGAGCTACCCGACTACGAAGTCCAAGGTGTCAGCGACTTCCGCACCCTCGCCTCCCGCATCCAGTCCCGCCTGTAATGCTCGATCTCTCGAAGTATCAATCCATCGGCGCCGCGCTAAGAGATGCGCTCGACCAATTTGCCGCCGAAGTATGTCTCATCGAATCCGATCGCGAACGCGAAAAGGAACGTATTACCTATCGCGATTTCAAAGAGCGCGCAGAGCCCTTAGCCAAGGCTCTGCAAGACGCAGGCTTCAAAGCGAACGACCGCGCCGCTATCATCATGACCAATCAATCCAAGTGGCTGATTTCCGCCTACGCGATTTTCTATTGCGGTGGCGTGCTCGTTCCGCTCGATTACAAACTCACCCCAGAAGAGCAGTGGCAACTCCTCAAGCATTCGAGTGCAAGTATTCTTGTCACCGAGTATCCAATCTGGCGACAACTCGCAGCCTCGCCGTCACGTGGCTCCGCTACAAGAGTGAAAACGCTCCTCGTTACCGAAGCCCCACCAAACGCCGATCTCTCCGGCGCGCAACGCTGGGAAGAATTTCGCGCTACTGGCGAACCCGCCTTCATCCCACGCCAGCGCAGCGATGTCGCCACCATCGTCTACTCCTCCGGCACCGGCGGCCGCCCCAAAGGCTGCATGATGACCCACGAAAACTATCTCGAGCAGTGCATGCCGTTTCCTGCTCTGTATCCTTTGTGGCCTGGCGCAACTTACCTCAGCATTCTTCCGACGAACCACGCGATTGACTTCATGCTTGGTTTTTTCTATCCGTTCGTCAACGGTGCGACCGTCGTTCACCTGCGAACGCTTCGCCCGGAATATGTTCGGGCAGCTTTTCCCGAATACAAAATTACTTATGTCACGCTCGTTCCGCTGGTCCTAAAAAACCTGCAGAAGGGCCTGCAAGCCCGTTTTGAGACGCTATCGCCTTGGAAGCGCAAGCTCTTTACTGCTCTCGTGGCCGTCAACATGGCTTTCACTCGTTCTCGTCCGCATGTTGGCTTGAGCCGCTTGTTATTGAAACAAGTTCATGAAGCTTTCGGTGGCCAGCTACGCGCCATCATCGTTGGCGGCGCTTTCACTGAGCCTCAGGTTCTCCAGTTCTTCTACAATCTCGGGATTTCTGTAGCAAATGCTTACGGCCTCACCGAAGCGTGCACCGGCATCACCGTAAACGATTTGAAGCCGTTCCGTGCCGACACCGTCGGCAAGCCGCTCCCCGGCATGCAAGTCCGCATCGTCAATCCCGATTCCGACGGTATCGGCGAAGTCTCCGTGCGCAGCAAAACCGTAATGGCCGGCTACCTCAACGAGCCCGAACTCACCGCCGAAAGCATCGTGGACGGCTGGCTCATGACCGGCGACCTCGGCCGCTTCGATGCGACCGGTCATCTGCAGCTCTTCGGCCGCAAGAAAAACATGATCGTCACCGAAGAAGGCAAGAACATCTATCCCGAGGATATTGAAGCCGCGTTCGAAAGCCTGCCGCTTAAGGAATTCTGCGTCTTCGCCGCCAATTACATTTGGCCGAAGCGCTCCATGGTCGGCGAACAATTGCTGCTGGTCCTGCACCTAGATCAAGGTCAGACCCTCAGCGACGAACTTCGCCGCGATATCTCCGTTCGCAACAGCCGCCTGCTAAACTACAAGCGCGTGCACGGGATCGTCCTTTTCAACGAAGACTTCCCTCGCACGGCTTCGCTAAAAATTAAACGCAATATCCTGGCCGAACGCATGGCGCAGCTTGATCGCGCCTCCGCGATTCTGCCGTTGTAGGGGCTGTGTTGGGCTGCTGTAGGGGTGCGTTTCAGCGCGTCCCAGCGGCTTTAGTGTTCGCTCGCATCTGGGGGTCGGAGCTAGCTCCGACATAGTGGGACTGCGCTCCAAGGGCTTTAGCCCCTGAGGAAAAGTCTTAGCTCTTTCCGGAGAGTCCGAATCGCGTGAGAGAAACCTTCTTCGCCATCGTCAACCCCGCCGCAGGCGGCGGCCGCTCCGGCAAACTCGCGGGCCCGGCCATCGCGCGCCTGCGCGAAAAAGGCCTCCACGTTGACGTAATCGCCTCGACCGCTCCCGGTCACGCCGCCGAGCTCGCTCGCGAAGCCTATACCCAAGGCTATCGCCGCTTCATCGCCGTAGGCGGCGACGGCACCGCTCACGAACTCCTCAACGGCATCTTCACCCACGCCGGAGCAAGCGCCCACATCTCCCTGGGCTTCCTGCCCCTCGGCACCGGCAATTCGTTCCTCCGCGATTTCACCGACAACGGTCCCGAAGCCGCGCTGCAAGCCCTCCTGGAAAATCGTAAGCGCCCCGTCGATCTCCTCCGTCTCACGCACTCCACCGGCCAAATCTACGCGTTCAATTTGTTAAGTGTGGGATTTACCGCCGACGTCGCAACATTGACCAACCGCCACTTCAAGTCGCTCGGTCGGTTCGGCTATCTTCTCGGCGTTTTCCTGCGGGTGGTCCAGCTTCGCCGCCGCGCCTTCGCGCTCCGCTGCGACGACGACAAAGATTGGGACGAGCGCCGCTGCCTCTTCTTCACCTTCAACAACAGCAAGTACACCGGTGGCACCATGCTGATCGCTCCGCAATCCGATCCCACCGACGGCCTAATCGAATTCGTCCGCTGGGGTCCCATTGGCCGCCTCGGCCTTCTGCGCATGCTGCCAAAACTTTACGACGGCACGCATCTCCACCATCCGCTGGCCTCGCGTCGCGCCGTGCGCCGCGTCGAATTCAACTTGCCCGCCCCCATCGACGTCATGATCGACGGCGAAATCGCCACCCTCGTGTGCCGCTCGCTCGACATCATCCCCGGCGCCGTGGACGTGCACATATGAAGCGCGCCTACCTCGCGCTGCGCAGCGCGATGCTTTGGATTCTCAGCCTCGTCCATTTTTTCATGGCCGCGCCTTTTCTCGTCTTCCTCAATATTTTTCTGGACATGCGCAAACACGACTGGTTGCAGCGCGCCTTCTGCCGCCGCATCGCTTTTCTCTCCGGCGCCCGCGTGCAAATCCGCCGCTCCCCCGGCTTCGATCCCACGCGCACCTCCTTCTTCATGGCCAATCACGTCAACGTCTTCGACCCCTTCATCCTCTACTGCGCCATTCCGCAACTCGTGCGCGGCTGGGAGCTCGAATCCCATTTCAAAATCCCCGCCTACGGCTGGCTCATGAAGCGTTTTGGCAACGTCCCGGTCCCCGACGTGCGCCGCCCCTCCGACATCAAGCGCATGTGGCGGCTCACCCAGGACGCCATCAATCGCGGCACCAGCCTCATCATTTTTCCCGAAGCCAAGCGCACCCGCGATGGCCACGTCAACGAATTCCAGGATGGCGGCTTCCGCCTCGCCCAGCAACTCGGCGTCCCCATCGTCCCCGTCAGCCTCGTCGGCTCCTTCCAGCATCACCGCACCGGCCACTGGATGCTCTGGCCCGCCACCGTAACCGTCCATCTCCACGACACCATCGACACCCAAGGTCTGACGAAGCACGACGTCCCCGCCCTCCGCGACCGCGTCCGCGAAACCATCTCCGGCCCAGTCGAAGCCTCACTCCATAATCGCAGTGAGAGTGTAGTCGTCAGCCTTTAAGTTAAAGACAGGTCTTCAGGCTCGCTGGTCCTTATCGACCGGCGTGATTTTTGCGATGACAATTCCTCTGCGACTGACCAGGAATGACTGCCCTTTTCTAATCGCGCGCCAGTATTTTCCCAGGTGGTTTCTCAGCTCAGTGATGGTAATGATCTTCATAGTCCATTACGCGTCGCGATTATCGTTTATAGACTCAGCCGGATGCCCGGCAGCACCCGCCCCGCTCGCGTTTCCTGCCACGTGTACACGATGCGATGAATCACCGTGATCGTCGACACCACCGCGATCACCCACAACACCGGGCCCATGCGGTTGAACAATCCCCCGATAATCAGCAGCACCAATCGCTCCGGCCGCTCCATGAATCCCACCTTGCACAGCGGAATCAGCGATTCCGCCCGAGCCCGCGCGTAACTCACCATCACCGAGCCTGCCGTTGCCACCGCGGCCACCACCACGTACGGCGTCCGCCCGCTAACGGAGTAATACACCAGCAAGCCCATGTATAGCGCCATGTCCGCGTAGCGGTCCAGCGTCGAATCGTAAAACGCGCCGAAGGCCGTCACGCGATTCTGCCGCCGTGCCACCTGCCCATCCAGCATGTCCAGAAAGCCCGCGAAAAAAATAATCAGCGCGCCGGTGCGAAAACGCCCGACCGCGAACGCCGCGGCGGCGGCGAAATTCACCACCAGCCCCAAAAATGTCAGAAAATTTGGATTTACGCCGGTGGCCGCCAGCGCCCCGACAATGCGGTCCAGCAGCCATTTACTTCCCGTGCCAATCGCTCCAGTAAGCGTAGCCATGCGCGCGCGTCATTCACCAGGAATGCGGGTTCCACAGCAACTCAGCCTGTGCAGCTTCCGCAAAATCCTACACCAGCGTTGCCGTCTCTCGCAAATTGCGGGCCAATTTGGCTGTGCAGAAAAAATTCAAATCCGCTAATCCTGCCGTTTCTCCTTGACGCCGCACCACCAGCAAACTAAATTCCTAGCTGCTAATTCTGCCCTCGCTTATGGTCGACAATCTTAGCCGTCGTGATTTTCTCTCGCGCGGCAGTGCCGCCGTCAGCGCCGTCTGGCTCTCCGCGCACTGGCCCACCGAGCCGCCAAATCTTCCGCGCCTCCGAAGTTCCAATTCTTCACGCCCGACGAAGCGGTTGAAATCGACGCCATCGCCGCGCGCATCATCCCTTCCGACGAAACTCCCGGCGCGCGCGAAGCCGGCGTCGTCTACTTCATCGACCGCGCGCTCACCACTTTCGCTGTCGACGACCAGAAAACCTACCGCGAAGGCCTACCCGGCCTGCAACTCCGCGTTCGCGAGCTCTTTCCCAGCGTCGAGAAATTCTCAAGCGCCACTCCCGGGCAGCAAGATCAAATTCTGCACTCTCTGGATGAACAAACCGGTCCAGCGCGCAGGCATTCTCGACCCGGCGGTGCGTCCAGTTCCTTTTTCCAGGCCATTCGCGTTCACACCATCGTCGGCTTTCTCGTCGAACCCGATTCCGGCGGCAATCGCGACGGCGTCGGCTGGAAGGTCATCGGCCGCGACCCCGAGCACATGTTCCAGCCGCCCTTCGGCTATTACGACAAGGATTACGCTGGCTGGCAGCCCAATC
>WNFQ01000144.1_pt1 | contig 42330 bp, 34 predicted proteins | sample 5400171 | NCBI WGS metagenome assembly WNFQ01 (sample SAMN13153356, study PRJNA577476) | soil metagenome | isolation source: 20 cm soil under Madrone tree | place: USA:California | collected 2016-06-14
GACTGGAGCCCTGTATGCGGCGATCAGATGTCGCTTTACAACGAAGTTCTGCCGGAATTCAAACGATTCAATGCGGAGCTGCTGGGTATCTCGGTGGACGGCGCCTGGTGCCATAGTGCCTATCGCCAAAATCGCAATCTGCATTTCTCCCTATTGGCGGATTTCCATCCGAAGGGACAAGTGGCGCGGGACTATGGCGTCTATCGCGAGGCAGATGGGATATGCGAGCGCGCTCTCTTTGTCCTCGATAAGGAGGGCCGCGTTGCCTGGAGCTATGTTTCGCCAATCGGCGTGAATCCGGGCGCGGATGGAATATTAAGAGCGCTGGAGCAACTATCAGCAAAGGAGGAAACAGGCGATGGTAAGCAGTCAGCGAGGCACACTAACGCCGCCCGTGGATAAACGCGACCACCTGCAGGGTCCGCCCGATGCACCGGTGACGCTGGTCGAGTACGGCGACTTCGAATGTCCCCACTGCGGCGCCGCTTATCTGATCGTCAAAAAGATTCAGGAAGTGATGGGCGCACAGCTTCGCTTTGTCTTTCGTCACTTTCCGCTGACGCAAATACATCCCCACGCTGAAGGCGCAGCCGAAGCGTCTGAAGCTGCGGGAGCGCAGGGACAGTTTTGGGAGATGCACGATCTTCTGTTTGAAAACCAGCGGGCGCTCGATGCGATGCATCTGCCGGGATACGCGGAAGAGCTGAATCTGGATGCGCGACGATTTGTCCGGGAGCTCGAAGAGCGTGTTCATCAACGACGCGTGCGCGAAGATTTCATGAGCGGAGTAAGAAGCGGAGTCAATGGCACCCCGGCATTCTTTATTAATGGAGTTCGTTATGACGAGTCCTGGGACCTCGTGCCTTTGCGGGAAGCTCTGGAGAGCGCGAGCCAGGAAGTTGCCGTTTAGTAGCTGGGAGCACGGACAGTCCCGTCCGCACTGAGCGCGCAACGCGAACTCCTTTTCGGCAATCGCCGGACTTGGTTCCCACGTTTTGCGGACGAGACGTCCGCGCTCCCGGCGCCGACACGCGCGGTTCCGATCTGGTGTTAGTTTCCCCCATAAAAATTCTTAAGTTCGATTCAGGTCTCAAGGCCTGAATCTTTGGAGAAGTTTCTATGGATATCAATCGTCTGACAGAAAAAGCGCAAGAAGCCCTGCGCGCGGCGCAAAGCGAAGCTACGCGTCAGGGTCACCAGCAAATCGACGTCGAACATCTCCTGCTGGCCCTGCTCGAGCAGGAAGGTGGGCTAACCAAATCGATTCTGGAAAAGAGCAACGTCGATCCGGATTTGGTAAGCCAGCGGGTCCAGGCTGAATTGGCCCGGATCCCGAAGGTTTCTTCCAGCACCGGTGGCGGCGGCGACACATACATTTCCGGGCGGCTGAATCGACTGCTGGTCAAGGCAGAAGACGAAGCGAAACAGCTCAAGGATGAATATATTTCTGTTGAGCATCTGCTGCTCGCGATGGTTGAAGACAAATCGGGAGCTGCCGGACGAATTCTCAATGAGCTTGGCGCGACGCGCGAAAAACTAATGCAGGCATTGCGACAAGTTCGCGGTTCGCAACGCGTAACGTCACAGAATCCCGAAAGCACGTACGAGGCGCTCGAGCGTTATGGAAGAAACCTCACGAAGGAAGCCGCCTCTGGCAAGCTCGATCCGGTTATCGGGCGTGACGAAGAGATTCGTCGCACCATTCAGGTCCTTTCGCGGCGAACCAAGAACAACCCGGTACTAATCGGTGAACCCGGCGTGGGTAAAACCGCGATCGTGGAAGGCCTGGCCCAGCGGATTGTGCGCGGAGACGTGCCCGAAAGTTTGAAAGATCGGAAGGTAGTCGCCCTTGATATGGGCGCCTTGATCGCGGGTGCGAAATATCGCGGTGAATTTGAAGAGCGCTTGAAGGCCGTGCTCAAAGAGGTGCAGCAGGCCGAAGGGCAAATCATTCTCTTCATAGATGAGTTGCATACAGTTGTGGGGGCCGGCAAGACCGAGGGTTCAATGGACGCCGGCAACCTACTGAAGCCGATGCTGGCGCGCGGTGAGCTGCATTGCATTGGCGCGACCACGCTCGATGAATACCGGAAATACATCGAAAAGGACGCCGCCCTCGAGCGCCGCTTTCAACCGGTGATGGTCGACGAGCCATCGGTTGAAGATACGATTTCGATCCTGCGCGGGTTGCGTGAACGCTACGAAATTCACCATGGGGTACGCATCAAGGACGCCGCGCTGGTCGCTGCCGCCGTCCTCTCGCAACGCTACATTGCCGATCGCTTCCTGCCTGATAAAGCTATTGATCTGATGGACGAAGCCGCGGCCCGGCTGCGCACCGAGATTGAGAGTGTGCCGGTCGAGTTGGATGAAGTTCAGCGACGCGTGATGCAGCTTGAGATCGAGCGTGAAGCGCTCAAGAAAGAAAAAGATAAAGCTTCGAAAGATCGGCTGGCGAAGCTGGAAAAAGAACTGGCGGATTTGAAAGCCAGGGGCGATGCGCTGCGTTCGCAGTGGCAGGTGGAAAGACAGGCGGTCGATCGTTTGCGCAAGCTGCGCGAGGAAATCGATCGCACGCACGTGGAGATGGAACAGGCAGAACGGGCCTATGATCTGAACAAGGCGGCAGAGCTGCGCTACGGCAAGCTGCAGGATCTGGAGCGCCGGCTTGCGGCCGAAGAAGAGTTGCTCCAAAGGAAACAGGGTGGCTCGCGTCTGATCAAAGAAGAGGTCGACGAGGAAGACATCGCCGCGGTGGTGAGCCGCTGGACCGGCGTTCCGGTCTCACGTCTGATGCAGGGCGAAGTCGAAAAACTTCTTAAGCTCGCCGATCATCTGCACCAGCGCGTTATCGGACAAAACGAAGCTGTCGAAGCTGTCGCTGATGCTGTGATTCGCGCGCGCTCAGGCTTGAAAGACCCGAACCGTCCGATCGGTTCGTTCATCTTCCTCGGTCCCACCGGCGTTGGCAAGACGGAACTCGCGCGCTCTCTCGCAGAGTTCATGTTCGACGATGAGCGGTCAATGATTCGCATAGACATGTCTGAGTACATGGAGAAGCATGCGGTCGCGCGTTTGATTGGTGCGCCTCCGGGATACGTCGGTTATGAAGAGGGAGGCCAACTGACTGAATCCGTGCGACGCCGGCCTTACTCGGTGATTCTCTTTGACGAAATCGAGAAGGCCCATCACGACGCCTTTAATGTTCTGCTGCAGATCCTCGATGACGGCCGCTTGACTGATGGACAGGGGCGCATCGTCGACTTCAAGAACACGGTCATCATTATGACCTCGAACATCGGATCGGAAAGGATCCTCGAGTTCAGCGGCAAGACCGAAACTGCCGCTTACGATCTGATGAAAGAAGCCGTGCTGACGGAAATGCGGCATCACTTCCGGCCCGAGTTTTTGAATCGCGTGGACGAGATTGTCGTCTTCCACTCACTTACGGAAGCAGACCTCAAGAAGATTCTGGATATTCAACTGCAGCGGTTGCGTACGCGGCTGGCGGATCGAAATATCGAAATCGAACTTACGCCGGAAGCCGCGACGCATCTGGCCCGCGAAGGCTATGACCCGGTCTATGGCGCGCGGCCATTGAAGCGGGCGATCCAGAAGGAATTGGAAACGCCCATCGGTCGCCGGCTGCTCGCCGGTGAGATTCACGATGGTGAAAAGGTGATAGTTAGTTGGAAGAACGGCGAGTTTACTTTTCCGACGAAGTCCGCCGAGCACTCGGAAGCCGTAGGAGCGAATGCGTAATGCCAATAACGATCGCCAATGACTTTAGCGTGGCCGAGAACGCCTGCACCGGGCTGGTGGACGCGGCCCTGCGGCGGTTGTCCCCGTGTCGGCAGGGTGCTAAAGTTTCGCCAAGATTTCCCGGAACGGGGCGAAAGGCAAGCACGAAAGAAAGGTTTCCCGCCAGATTCTCGCTCTGCCACTTCGCACGCGAATCAAAATGGAGCTTCAAGATCGCTTTGTTTTCGATAGCGAAGAGAACATTCTCTTCATTAATCTGGCCGCGCTGCGAATTGAAAGCCGCGCGCAGGTTGATGAGATCTGCCGGGTTACCACCAGGATTATTGAACAGCACGGCCGGCGGTCCTACAGCATCGTCAACTATGAAGGCACTGAGATCGCGCCGGCGATCATGGACTATTACGGCGAACGCATTAAAGAGCTTTACGACCGCTACAGCCTGACTACTGTCCGCTATTCGTCAAGCGGCTTCACTCGTTCAGTCCTGCGTTATCTTGGCGCCGCCAAAGATCTCGAATCCAACACCTTCACCACGCGCGAAGAAGCCATCCGCGCCATTCAGGAATTAAAAGATCGCAGCCGTACCGAAAAAAATGTGTCGGCGCGAACGTGGTTCAATCCAAGGCATAGCCTGTGGGGAAAGCTGCTGCTGGGATGGGGCATCCTGCTGGGCTGTCTAATAGTTGGTTACTTCGGCGGACGCATGTGGCTGACGGCCGAGTATCAACAGTCCTTCAAGTTTGCCCTCACGAGCGCGATTCTTTCCCTGCTTGCTTCTGCAGTAGTCGGCAGCGCAATTCTTTTGATCAATGTCGTCCGGCCGCTAAGGCAGATGGAAGAAGTTGCCGGACGCTTGAGCATCGGCGGAATTGTTGAGCCGATGAAGGTCACTCGACACGATGAGGTCGGCCGGCTGGCGCAGACTATCAACGAAGCCGCTTTGCAACTGCAACAGGACATCGATCGCCTGAGCGGCCTTTATCACATCTCACTGATGATGGGGACCGGCACCGAGGTCAGTCAGATCTGCGAGCTGTTAACGCGCAAGATTGCGCGACTGCTCGGGGCCGAGGTCTGCGTCATCCTGCTCTACAACGAACGGGACAACTGCATCCATGCTCAGGCGCCCGCCTATGGCATGGAAGACGACCTGCTTTCGACCCTGAGCTTTGATCCGGAAGAGCAGAGCATAGCGACGTCGGTCTATAAGAGCGGCGAGCCGTACCTGACCAACGATGCCCGTCAGGATCCGCTCCTAAGCGGAAAATCGGGCGGGAATATCCGCGAAATCCTGGCAGTGCCGCTGAAGGCCGGACAGCGGATGCTGGGCACAATCGAAGTCATCAACAAGCGGGGTGGTTTTTTAGAGGAAGAAAAAAGGCTGGTGATGATCTTCGCATCTCAAGCTGCGCACCTGCTGCAGAACGCTCAGTTGTTTGAACAAGTTCGTGGGTCTGAAGAGCGTTATCGTCAGATCTTTGAGAGTGCCGTGGACGGGCTCTATCGCAGCACTCCGGACGGAAACCTGGTCAACGTCAATTCGGCGCTGGCGGCGATGCTGGGTTATGACACGCGGGAGGAGCTACAGGGCGTCAACCTGATGAATGATCTGTTTGTCGATCAGATGGAAGGCGCCCGCCAGCTTCGCCAGCTTAGAGATTTTGGCCAGGTCCGTGATCTGGAATGCGATCTTAGACGAAGGGCGAACGGGACTGCTAACGATCGGATGCCGGCGCGCATCAGCATTCGCGCGGTAACCGATGGAACTGACAATCAGATGTATCACCTCGGCATCATCAAAGACGTGACCGAGCAAAAGCGGCTGGCGCAGCAGTTGATTGTATCTGAGCGTCTGGCCGTCGTGGGCGAGCTGGTGGCCGGCGTGGCGCACGAAGTCCGAAATCCACTCTGCGGTATTACTACGACGTTAAGCGCGCTCAACCGGCGGCTTGAAGATCGCGAAGCAGTCAAACCTTTTCTCGATGTCGTGATGACGGAAGTTGGCCGTCTCAATTACTTGATGGAACAGTTGCTCGAGCATAGCCGGCCGGTCCGGCCCGACGGCGACGAGTCTGCCCTGCGTACCCTGGTCGCCCAGGTGGTCGAAGAGTTTCGCGGCCAGGCCGATCAGAAAGGGGTGGCTCTGATGATGGAAGGCTTCGATCGAGTGCCCAGCCTGCGCGTGGATCGGCGAAAGATGCACGGTGTCTTTGCCAACCTGCTTGAGAACGCTCTGCAACACACAGAGTCGGGAGGATATGTTCGGCTGGCTTTCGCCGGGAATGGAACAGTCAAAGGCAACGGTGCTGCTGAAGTCGAGATAGAAGTTGCGGACACTGGTGCGGGGATTGCTGCCGAAAACCTGGACAAAGTGTTCGAGCCGTTTTTCACTACGCGCGCAACCGGTATCGGTCTGGGCCTGGCCATCGTCCGCAAGACGATTCACGATCATGGCGGGACTATCGGCGTTCGATCGATCATTAATCAGGGGACCAAGTTTGTGATCGCGTTACCGCGCGGGAAGGACTGAGAGCGTCAACATAGAGGGTTCATTATCACTCAGACTTAGCAAACTCTGATCAAGTTGGTGAAAAGCTTGTCTTAAGCCCGCGAAGCGGGCGATGGCGTAAAGCCTGGGGTGGAGCGAAGCGGAACCCCAGGATCATCGGAGTAAAAGAAAGAGCCCGCGAAGCGCGGCGACAGCCATTCATCGTGAGTAGCTCTCAGGTTTTGGGCTGTCGCACGCTTCGCGCGCTTGGGTTTTCTTATCGTCGTCTACCTGGGGTTCCGCTCCGCTCCACCCCAGGCTTTATGCTTTCACCCGCTACGCGGGTTTAGAAGACGTAAGTTTGCGCTACTTTGATCAGAGATTCTTTCAGTCTGTGATTGAGTCTCGAGCAACGCGGATCACAGACTGAAGTCTGTGCCACAGTTAGAATCAGAAATGAGTCCTGGAAAAGACAAAGTCCTCATCATCGACGATCAGCCTTCGGTACGCTTCGGGTTGCGCAGCCTGCTTGAGGGCGAGGGCTACCGGGTGTTGGAAGCGATCTCCGGCGAGCAGGCGTTGCCGATCGTCACCGACAACGCGCCCCAACTGATCCTCCTCGATTTGCGTCTGCCCGACATCGGGGGCCTTGATCTCCTGACGCGGATCAAAGCGATTGATGACGATGTCCCGATCATCATGCTCACCGCGCATGGCACGATTGAGACCGCTATTCAGGCGCTCAAGGGCGGGGCGGAAAATTTTCTGACCAAGCCTTTCGACCCCGACAGTTTGTTAATCCTGATCAGTAAGACCCTCGAGCAAAGTCGCGCGCGGCGCGAACTGCTTTTGCTGGGGCTGGCCGAAGAGCGCACCGCCGCCGAGTTCTTTCATGGGCAGAGCGAACCCATTCTGCGCATCTATAGCACGGTCGAAAAGCTGGCGCCCTCTGACACCACCGTGCTGTTGCAAGGCGAAACCGGGACCGGCAAAGGCGTAATTGCGCACCTGATCCATCGCTTGAGCGACCGCCGGGAAAAACCATTTGTGGCCATCAACTGCGCGGGTCTCAGCCGGGAACTCCTGGAGTCAGAACTCTTCGGTCATGAGAAGGGAGCTTTCACCGGCGCGGTCGCAAACAAGCCTGGCCTGTTCGAGCTGGCCCATCAGGGAACAATCTTTTTTGATGAGATTGCGGAGATGGAGCCGGCGGTCCAGGCCAGGGTTTTGACCGTAATGGAGCACAAGAGATTTCGGCGCGTCGGCGGTATTCAGGAGAAGGAAGTGGATGTGCGCATCGTGGCCGCGACGAACCGAAACCTGCAAAGCGAAACCAAACAGGGACGATTTCGCGAAGACCTTTACTATCGTCTGAACGTGATGCCTCTATCGCTGCCGCCGCTCAGGGACAGACGAGCAGACATTCTCCCGCTGGTCGATCATTTCATCGCGCACTACAACCACAGATTGAATCGACGGGTAAAGGGCGTGACGCCGAAAGCCGAGGCGCTATTGCTCGGGTACAGTTGGCCCGGCAACATTCGCGAGGTGCGCAACGTGATCGAACGCGCCATGATTCTTTGTGCCGCCGATCGCATTCACGCCAGTGACCTGCCGCTGGGGGACCCCGAGAGCTTTACACCCGCGACGCCAGAAAACGGGGAACAGTTTCTGTCGCTGGAAGAATTAGAGCGGCTGCACATCGAACGGATTTACGCTGCTACTGAAGGAAACCTGAGTCGCGCCGCGGAAGCCCTCGGCGTCACGCGCACCACGCTTTACAGCAAGCTCCGCAAGTACAATCTCGATCAAGTCAAATCATGAGAAGCGATCGGCTGAGAACGTTTTCCAGTATCAAGCGGGCGCCAGGAAGCGCATCGTGTTTTGCGGCTCTGCCGCAGCACTTAAAAGAAAGGCTTTGCCTTTCCGGTCAACTTCTTCTATTACGGGTTGAGGCTATGCCTCGGCGATTCCAAACGAACATTCTCTGGCCAGGAGAATCAGGAGGCATAACCTCCCTGGATTCAGAGCGGTCGCAACAGAAAGCCGGAGGCTCTCCGCTATGTGCTGCGGCATAGCCGCTCACTTCAGCGCGATCGACCCCGGTTGCTCTGCCGACGCACTCCAAAGTTGCTCATTAATTAGACACCGTTGACGATGACTGTTTAGAAACTGAGCAATCGTGGTGGGCTGTGCTCGAACCTTCGTTGCCGCAGCCGGCACGGCTTCCCGTGGATTATCTGAGTGTTCGGCGGCCGCGGTGCTATTTGTTGCGATCCCAAACTTAAAGGTACGCTACTTGCCCTTGTCGTTCGCGCAAACCGTCCGTATACCCAGACCATTTCTTTGCCGGTGGCGATTCAGTCTTAGATTTCCGCGAGGAGGAAGAAGCTCTTGATCTCAAAAAATAAAATCGCGTTGTTGGGATTCGTATTTCTTTTGCTGTGTTCGAGCGTGCCGGTACTCGGTCAAACTCAAACTACGGGACGAATCGTAGGAACGATCACTGATGAAAAAGGCGCCGGCATCCCCGGAGCAGAGGTCGCGGTGACTAATAAGACTTCCGGTGAAGAGCGAAACGTTGTTTCGAACGAGTCGGGTGATTTTATCGTGCCGCTATTGCCCGCGGCGACCTACACGGTCGTCGTGACCTCCAACGGGTTCAAGAAATTTCTCGCCGACGACGTCAAAGTCGCGATTACAGAGACGACGACTCTTAATGCCCTGCTGAATGTTGGATCGGTTACCGAATCCGTGACGGTCGTGGCTACACCTCCAATTGTTCAGACCGAAAATTCACAGTTGGGTCGGGTGGTTGATTCGCGCGCGGTGTCCGAGTTGCCGTTGGCGACTCGCAACTTCACACAAATTCTGAGCCTCTCGCCTGGCGCGGCCACTTATCTTCCCGACAACACAGCCGTAGGACGAAACTCGCAGAACATCTCGGTGAACGGTGCGCGGGTAACGAACAATAACTTCCAGATCAATGGAGTCGATGCAAACTCGATGGGGACGAACTCGGCCCCATCTCTGTCGGTGCCCGCTCCCGAGTCGATCCAGGAGTTCAAAGTTCAGACGTCTCTCTACGACGCGACGTTTGGCCGCTCAGGCGGCGGCAACATTCAGGCCGTGACCAAGAGCGGCGGCAACGACTTTCACGGCGGAGCGTATGAATACTTTCGCAATGACAAGCTCAACGCCAACAATCCGTACTTGATCGCCTCGGGCGTGGCCCGGCCGATCCTGAAGCGAAATATTTTTGGCGGTTTTATCGGTGGGCCGATCAAGAAGGACAAAGCATTCTTCTTCGCGTCGTATCAGGGCACGAAAGAACGGAACGGCGCTTCGACAATCAATAGTCTCTCGTCCAACATTCTGGTGGATCCAAAGTTGACCAACGACAGAAGCGCGACAACCTTGCAGACGGCGTATGGCTTGCCTGCAATAAATCCCGTGGCGCTGGCCCTGTTGAATGCGAAGCTGGCGAACGGACAGTTCCTGATTCCGACACCCACAGCGGCAAATGGCACCTACACCGGTTCAACTCCATCCATCTTCAAAGAGAACCAGTTCAACTTGAACTTTGACTATCGTTTCAACGACAGGAACACTCTGGCGACCAAGTTTTTCTTTTCCAATGCGCCTCAGACTCTCGTCCTGCCGAGTTTTCTGGGCGGCGGCCCTAACGTTCCCGGATACGGCAATTTCCAACAGAACAATAACCGCCTGATCACAATGCAGTACGTGCATATCTTCAGCCCGACTGTGTTCAATGAACTGCGCGCCGGCTACAACTTCATTCGCGTAGATGCCTTTCCGCAAGAGCCGGTCAACGACTCAGCGGTGGGAATCAACCGGGTGAATGCCAGTATCTTCCCGGGTCTGGGACTGGTTCAGATCAACGCCGCCGCCGGCGGTATCGTTTTCGGCACTTCGGCAACCATCGACGTCAAGGCCAAGGCCCCCTCGACCACAGTCGCGGACACGCTTTCGATTACCAGAGGCAAACACACCATCCGTACCGGCGGCGAGTATCGCTATAACGAGAACAACTATGTTCTTAACTTTTTCACGCGGGGTCAGATCCAGTTCGCCAACTTTACGAATTTCCTTGTAGGCGTGCCGACCTTTTCAGTCTTTGGCAGCGGCATCGGAGATCGCAGCTTGCGCGCCACTGACTACAACGTATTCGTGCAAGACGACTGGAAAGTGAATCGGAAACTAACTCTGAATCTGGGGCTGCGTTACGAACTAGACATGCCGCCCTATGACACTCGCGGGCGGATTGCGACTTTCGATCCGGCGCTTTACGTGCCGCGCCCGGCCATTGGCGGCGCGGTCGTTGGCCCGCCGATTGGCGGCTACGTACAAGCCGGCAATGTGATTTCACAGTACGATGTCGCGAGCATGCCCAATGTAGGCAAGCGAGTAGTCAACAGCGTCGATCCAAATGACTTCGCCCCGCGGATCGGATTTGCGTACTCGCCACTGAACTCAGGCCGATTTGTAGTGCGTGGTGGTTACGGCATTTTTTATTCGCGCACTTCGTTCCAGTACATAACCCTGAACGTGATCGCGCCACCGACCTATGTATTCGGCGTCAGCATCCTGCCGCCCATCACTAATCCTTTCTTTGCGGCGCCGCCCACCAGCGCATTTCCGACTCTGGTACCGGGAGTGGCCCTGTCAGGCACTTTGTTTGATCGAAATATTCGCACACCCTACCTGCACCAGTTCAACGTAAATGCGCAGTACGAAGTCTATAAAGACTTTCTGCTGGAGGTCGCCTATGTCGGCACGCGGGGAAGAAATCTTTTCCGCCAGGTCGCCATCAATCAGGCGCCGCTTGTTCCTACCGGCGGATCGATTACCAATCCGGTTACCGGCGCAGTGATTACCACCAACACCGCGGCCAACGCGGCTTTGCGCTCGCCGTTTCAGGGCGTTTCAATCAACGGCTTCTTTCAAAATCAAACGACTGCTCAATCAGACTACAATGCGCTGCAGGTCAGCTTAACCAAACGCTTTTCAAATGGGATTCAGTTTCTGGCTTCGTACACCCGGGCCAAATCGATCGACAACGCATCGGGCCAGGGCGGCGGCGCCGGCATCACGGGCGTAGTCAATCCCGGCGGCGTCGGAGAGACCAGCGCCATTCTGGGTGACCAGCGCGATAACCGTGCCAATCGCGGCTTGTCCGATTTCGATCGCAAGAACCGGTTCGTCTTCAGCGCCCTCTATGATCTTCCGACACCGGGCTTTGCCAAATCGAAGGGCGGGAAATTATTATTTGGTAATTGGGAGCTGGCCGGTATTGCCACTGTCATGTCGGGCTTGCCCATCGATATTGTCGACACCGGCGCGGGCTCATTTTATGGTCTCTCCGGCGGCAGCGCGCCACTGGCGCGGCCAAATCTCGTAGGCGATCCGTTCAGCAATGTTCCGGCTGGTTACTACTTCAACCCGCTGGCGTTTGCGCGGCCGGTCGTCGCAGCCGGGGCTGTCATTCCGAGTTCGAAAGGCGCCGCGACCGCAGGCGCACTCGGCACTGACATCGGAAACGTCGGCCGGAACCTGCTGCGCGGACCGCGCCAGAGCAACATAGATTTCTCGATCATCAAGCGCTTCCGCATTGCTGAATCGAAGAGCATCGAACTGCGCACAGAGTTCTTCAATCTCGTCAACACCGTAAACTTTGCCAATCCCATCAGCGATCTGAATGCTGTCCCGGCTGCGGGCTTCAACGCCGACGGCACCATCAAGCCTGGCGGCGCCGGCAGATTCGGACAGATCATCTCAACCAGTAACAACCCGCGATTAATTCAGCTCGGGATCAAGTTCAACTTCTAGGGAGGGCTGCAATGTCGCGTGCCGTTGGGCAACAGGTCGCTTGCACCGTAACAAGTGAGGCGCGTGGCCGGATTCCTGGTGATGGGGTCGAACTCTCGTTTGGGTTCTGGCCCGGCCGCGGTTTGCCGGTCGTGGCCTTGCACGGGCTGACTGCTTCTTACGTCAACTTTATTGGCGTGGCCGAGCGTCTGGCCGGGAGGCGTCCGCTGCTCGCCCTTGATCTACGCGGGCGCGGTGACTCAGAGAAACCGGATGGGCCTTACGGTATGGCGCAGCATGCGCGCGACGTGGCCGCGGCGATGCGGGCGATGGATTTGGGGCCGTCGGTGATCGTGGGTCATTCGATGGGGGCCTTCGTCTCGACTGCGCTGGCCGCTCAGAATCCGGAATTGGTGGCCGGAATAATCATGATCGATGGCGGGTATCTACTCGACATGCCATCGGGAGCAGACTCTGGCCAGGTGCTCGACGCGATGCTCGCGCAGAGAATTGCCCAACTGGGAGAAACGTTTCCATCGCGCGAAGCCTATCGCGAAGTCTGGCGCTCTCGGCCACATTTTCCGGCAGATGATTGGGGTCCCTGGACGGAGGCATTTCTCGACTATGAGTTGGGCGGCGAACCACCACAGTTGCAACCAAAGGCTTCGGAAGCTGCCGTCCGCGCTGATGTCGCCGAGGGGTTTCAGAGACCTGAGATTACGGCCCGCCTTTCGTCAGTGCGATCTCCTATTCTGCTCCTGCGAGCTACCAGCGGTTTCACGCCCGACCAGCCTCCACTGATTCCCGACGCGGCACTGGAACAGATGCGCGCGCTTCTGCCGTCGCTGGAAGAGGAGACTATTCCCGATACAACCCACTACACTATCGTGCTGGGTGAACGCGGAGCGTCGAGGATTGCGGACCTGATTGAAGAATTCACGCTGCGATGTCAGCCGGTCACCGCCGCGACTCGGGAGTAGAGGTTTGTGCAGTAGGCCCGAAGGGCCGTCAGGAAATAGCCACGACCGTAAGGTCGTGGTTGGGACGATGCAAAGTCTCGAAGGCCCAAGGGCCGACACATCCAACTGCCATCTAGGTTATCCTGCCGCACCTGCGGCGCTCAATCCGGCTTGGTTGGGTTCTCGATCCACGACCTGACGGTCGTGGCTATTTCCTGACGGCCCTTCCGGGCCTTAGGTCATAAAGGCATGAGACGCACTGCCATTCTGGTCGCAACGGCGCTAAGCTTTCTCGCACTTCCCGTATTGGCACACGCAGGCAAATGGATAAGCGGCAGCGTGACTAACGCGGCTGGTGCGCGGACTTATCAGTTATGGGTCCCTTCGGGTTATGACGCGAAGAAGCCTGCCCCACTTGTCATGATGCTGCATGGCTGTATGCAGAAGCCGGAGAACCTGGCCGCGTCTTCGGGAATGAATGAGATTGCCGAGCAAAATAATTTCCTCGTCCTCTACCCCGAACAGAACGCGGAAGCCAACCCGCTCAGATGCTGGAACTGGTTCGATCCGAAACATCAGGAGCGTGATGCAGGTGAACCTGCTTTGCTTGCCGCTATCGTGCGGCAAGTCTTCAACACCTACTCAATCGATACCAGGCGTGTTTACGTCGCAGGCATCTCCGCCGGCGGCGCGATGGCGATCGTAATGGGCGCAACCTATCCTGATCTCTTTTCGGCAATCGGAGTCAGTGCCGGCCTTGAATACAAAGCCGCCAACAGTGCCGAGTCCGGACTCGCAGCCATGAAACAAGGTGGCCCTGATCCAGCTCAACAAGGCGTCGCGGCTTTCAAGGCAATGGGCGAAAGCGCCCGAGCCCGGCGACGAATGCCTTTGATTGTCTTTCAAGGCACCGCAGATCCTTACGTCAATCCGCTCAATGCTGAACAAGTGATCTTGCAATGGGCGAAGACCAATGACTATCTCGAGGACAACAAAGACCGCGAGAAACCGCAAGCCGCGAGCGTCATAGAAGGCTCAGTTCCGGAAGGCTATGCCTTCCAAAGACTTACCTATAATGACAGCGCCGGTCACCGGTTAATGGAAGAGTGGATCGTAAAGGGGCTGGGCCACGCCTGGTCCGGCAGTCCGGCCGCGGGTCCATTCGCCGATCCAAAGGGGCCAAATGCCAGCGCTGAGATGTGGCGCTTTTTTAACGAAACATCCTTGAGTTCAAAGTCAGCCAAGCCCGGATCAACAAAGTCGCGGGGTGGACTCTGATGAACATCGGCTCCCTCCTTCCGCGGCATGCACGCTATCGTCCCGATCATCCCGCGATTGTTTTCCAGAATAACCGCTTCACGTTTAGAGAATTCAACCTGCGAGTTAATCGACTTGCAAATGCCCTGCTGGGTTTAGGCCTAAGCAAGGGTGACAAGATCGCCACGATTCTGCCGAACTGTCTTGAACTCCTCGAAGTCTATTGGGCGGTGGCGAAGATTGGGGCGGTCGTGGTACCGCTAAGCACGTTAACTCGAGGTAAAGGTTTAGTGACCCTTCTGCGAGATTCTGATGTCAGCGCAGTGGTTACGAATTTTGATTTCGTTCCTGAAGTTGACGCAATCAAGCAAGGTCCTGGGCAGGTCGGAAGCGACCGCTACCTGATCACCGGCGACGCTGCAGTAGACGGCTATCGCAGCTACAACGAACTCACCCTTGCCGCCAGTGACGAGAACCCAACGGGAATCGAAATCGCCGCCGACGACCTATACAATATTATCTACAGCAGCGGCACCACCGGCCAGCCGAAGGGAATTGTGCATACACATTTCATCCGCGCGATGTATTGCACGCTCTTCGCCTCTGCTTATCGCATTCGACCCGAGAGCATCATCCTGCATGCGGGCTCGATAGTTTTCAACGGCGCGTTTCTGACCTTGATGCCTTCCATGTACGTAGGCGCCACCTACATTCTGCATGAAAGTTTTAACCCAAAGGAGTTCATTGAAACTATCGAACGCGAGCGCGTGACGCACGTCAAAATGGTGCCGTCGCAAATTATCGCGATGATCAACTCGCCTTTATTCACTTCCGCAGCGCTGGCGTCTTTGGAGATGATCGGCGCCGTTGGCGCTCCGCTTCATCTCGAGCACAAGGAGAAATTGAATCGCATCCTACCGGGCCGTTTCTACGAACTCTACGGACTGACGGAAGGGTTTATGACCATCCTTGATAAGAACGATTACGCCACGAAGCCCAACTCAGTCGGCACGCCGCCGCCTTTCTTTGAAATGAGAATTCTAAACGATGAGGGCAAGGAAGCCGGCGTCGGCGAAGTGGGCGAAATTGTTGGCCGCGGGCCCGCGCTTATGCCCGGGTATTACAAACGTCCCGACCTAACTGAGCAGACGATTATCAACGGCTGGCTGCATACGGGCGACCTGGGTTACGTAGATGAAGACGGTTTTCTCTTCCTGGTCGATCGCATGAAGGACTTGATCATTAGCGGCGGCTGCAACGTTTTTCCCCGAGACATCGAAGAGATTATCGTGCAGCACCCGGCGGTGCGCGAAGCCGCCGTGTTCGGCGTTCCCAGCGAGAAATGGGGCGAGACGCCGACGGCCGCCGTGATCCTCAGAGAGCGGGACACGCTCAGCGAAGACGAGTTGCGCGACTGGATCAATGAGCGCGTCGATAGCAAGCTGCAGCGCGTTCATGCCGTCGTCTTCATGGAAGATTTTCCTCGCAGCACAGCCGGTAAGACTCTGAAGCGGGTGATGCGCGATCCGTACTGGGCCGGCCGCGACACGCGCATATGAGCGTTGGCCGATTGGGCCAGTAGCCCGACCTTGAGGAAGGGCATATTCCATGAGAGGGAGTGTTCAGGCATTAACGCCCTTGCTAACGCGCGGGCTACTGCACCGCTTTGGCGTTATTCATCGAGCGCGAACAACCATGAGTTTAGAAGTTGGAGACACCGCCTCTTTAACCAAAACGATCACGGACGCAGACATCCGCGCCTTTGCCGAATTGTCGGGAGATGACAATCCGATTCATCTGGATCACGAGTTTGCGGCTACGACCCGGTTCGGTCGGCGCATTGCTCACGGGATGTTGGCAGCATTGATGATATCAACTGTGCTGGGGACGAAACTCCCCGGCATCGGCACGGTCTATCTAAGTCAGAATTCGCAGTTCATGGCGCCGGTATATCCAGGCGACACCGTCACCGCGCGCGTCACGGTCGTGAAGATCCGCGCTGATAAACCTATCGTCACGCTGGAAACGATCTGTGAAAACCAAAATGGCGAAGTCCTGATCAAAGGTGAAGCCGTCGTCCTGGCGCCCTGGCAGGTGGGCTGAAGAATCAATGGGATCCACGAATCCAAACGAAACGACCACCAGAAAGGCCTCAATTTCCGCGTATTTCGTGTGCCTTCGTGGATCATTCGGCCGCCTGCCGCCGGTGGCACTACGCTTTTCCACAAGGTAGTAATGACAACCGCCATCATCACCCCGACAGATATCCTTCCTGCAGCCAACCCGGATCGAGTGCCGGCGTATTCCTGGTATGCCCTCGCCGTTCTCACAATCGTTTATGTTCTCAACTTTCTTGATCGGACTTTGATCTACATCCTCTTCACTCCGATCAAGAAAGAGATGGCGTTCACCGATCTCCAACTGGCGCTGCTGGGCAGCACTTCTTTTGTGATCTTCTATACGCTGCTGGGAATTCCGTTTGGGCGTTTGGCGGATCGAACCACCAGGAAATATTTGATCGCGGGCGGACTCGCCGTTTGGAGTCTCTTCTCCGGCTTGACGGGCTTCGCCAAAGGTTTTTGGACGATGTTTTTTTGCCGCTTGATGGTCGGCGTCGGAGAAGCGACGCTGGGGCCGGCGGCGCTCTCTTTGCTCAGCGATTATTTTCCGCCGCGGATGCGCGCCACCGTTCAGGGTGTCTACTCGTCCGGCATTGCGATCGGCAGCGGCCTCGCTTTTTTCCTGGGTGGTTGGATCGGACAGAATTATGGCTGGCGCTGGGCCTTCTACTTTCTCGGATTCCCCGGATTATTTCTCGCCGTGGTGGTGTTCTTTCTGAGAGAGCAGCAGCGCGGCCGCACTGAGGTGGTTACAGTCCGATTCAGTAGCAAAGACTGGAGAATTCTTTTTCGATCCGTTCCGCTCAGATACCTCTATCTTGGTTACGGCCTGTTTGGAATAGCCTCTAACAATCTCGGTATCTGGGTGCCATCCTTTTTTGTGCGCGTGCACGGCTTGAGTCTGGCGCTGATTGGAACCGTGGCGGGACTTCTGGCGATCGTGGTCGGGGTGCCGGTTACGATCATGGGCGGTTATGTGTCCGATCGCTTCCGCCGGTTCGGAAAAGGAGGACGCATGCTCTTCAGCACCTGCGCCGCACTGGCTTCGATACCGCTTTGGCTGATGCTGCTGTTTAGTAACAGCACGCCTTTGCTGTTAGCGCTCAACTGCGCTCTGTTTGCTCTCGCCATATCGTGGCTCGGCCCAGCCGCCGCCGATGTTCATGACGTTGCCGGCCCACATCTGAGAGGCCTCGGGATCGGCATCTATTTTTCAACGGTGAATATCTGTGCCTACGGAATCGGTTCGCCTTTGATCGGGAAGTTGAATGATCTGCTGGGCGTGAGTAGCAATCCGGGAATGATGAGGTATTCGCTGCTGGTGTGTCCGGCGGCTTGCGCGCTCAGCGCTCTGATGCTGTGGAAGGGAAGCCGCGCGCTCCAATCGAAAAACCCGCAAGCGGATCACGGTCCCGCCTGATCGTGACCACGCTTCAACGACTACGCCGGCCACCAAGCTGAGCGGAAAATCTTAGCGCCGTCGATCGCATGATATTGCCCATCGCGGAAAGTTGCTCGTCGTTAATCTGACTGACCGTGCCGCTGACCCCAATCGCCGCCACCACCTCGCCGCTGCCGGCAAAGACCGGCGCGGCCACACAACGCACACCTAAGGCGTGTTCTTCATCGTCAACCGCATAACCCAGCCGGCGAACTTCGGCCAGCTCCTCCCATAAACGAGGCAGAGTAGTGATTGTCTTTGACGAGGTGGGATTGATCCGATGACGAGCGGCGATCTCCTGGACCTCCTGGCGTTCCAAGCCACAAATCAGAGCTTTGCCTACGGCCGTAGCCTGGGGTGCAACCCGGCGTCCGTTCCAAATGTCCATCTTGATGAAACCGGGCGACTCAATTCTCTCCACATAGACCGCATCGCCATGATCCAGCACTGCGAAGTGAGCGCCGAGCCGAGTGCGCTCGACAATATGGCGCAGATGAGGGATCGCGACTTCGCGCAAGGCGTTGCCCTGCATCGCCTGGCCGCCCAGACTCAGGACTCTGATGCCCAGAGTATGTTGCCCCGACTCTGCGTCGCGGCGCACATAGCCTCGCGCGACCAGAGTGCGAAGCAAATAACTGGTCGAGCTTTTCGGCAGATTGGTTGAGCGACTAATCGCCGACGTGCTCAAGCCCTGATGCTTGCTCGCCAACAGCTCGAGGATTGAGAGAGCACGCTCCACCGAGGTTACCTGCTCGCGACTCGAAGAACGTTTCTTGCTTTCGGCGTTGGCGGCGGTTACTGCGCGGGTCACCTGTCTCCTTACCGTTCCTGCTGGATCAGAATCATCGTCCCGGCGAGGTCTGCTTACATAACGCTGTTCACGATACCGAACGCCGAGTGTCCTGCTGCGGTCAATGTCCTTGGGCTTTCGCTAAGAAAACGCCGCGCTCTTGATTAGGGCTTATTCGGCCATAAACAAGATTGTGTTCACCATTCCGAAACAGGCATTGCAGCTGATGAAGGCGCAATGGTAAACCTCTCAGCACGTTATGTCGAGTGGGTGTTCACGATGCGGAACAAGAAGGAGCGGGCCCGGGCCGGGTGTTAGAGGAGCCGTCAGCCCCACACAGAAAGAGAGGAACGATGTTGCTGGTTGAAGAGAAGGTTTCGCCCAACGGCCAAAGCCGCGCCGAGATTTACATGCGAAGTGATGGTCTGTTCGAGGGCCGCATTTATCGTCTCGAATCGCAGACCAAAAGCCGTAGACCCGATCCAGATTTTGAGGTGTGCGGTGTTACGGAAACCCTGCCGCGGGCACAGACGATCGTATACGAAGAGCTGGGCCTCTAAATTTGTTAACGAAGGTTTGCCGTTAAATCATGACTGGAATTGCTATGGAGACACAGACAGATGCCAGCATCCGCCGGTCTAATACGGCGCCGCCCGCGCTCGATCCGCAGACCGATCTGCCGCAGGGGTTCATGGACTTTGTGTTGCCGCTTCATCGGGAACTGACGCCGCGGCAACAAGCGTTCATCAAGAAGAGAGCTGAAGTACTGGCCGCCTCGCACGCGGGGCGCAAGCCGAATTATCTGCCGCCCTCGAAGGCCACGACTGGAAATTGGAAGATTCAGATTCCCGCCTGGTGTGCTGATCAACGCAATCAAATGACGGGACCGGCCGACGATGCCGAGCTCGTGGTGAAGATGTTGAACTCTGGCGCTCCCGGCGTGATGCTCGATCTCGAAGACTCAATGGCCAACGATTGGCCTAACCTGGTGCAAGGTATTAAGAACATTCTTGCGGCGCTCACGGGCCAGCTGGCTTATTCCGATCTAAAACGTAATAAGACAGTCGGCATCGAAAAGAGCGGGACCGTGATCTTCACCAGAGCTCGCGGCCTTCATCTGAACCAGGCCGGAATACTAAATGATGAATTGATGTCGGCATCGCTTTTCGATGTGGCGATGGTCGCTTTTCAATCCGATCCCGATCGGCTGGCGCATCCGCTCTGCTTCTATATTCCAAAATCCGAGTCGGCGGAAGAAGCTTTGTGGTGGCGCGATCTGTTCCAGGCAATCGAACAGGCCAAAGGTTTAGCGCGCGGATCCATCAAGTGCATGGCTCTGGTTGAGTCGCATCCGATCGCCTATCAGATGGAAGAATTTATTTTCAATCTGCGCGACCACCTCATTGGTCTGAATCTCGGACGCTGGGACTACATGGCCAGCTTGATTCACTTCAATCTGGAAGACGGCGCCTGGGTGCTGCCGGATCGAAATACGATTCCTCATAAAGTGCCGTTCTTTCAGAACCTGCGCGAACTGCTGGCCGAAACCTGTCACAACCGCGGGATTCTGGCGATCGGCGGAATGACGGCGCTGTTCCCCAGCCGGACCGATCGCGAACTGAATGCACGAGCGCTCAGCGTGCTTGCAGAGGACAAGCAGAATGAATCAAGTTGTTTAATGGACGGCGCGTGGACCGGCCATCCCGATCAGAACGAGATCGCGGTCAAGCAATTTCCCTACCCAAATCAGCTCGACGCTCGCAAACCCGATGCGCAGCCACACCCGGACCTGCGGCCGGCGCCGGTGGGGATCGGAAAACTCAGCGCGGAAGGAACGCGAGCGGCAGTTCGGACAGTAATTCGTTATCGCAACGGAGTACTGAGCGGGAAAGGCGCGAGTCTGCTCGACGGTTACATGGAAGACCTGGCGACGGATCGCATCTACCGGCTGATGATCGCTCAGCGCATGCGCCATCGTGAGATGGTGGCGGTTACCGATGACGGGGGACAGCCGATAGACCACACGCCGAAATTTATCAGCGTCTTATTTGATGAAGAACTCGACCAAATCCTCCGCGAATTGCCGGGCGGTTCAACTGCCGCGGTGATTGAGAACTATCGCAAGGCGCGGCGCCTCAGCGAAGCTTTGATACGTAACGAAGAGTTTGATCCGATTTGAATTTGGAGTGCGCCGGCACAGCGACCGGGCTCCCCGGCGCGGCAGCCGCGCTGGGCTGGTCGTAGCGACGACGGCGCTTGGGATTGTTCCTTCTCGATCAGGAGACGATGGTCGCCGCTTTGACAGAATTCTCAGGAGGTAATCGTGACGAATCAAGATCAGGTTGCAGCATTGGAAACTATCTGGGCTAACGATAGCCGCTGGCACGGAATCAGGCGTGGCTACCCGGCAGTGGCCGTCAGCAAGCTGCGCGGATCCATCGAGGTCAAACACACGCTCGCCGAGATGGGGGCGACGCGCTTGTGGGAGCTCTTGCACAGCGAGCAGTACGTTGCCGCTCTCGGCGCGATGACTGGATGCCAGGCGGTACAGCAGGTACAGGCCGGATTGAAAGCCATCTATCTCAGCGGCTGGCAAGTGGCCGCGGATGCGAATCTGGCGGGACACATGTATCCGGATCAGAGTCTGTATCCGGCCAATAGCGTTCCCGACGTGGTGCGCAAGATTAATCAGGCGCTGCAGCGAGCGGATCAGATCTATCAGGCCGAAGGCCGCAACGGTGTTCATTGGTTTGCGCCCATCGTAGCTGATGCCGAGGCCGGCTTTGGCGGCAACTTGAATGCGTTTGAATTGATGCGGGCCATGATCGAAGCCGGGGCAGCGGCCGTGCACTTCGAGGATCAACTCGCCTCGGCAAAGAAGTGCGGGCACATGGGCGGCAAGGTCCTGGTGCCCACCAGCGAGTTCATCCAGAAACTGATCGCGGCTCGTCTGGCGGCTGACGTCCTGGGCGTGCCCACAATTCTGATCGCGCGCACGGATGCAAACGGCGCCGGACTGCTGACGAGCGACATTGATGAACGCGATCGTCCTTTCCTGACCGGAGAACGAACCGTCGAAGGTTTCTTCACAGTGAAAGCAGGATTGGATCAGGCCATCGCTCGGGGCCTGGCTTATGCTCCTTACGCGGATATGATTTGGTGCGAAACTTCGGAACCGAATCTGGAAGAGGCGGGCCGCTTTGCTCATGCAATCCATGCGCAGTATCCCGGCAAGTTGCTGGCCTACAACTGTTCGCCGTCTTTCAATTGGAAAAAGAAGCTGGACGAACACACCATCGCAAAGTTTCAGCAGGAATTGGGTTTGATGGGCTACAAGTTCCAGTTCATCACCCTGGCGGGATTTCACGCGCTCAATCTGGCAATGTTTGAACTGGCCCAGGCATATCGCGAGACAGGCATGACCGCGTACGCGCGCCTGCAGGAGATCGAGTTTGATCGTGAAGCCGACAGCGGCTATCGCGCCGTAAAGCATCAGTCGTTTGTGGGGACCGGATACTTTGATAGCGTGGCGCAAGCGATCGCCGGCGGCTCTTCATCGACCACCGCATTGTCCGGTTCCACCGAAGAAGAACAGTTTGCCGCGCCGGTTGGGATGACCTCTGCTGTCCTTGCGCAGGGATGAACCTCGTCCAGCAGAATGCAGCGAGCTCAGCGCAGGATGGTCGTCGAAACCAAAGGCCGCGCTAAGTTCTCCGCTAAGCTGGCCCGAAACACGAGCCACGATGAAACCTCTCTTAACCGATCAGTAGTCTCCTGATTTCACGGGTGCATAGTACCAACTTTAGTTGGGTATTTTTTGCTCAGCAAAACCCCGACTGAAGTCGGAACTCTGAGCGCCTCTCGATAAAGTAGAAGACCACCTCACCGATCAGTTTCATTGATTGTCCATGTACATCCGTGGTTATCTGTAGCTGATCCTAAAGGCCAGATAGCTAAATCGGAGAGAACTAATGTCAACGGAACTGTCTGAAGTTACGTCCCAAACGTTAAGAGATCTGCGCCGCGGTCTGCTCCGACTGCACAAGACGCTGCTCGATCAGGATACTGCAGCCTATGAAGCAGCGCGCGGTAGTGTTACGCGCGGGGAACTGCTGCAACTGGTAATCAATCACGAGCAGTTCGCCTGGTTGCACACCATTTCTGAACTCATCGTTCGCATCGACGAGATGTTAAGCCCCAAAGAACCCTCGCTGGAGGCAGACGCACAGGCCCTGCTAGCGCAAGCGCAAATGCTGCTTACTCCTTCCGAGACCGGAGATCAATTCCAGCGCCGATATTATGCCGCCTTACAGTCCGAGCCCGATGCTGTGCTGGCGCACCGGGAGGTGATGCAACTCTTCAAGAATTGAACTTGAAAAGTTAGCGCCCCGCATCGGCCCAGAATCCACCAACAAGGTTTGTAGTCGGCATCGACTGTAACGGCGCCAGCTCTGCCGAAGTACTGCGTGTTCCCTTCAGACGACTTAACCGGATGGTTGAAACCCTCCGGTTAGAACAGACTGCGAGTCGTGCCGTGCTCGACGTCCACACGTCTGATCAAGTCATCGTGGTCGATCTTTGGATAGTTAACGTCGCTGCCCACCGGATGACTCTTCATGGCATCGCCTGGGAACGGGACCATGAGTCGAGTCAATTCGGCGAAATGAGCGCGGGGATCAAGCCAGAGTTTATAGGCTTCCTCCGGCAGGATCACCGGCATTCGATCGTGAATCGGTTGCAATAGTTCGTTCGCCCCAGTGGTGACAATCGCGCACGAGGCGATCGAAACGCCGTCCCTTTTCCATTCGTCCCAGACACCGGCAAAAAAGAACGGCGCTTCGTCTTTCATCTGAAAGAAAAACGCCTGCCGCGCCCGGCCCGTGCGCCTCCATTCATAGAAACCGTCTGCGGGAATCAGGCACCGGCGTCTTTGAAACGCTTCGCTGAAGCTTGGCTTCTCTGTCAGGGTTTCCGCGCGCGCGTTGATGAATCCCTTTGGTTCCTTGCTCCACGAAGGGATCAGGCCCCAAAGAAGCATCCGGGCGATGGTCTGTGGTTCCAGATCGAGAATAGCGAGGACAGTTTGGCCGGGAGCGATATTGAACCGGGGAAGAATGTCGTCGAGCTCAAGCTGATCAGCGGCAAGCTTAATCCGGATTCGATCAATAGATCGAAGTGTGTATCGCCCGCACATTAATCAGCCAGTCCCTCGCTCTTCTCGGTCTTTTGCCCAATCATATAACATAATCCATCGGGGGCTACTTCAAAGAAGACTCGATATGGCCCGTTGCTAAATTCATCGACCCGAAAATCAGGTTCTGCGGCTGGCTTGCCTTTTATCTCGGCAAACGCGGCTTCGACATTGTCGACTTCAAAGAAGCATCCTTCCTGAGTTGGATCGCCGCCGTTTTCGGCCAGGCCGATCTGGATGTTGTCGCGGGCGAGAGAAACAGACTTGTGCGGCGCGTCTTTTCTGGATACGACGCGAAAACCAAACGTCTTCTCGTAGTAGGGAATCGCCGCGTCGACGTTCTCAACCGGGAGGTTCATCGCGTCATCCGCGTAGGGTGCCGCTCTCAAGAATGTTGCCCTCATTAAACTTCTCCTTGCGCATTCGATGATGCGTGACTCTGAACGTAAAGTCCTGGACAGTTCAGTCCTCCTCGATTCCCGCGCTGACGCGAAATGTATGGCCGTCGGGGTGCCGCAGGTGAAACTCTCTGACGCCCCAGGGTTCATCCGCTGGCGGCCAGGTCACGATCAGGCCATGCTCCAGCGCCAGCTGATATGCCGCATCGACCTCGGCCGGCGACCCCACCCACCAGGTCATCCAAACTCCGCCTGTGTCATCGTCTCCCGCGTGTTGGGGCATTGGGCCCCCGCGCGATCCCTGGCAGTTTTGGCAGAGAAATATCTCGCTTTGTCCGTTGCACACGCCTCCGAAAGTCGGCGGGTCTCCCCAGTCCCATCCCCTGGTCCAGCCAAGTTTTTCAAACCAGGCGAAACTCTCCCCGATGTTAGAGACGTTGAGGATTGGAGTTAGTCGTTTGATCTTCATTGCTTCTCAACCTCGTCGGCAAAGAATCCACAGATTACACAAATTGGAATAGAAGGAGCAGGACGAGGCCTGGAGGCATTCGAGCTAACGGATCCGAGCCCTGCTATCTGTGTAATCGGCGTAATCGGTGGATAATTATCGTACCTGCTCCACAGCGACAGAACCAAAGCGCTCTGCCGTTCGCGCTCGGGCCTTTGCCGCTTCGACTGCCCGATCTTTGGGAGGCGCGTTTGTTACCAGCGAATCCAGAAGTTCATGGGCCGCTTGAGCGACTCGATCAATGGCGCGGTTGAAAGCGGCTTCGTTAGCTTTGGCGGGCTTGTTGAAGCCGCTGAGCTTGCGCACGAATTGCAGCGCCGACGCGCGGATCTCTTCATCGGTGGCCGGCGGTTTAAAGTTGTGCAGGGTTTTAATATTTCGACACATAAAAGTTTGTTTCCTCTCGATCAGTTGGTTCCCTAAGAAAAATACATCCGAGCAGGGGAATTGAGAAGCGACGGCGCGCCAGGGCCGGAATGTTTTCGGCGATCGTGCTTGTCCACCTGGAACAAAAGCTCGCTATACTGCCGCTTCCAGGATTGACGGCGATACGAATGGCCGAAACCAATCAAGGTATGACGAACTCCATAAGAATGGCGTCGCCGCAGGACGCTGAAAAAATCACTGCGCTAATTAACAATGCGTTTCGGCCCGCCGAAGGGTTCTTCCTTGACGCGGATCGTATCGACCTGAAAAGCGTCACGGAGTTTTTTCTAAAGGGAAAGTTTCTGCTGGGCGAAAGTGACGCTGTGGTCGCGGCTTGCGTTTACGTCGAAGTCCGGAGCGAACGCGCTTATCTTGGTCTACTGGCAGTCGATCCCGCGCGCCAGCACTGCGGCTTTGGCTCTCTGCTGATGGACGCCGCCGAAGAAAACTGTCGCGGCCTGGGATGTCGTTTTATGGACATCCAGGTCGTCAACCTGCGCGAGGACCTTTTCGGTTTCTATCGCAGCCGAGGCTATGTCGAGACGGGAACGCATCCCTTTCCCACGGACGTCAAAACAAAGCTGCCCTGCCACTTCGTAGAAATGACGAAGTCCTTAATCGGCTCTAGTGAATCCCACCCGACGACAAACTCTTCGTCGAGCCTTTAGCTTCAAACAAAGCGCCGAAGGCGCGCAAATGTAACAGCCTGGGCCACCGGCCCAGGAACTCGGGCTTCTATTTTGTCCAAGCCGCAATGCGGCGAAATAATCCTGAAGGGCGTTCGATGTATTTCGCTCTTTCAGAGCTCAGTTGCATTCTTGTAGTCTCAAACCTGGGGCGTTGCCCCAGGCTATTGCATTTTCGCGCCTTCGGCGCTTAGATGGAACTGTGGTAGAGCATCGGTTAGCAGGCTTTGCGTTCGAATTTAATCCCAAAGCTAGTCAGTGCGTCAGCTTCTGAATCCGGCTGTGAAAATATTCTCGCCAGCTTTCGGATAACGGTTCCAACCGAACCGCGCGGCGCAACGTCGCTAAGTCATCTTTCTCAAAAGCGTATAAACGGGTGATGTCTGAAATCGCGATATCATTCCGGTCCCGGCTAATCAATTCGATCGGGTCGCCGGCTTTGACTTCTCCCTCTTTGAGCACCGCAAAGTAAAACCCTGTGCGCCGGCTTTGCAGAAACCTCTTGATGATGTCCGAACGACCGAACTTAATGCCCAGCTTGTAGCAAGGCAGACGCGGCTCGGTAACCATCAACTCAGCAGCGCCAATCCGGAAACGATCGCCAACATTGACGCCCGCTTCCGTCAAACCCTCAGTCGTAAAGTTTTCGCCGAACATCCCGTAAGGCAGTTCCGTATCGGGCAATTCTTTTTTCCAGAATGCGTAATGCTCGGACGGATAGGCGTAGACCGCTTTACTCACTCCGCCATGCACGGACAAGTCTGCCTGCCGGTCACCCTCAAGGTTAAGAGTACGCAGCATGACCGGCCCCTGCACCGGGTCTTTGAAGATACCCGTCGCCACCGGCCCGCCGTTCCATTCGACGATGCGAGGCAGCGCGACGTTTAGTGAAATCAGCTTCATGATCACCAATCGTCAAGTGAACAATTCCCGAATCCTTGCGTGGACTTCACTGAGTTTTGACGTTTTTATCTTGGCGGCGGAGTAGAGAATGACTGATTGCTCGACGGTGAAGAGACGATTGGCGCGAACAAAACTGTCGACATTCAGACGACCACGGTCGAAGTCGGCACTGGTCAGGGGAATTGAATAGCCATCGCGTCGGGATTGGCCAGTTATCTGACACAAGATTAGATCGTCTCCGGTTAGGTCTGCTACGACCAGCGCGGGACGCCGTTTGCCAGCTTGCAAATCGGTTTGAGGAAAAGGCAAAACAACCACTTCGCCGACTACAGGTTTGCCCATGCGGCATCTTCCTCAGGCGTGTCCCAATCTTTTCGGAGCACAGACTCGCTCAGCAGCAGTCCATTGAACGATTCGCCATTCGCCTTTTCCCGAAGGAACCTCGCGAAATCGTAGACTTCGCGTTGCAAAGGCTCAGACAGATTCTCGACTTCCTTAATAATCAGTTCCTGCGTGCTCATGTGCTAGTTATCGCAGAATCATGGTTGTGTGTAAACCCCCCGGGGGCTACAAGCCATACCGTCGCTCCGGGACTCTGATTGTGTGGTCGCTTCCATAATGATCACCCAACCCGCTCGCGTAACTTTTCCACGAACGCCTCGGCTTCTGTGGTGCGAAAGCGATACTCCATCGTACCGGACCAGCCTGGGTGGAAAAGGCCCGGATCAAATGCGATTAGTAAGGCGCCCGCTTTTTCCACAGAGAATCGCATGCGGCGAATGCGCTCGTCCGTCAAAGGAACGTCGATGGCCTGACTTGAAGATATGACGGAGACCAGCCGAGCCTGCGTCAGGATAATGCTGCCGGTAAACCACTGACGCCGCCAGGCGGAATACTTTCCCGGCGCGCGAAAGTCTCGATACGTAATTGAGCCCTTGATGCCCTCGTCGAAGGCGAGAATGCCTTCGGATCTCAGTGTCGACATAAATTGCTCGGGGATCTTTCCCAGACCAAACAGACGATACAAGAGGGTCTTTGCCAAGCTCAGGCTCCTAGCTTTCGAAATGGTGGGACTTGTCCGTTCATAATCCTTTTCAAAAGAGCGAGCGCTGCGAGGACTCAGCATCGAGGGGCCGTCCTCGCTTGTCTTCGGTTGGTCGCCTCGGCGGCCGCGCGCGCTTGTCAACAAACACCGAACGGCCGTCGAGGGAAGCTGAAATCGCCTGCTCGTGCCTGATGACCGCGCCAAAGTCCGCTTCGGGTTTAACCCGCGTCTCGACCGTGCGCACAAACCGTTCGAGGCGGCGCAGACCATCCAGCTTTTCCTTACCGAACACTTGATCGCTAACGGTCCCGGGTCTGTTCGGCCTGGCGCGATCGAGTGTGGTGCGCAGAAAGTCGAGCGATTCGTCATACGTTTTCAGCGGTACTGGAAAGGGATGCCCGTCCTTGCCACCGAGAGCGAATGAGAAGCGGGCCGGATCATCGAAGCGGCTCGGTGCCCCGTGTATGACTTCGGCGACGAGGGCGAGCGACTGCAGAGTCCGCGGACCAAGTTTCTCCAGCAGCAAGAGTTCGGCGAAGTCATGCAGGTCACGTTCGTACGCCACCGCGAGCACGGCTCCCAGACGCTTTAGATCTACGTCAGCCGCGCGCACATCGTGATGGGCGGGCAGTTGCAGATGACGCGTGGCGCTGAGGGTCTTCTCAGGGTGTTCGCGAACGATATCGAGCATCGCGGTTTGGGCCGGCTCCGCCTGGGCATCGACCAGATTCATAATCAAGCCCTGATGCTCGCCAACTATTCCGCTGTGTGGTTCGGCGACAAAGTCGCGCACCTGCGCTGAATGCCAGTGATAGCGGCGGGCCGTTCCGCTCTGATCATTCAGACCCTGTTGCACAACCGCCCACTCGCCTGCGTCGGTCACGATAAAACTATGCAGATAGATCTGAAACCCGTCGGCAATCGCGTTGTTGTCGATGCGCGCGGTCAGGCGGCTGGTGCGGACCAAAGCCTCGCCGTCAAAGCCGCGGCGTTCGGCTATCTGGCGCAATTCATGCGGGGTATTGCGCGAGTGCCGGCCGCGGCCGCCGCAGATGTAAATCCCCAGTTCATGCACGCGAGGAGCAAGCCCGCGCTTCAACGCCCCCATCACCGAAGTGGTGATGCCCGAGGAGTGCCAGTCCATTCCCATCACTGCGCCCAGCGCCTGAAACCAGAACGGGTCGCTGAGCCGCGAGAGAAACGCCGACGTGCCGTAATCGTGAATGATCGTCTCGGCGATCGCAGTGCCAAGCATGGTCATGCGTTCCGCCAGCCAGTACGGGACGCGGCCGCCGTGAAGAGGAAGATCTGCAATTCCGGATCGTTTCATAGGCGAGCTGCTTTTTTGAGGCCGTGCCTTGCGATTATAAAACGATCCTCTAAATCACACTAAGCGAACTAATTGTTCGTGCCCAATTCGCTGCGAACTCATTAATGGTGCATAGCTCAGCGGCGCCGGCTGAGAAACCCGCTCACGAATCCCAGCGTGAGTCCGACTCCCAGCGCCACGCCCACAGACATCCACGGGTTATGCTTGATGTAACGCTTCGATTCGTCGAGATAGTCTTCTCCCGCCTCATATCCTTTTCTGACGATTCGCTGCGCTTTTCTTTTTCCGATCTCAACCAAATCTTCCGCCAGCATTTTGCCTTCGGCGGCCTTGGCGGTCAGATGAGCCAGGTTGAATGCGGCGGCCTTGCCGTTCTGGACTGTTGTCGTTGGCATTTGTTGTCTCCTTCTTTCGATGATTGCTTGATTTATCTGAGAGCATACAACCAGAGAGCGTTGCCTCTGTTTCAAATCTGCAACGTTCCTGTTGCCAAAAAGAGCTATCGAAGCAACTATCGCATCGAATTATCCGATCCAATGTTCGAGTAAAAGCGGGCACAATTATTCCGCTTGACACGTCGCTTTGTAGCTTATAGCGTGAGTGCGTGATTCGCTCCTTCCGCGGAAAGGCCTCGCAGGCTCTATTTGATGGCCAGGGCCCGAACCGGTTTCAGCGAATTGCCAGAGTCGCACAACGAAAACTCATGCAAATACACGCGGCCGATCAACTGCGAGATCTAGCGATATTTCCAGCTAATCATCTTGAGGCTTTAAAAGGCGATCGGAAAGGCCAGCACAGTATCCGCATCAACGATCAATATCGTATTTGTTTCATCTGGCGAGATGGCGATGCCTTCGAAGTTGAGATCGTTGACTATCATTAGGAGAGTTATGAATAAAAAGAATCGGCGCTTGCCTCCTGTTCATCCGGGAGAGATTCTCAGAGAGGACCTCATGAAGCCGTTGGGGCTCAGCCTCAATGGTTTGGCCCGCGAGTTGAAAGTTCCGGTGACCAGGATAAGCGAAATCGCGAACGGCAGGCGCGCTATCAAAGCTGATACAGCGCTGCGTCTATCGCGCTATTTTGGCAGCACACCCGAGTTCTGGATCAACCTTCAGGCCGCCTACGATCTTAACGTTACCGCCGCCGCCGCCGCCGATCGTATCGCGCGTGAAGTTCGTCCGCGCAAAGCGGCGTGAGGGCGATCCTGTAAGACAGCGCTCATCCAGTCTTAACACTGGCAATCGCTATGACCTTTGCGGACTTTTTCTTTTGTCGCTCTTCGTAAGTATCCTCTTTGACTTCGATCTGTCGGGCCCGGAAAGCATCCCACAGAATATCGTCAACTTTCCCCTTTTCTCGCAAACGCTGCACAGCAAAAGTCGGATGAACTATAAGCACATACTTGTATCGCTGGTTGCCAATACGTTTCGTTCTTATGAACCCATTCCTTTCAAGAGTCTTCATTCGCTCATGCCATGAACGCACGGCGCGAGATCCAAAGTAACCGGCACCGTAAGCATGTACACCTTCGTCAGTCATTTCTACAATGCCTCCGTCAATATGCCGAGAAAGTAGCTCCAGATAGAACCCAGTGGGATCGTAATTTCCGCTCAGCTCTTTAGATGAAAGCAACTCAAGGATGAGCCCGAGGGTTCTGGGTGCCTTGAACCAGCCCTTCTCGTTTTCTCCCGTCCATGCGTCTTCGTCTTTGAAAAACTCCTTGCGAATTCGTTCGCGCTTTTCTGCGCCTGCAGTTTTCTTCGCCATAGCCCGCCTCCTTATGTTGTTAGTATCCGGCTTGGCACGAGTGGCGCCGCGTCGCGCCAAGCCTTCGTGTCATCAGTCACCAATACGAGAGGAGCTGAGACACGATGATTCACGATTATAGAAGATTCCGGCGCGCGATCAATGACACTGATTCGATTGGCTGGAGGTTCATCTCGGCGTTTTCGATGCAGTCTATTGATGGAAAGCGCGAAAAGCCGACTTGAGTGAAGAGCGAAGCGGCGAAGAATCGCCGCCTCGGACTTCCCTAACTCGAAAATCAGATATTCTGCTTAGGTTTCGCGGGAGAGTTTTTGGCTTTCGAGGCAATTGCGTATCCTGTGTTTCGTGGTATCACCTGTTTCTATTGTCGATATAGTATTAGCAGTATCATGGGTTTCAGTTTACAGGTTTAACTTCAAGTGTAACCCTCCGAGTTGTTTCTCGCCTGTTTGCCGTTTTTCGCGGTGAGTCACGCCCTCCGTCTGACACGTAACCACTAAGACGATGATTCGCGACCCAGCGCGGCGGCGATGGAACTCACCAGGCTTTCCGGTTCGATGGGTTTTGGGAGGTGCATCTGAAAGCCGGCGGAAAGCGCCAGCGTGCGGTCTTCATCGGTGGCATAAGCCGTCAGGGCCAGGACCGGAATTTGTTTGGCTCGCTTCGATTTCAGTTTTCGCAGTTTCCTGATCAAGCCATAGCCATCCATTTGCGGCATGCCAATATCACTCACCAGTAAATCCGGATGCCATTCCTGAAATGCGAGCAACGCGTCGGCGGCCGATTCGCTGGAGCGTACTTCGCTGCCGCAGCGGGTAAGAATCGTGGTCACCAGATCTCGGGTGTCCGGGTCGTCATCCACGACCAGAATTTTCACGCCATCCAGAATCCTCGATGATTTGACCAGCAGATCTTCGTCCGCGAGTAGTTTGACCTCGGACTGGCCGTTCCGATGCTCGGTTACCGTAACAGCGATCGGCAGAATTACGGTGAAAGTGGAGCCGCAGTTTTCTCCGCGACTCTCGACTTCAACCTTGCCCCGGTGCGCCTCAACCAGGTGCCGTACGATTGCCAGACCTAGTCCGAGTCCGCCCTGCGCGCGCGTGGTTGAACCATCCGCCTGGCGGAAGCGATCGAAAATGTACGGCAGGAATTGGGATGTGATACCGATGCCGGTGTCTCTGACCTGGACCCTGATATCAGAGTCCTTAAGTTCGGCGGTGATGGTGACGTGTCCGCCTTTCGGCGTGAACTTGATTGCGTTGGTAAAGAGATTCCAAAAGATTTGCTGCAGACGATTGGCGTCGCCCAATACCCTGAAATCAGACTCTACCACCGTTTCCAATTTGATCTCTTTCGCGGCCAGCAGCGGATGCACCGATTCGACCGCCGCTTCGATCACATTCGCCAGATTGATGGTGGCAAACTCTATCTGCAACTTGCCGGTGACAATCCGGGACACATCGAGAAGATCGTCGATTAGCTGCGATTGGGATCGGGCATTGCGCTCGATCGTTTCCAGCGCGTGGGCAAATTGCGGTTCCCGCAGCTTGTTCATCCTCAGCAAATGGCTCCAGCCCAGGATGGCCGTCAGCGGGGTGCGCAACTCGTGGGAAAGGGTCGCCAGAAATTCGTCCTTGGTGCGATTGGCGGTTTCGGCTTCGGCGCGCGCGGTCTGCTCGCGAATCAGCATCTCGGCCCGTTCTTCTTCAGCCTGCTTTCGCTCAGCTACTTCCAGGCGCAATTCGGTCGCATGATTCTGCGCCTCGGTGTAGAGCCTGGCGTTCTCGTAAGCAACTGCGACCTGAGTGGCCAGTGTGGCTGCCAACCGTTCATCGGCTTCGGTGAAATCATCTTCATCATTCTTGTTAAGCAGATATAACCAGCCTGACACTCCCATCGGCGACATGATGGGAGCCCCGAGAAAAGATTGGATCGCGTCCTCACCTGCCTCGACGTCGAACAGTAAATCGTCCGACTCAGTCAAACGCAGCGCCCGTTGCTCAGCGACGAGCTGCTCGATTACGCCCAGAGCCTTCGCTGGAATTCCGCTGGGCGAAACAGTTTCTTTATCAGCCGTGCAATGGAAGAAATATCGAAGGGCCTTGCCGTCGTTATCCAAAATGCCGACCGCGGCTTCGCCGGCTCCGACAATGCGGCGGGCCGAGCGGCAAAACTTGGCCAGCACCTGAGTAGGATCGTTTTCGGCAGCCAGTTCCTGTCCCAGATCGATCAGCATATTGAGCCGGGCGAGATTCGCGTTCTCGAGCTCGCGGTTTTTTTCTTCGAGCAATGCCGCCTGTTGCTGGATCTTCTGGTTCTTCTTGAAGAGTTCGACAAAGACGGCCACCTTCGATCTGAGAATTTCGGCATCGACCGGCTTGACGATGTAATCTACCGCGCCCAGCGAATAGCCGCGGCTGAGATGACTGATGCCGGTGCTGTTCGCCGTCAGAAAGATGATCGGAATGTCACGCGATTTTTCCCGGCTGCGAATCAGTTCAGCTGTCTCCAGACCATCGATGCCCGGCATGTAGACATCCAGCAACACCACCGCCACGTCGTGATCGAGGAGATAACGCAGCGCATCTTCACCCGATGACGCGCGGACCAGAATTCTGTCCGGCGTCTTCAGGATAGACTCGAGCGCCAGCAGATTGGTGGCGCTGTCGTCGACCATTAAAATATTGATCGGCTGTTCCTCCGGCGAATTATTCACAAGGTTTCATCCTGCCGATAAAGCCAGACGCGCAACAGCGAGAGCAACTGATTGATGTCCAGCGGTTTGGAAATATAGTCCGACGCGCCCACCTCCAGACAGTGATCGCGATCTGCCTTCATCGCCTTGGCCGTCAAAGCGATGATGGGAAGTTTTTTGAACTCATCCATGTCACGAATGGCGCTGATGGCTTCATAGCCGTCCATCTCCGGCATCATGATGTCCATCAGGACGGCTTCGATTCCGGGAGTGCTGCTCAGCAGGTTGATACCTTCCTGGCCATTCTCAGCATGGACCACAATCATGTTGTACGCCTCCAGCGCACTGGTCAGCGCAAAGATGTTGCGCACGTCGTCGTCTACGATCAGCACCTTGCGGCCGGCCAGCACCGGATCTTTTCGGTTCAGTTGTTCGATCATTCGCCGTTTCGGTTCCGGCAAATTTGCCTCGACGCGATGCAGGAAGATCGCCGTTTCAGCCAACAGACGCTCAGGCGAGTCGGCTTCCTTGATGATGATCGACGTGGTGACTCGCTTCAGATGAAGTTCTTCCTTGCGCGTGAGTTCCTTTCCGGTATAGACGATGATCGGAAGATCCGTTCGGCCGTTGGTTTGCAGTTTCTCGATCAATTCAAAGCCGGTCATGTCGGGCAGTTTGAGATCGAGCACCAGACAGTCGAACTTTTCGTCCTCGAGTTTGCGCAGCGCTTCGGCTCCGGTCGCCACCGCCGTCGTGTTGACGTCGCCGTTGCCGATTAATTCAACGACGCTCATGCGCTGAATGTCGTCATCTTCCACCACCAGCAGTTTTCGGGCGCTGCGTTTTGCGAACGCGGCGATCGTGTCAAAGGTAACGGTCAGGTCTTCGTTGCTGACGGGCTTTTGCACGTGAGCAATCGCGCCCTGCCGCAGGGCCCGCCGCCGGTGTTCTTCGACGGTGATGATGTGGACCGGAATATGTTTAGTGCGAGGGTCGTGCTTTAAACGATCCAGCACGGTCCAGCCGTCACGATCCGGTAAACGGATGTCCAGAGTAATGGCCGCGGGAGTGTATTTGTGGGCCAGTGCCAGAGCCATATTTCCAGTTGTGGCCACCAGTCCCTTGAATCCCTTCTGGCGAGTAAGATCCAAAAGAATATTCGCAAAGGCCAGATCGTCTTCAACAATCAGGACGACCCGATCTCCTTCTTCGATTTCGTTGCGATCGTCGAGGATCACCGGCGACTCGCTGGACAGCAGAGCCAGTTCGCGATCGAAAGTCTCGGCCGGCGTCCAGGCGGCTTCATTCGTTTTGAACTCCCGCTTTGAATTCCTGTTGGTGGGAACGGCCGCCGCTCTCGAGGGTTCATAGGTGCGCGGGATATAAAGCGTGAAGATGCTGCCTTCACCGGGCGTGCTGGTCACGCGGATCTCCCCGCCCAGCAGCCGCGCGATTTCACGGCTGATCGACAAACCGAGACCGGTGCCGCCGTATTTGCGATTCGTGGTCCCATCGGCTTGCTGAAAGGCCTCGAAAATGATTCGCTGCTTTTCCGTTGGAATGCCGATACCCGTATCGCTGACGGCAAAGGCAATCACATCGGCGGCGCGGTTAAGTGATTCGAGCTCGTGTTTCTCGGTTTTCGGCGCCGGCGCAATCCTGAGCACAACATTGCCCTGCTCAGTAAACTTGAAAGCATTGGAGAGCAGGTTCATCAGGATCTGCTGCAGGCGCTTGTCGTCGGTGACCACTATAGGATTGAGGTGCTCGCCGCGCTCAATGAAGAATCCGAGGTTCTTGTCCTGGGCCAGTTGATGGAAGCTGCGCTCCAGTTGGGCGGCGATGTCGTCGATGAAAACATCTGAGACCTCGATGCCCATCATGCCCGATTCGATCTTAGAGAGATCGAGGATGTCGTTGATGAGTGACAGCAGGTCAGATCCGGAAGAGTGAATCGTCTCGGCAAACTGGACTTGTTTGTCGCTGAGATTGTCGTCCCCGTTCTCTGCCAACTGACGCGAAAGAATCAACATGCTGTTGAGCGGAGTGCGCAGCTCGTGCGACATGTTGGCCAGAAACTCCGACTTGTACTTCGAAGTCAAAGCGAGTTGCTCGGCTTTCTCTTCCATTTCCCAGCGCGCCTCTTCTACTTCGCGGTTCTTGGCTTCGACTTCCGCCTTTTGCCGCGCCAATAGTTCGGCCTTTTCCTGCAACTCTTCGTTGGTTTGTTGTAGTTCTTCCTGCTGGCTCTTCAACAGGTCTTCGGACTCGCGGAGCGATTCGGCCTGTTGTTCGAGTTGTTCATTCGTTTTCTTCAACTCGTCCTGCTGACTCTGCAACTCGGCGGCGAGTGATTGCGACTGTTGCAGCAGATCTTCAGTCCGGGTGTTTGCCTCAATCGTGTTGAGGACGATGCCGATACTTTCTGTCAATTGATCAAGGAAAGTCAGGTGAGTGTCGCTGAATGTGTGAAAGGTCGATAGCTCGATCACGGCCTTGGCTTCACCTTCGAATAGCACCGGCAGCACGACGATATTGTTGGGCGGTGCTTCGCCCAGGCCCGAACTGACATGTACATAGTTAACGGGAACGTTCGTGACCAGAATTCTTTCGCGCTCCAGAGTGCACTGGCCGACGAGACCTTCGCCGGCGTGAAATTCATTTGCCAGGTTCTTGCGCTTGCTGTAGGCATAGCCGCCCAGCAACTTCATCACTGGCTGACCGTTGTCGCTTTGGTTGACGTAAAAGACGCCTTGCTGTGCGTTGACCAGAGGGGCCAATTCAGACAATACCATCTGCGCGACCGTCTTCATGTCGCGTTGTCCTTGCAGCATTCTTGTGAATCGCGCGAGATTGGTCTTGAGCCAATCCTGTTCAGTGTTCTTCTGGGTAGTGTCTTTGAGATTGAGGATCATCTCGTTGATATTGTCTTTCAAGGCTGCGACCTCGCCCTGGGCTTCCACCGTGATCGATCGGGTCAGGTCGCCTTTGGTCACTGCCGTCGATACTTCAGCGATGGCGCGCACCTGATTTGTGAGATTAGCAGCGAGACCGTTGACGTTATCGGTCAGGTCGCGCCAGGTGCCGGCGGCCCCAGGCACGTTGGCCTGGCCACCCAGTTTTCCTTCGACGCCGACCTCGCGAGCGACCGAAGTTACCTGGTCGGCAAAGGTCGCCAGCGTGTCGGTCATGTTATTGATCGTATCAGCGAGTTCAGCAATCTCGCCTTTTGCTTCTACTGTTAGTTTGCGTTTCAGATCGCCGTTGGCCACCGCGGTTACTACGCGAGCAATACCGCGGACCTGATCCGTCAGGTTACTGGCCATCGAATTCACGTTGTCGGTGAGATCTTCCCAGGTGCCGGCGACGCCGCGCACATCGGCCTGGCCGCCTAGTTTTCCTTCGGTACCGACTTCACGGGCCACACGCGTCACCTCTGACGCGAAAGAGTTCAGTTGATCCACCATGGTGTTGATGGTGTTCTTGAGTTCGAGAATCTCACCCTTGACGTCCACGGTGATCTTCTTTGATAAGTCGCCGTTGGCCACCGCCGTCGTTACTTCGGCGATATTTCGTACCTGGCCGGTCAGGTTGCTGGCCATCGAATTCACGTTATCGGTCAAGTCCTTCCACGTTCCGGCGACGCCGCGGACGTCGGCCTGGCCGCCCAACTTACCTTCCGTTCCCACTTCACGGGCCACGCGAGTAACTTCCGAAGCGAACGAGTTCAACTGATCCACCATCGTGTTGATGGTGTTCTTCAACTCGAGAATCTCGCCCTTCACGTCCACCGTGATCTTCTTTGACAAGTCGCCGTTGGCCACGGCGGTGGTGACTTCCGCGATGTTGCGGACCTGGCCGGTAAGATTGCCGGCCATGAAGTTCACATTGTCGGTCAGATCCTTCCAGGTTCCGGCTACGTCCATCACCTGCGCCTGGCCGCCAAGGCGACCCTCGGTTCCGACCTCGCGCGCCACGCGGGTAACTTCCGAAGCGAACGAGCTCAACTGATCCACCATGGTGTTGATGGTGTTCTTCAGTTCCAGAATTTCGCCCTTCACGTCCACCGTAATCTTCTTGGAGAGATCGCCGTTGGCTACGGCGGTGGTTACTTCCGCGATGTTGCGTACCTGCGCAGTCAGGTTGCCGGCCATTGAGTTCACGCTGTCCGTTAAGTCTTTCCACGTTCCGGCGACGCCCTTCACGTCGGCCTGGCCGCCCAGCTCGCCTTCCGTTCCTACCTCGCGCGCGACGCGTGTTACTTCCGAAGCAAAGCCGTTGAGTTGGTCCACCATGGTGTTGATGGTGTTCTTCAATTCGAGAATCTCGCCCTTCACGTCCACGGTAATTTTCTTGGAAAGGTCGCCGTTGGCCACGGCCGTCGTTACCTCGGCGATGTTACGCACCTGGCCAGTCAGGTTGCCGGCCATCAGGTTCACACTGTCGGTTAAATCCTTCCAGGTTCCGGCGACGCCTTTCACTTCCGCCTGGCCGCCGAGTTTCCCTTCCGAACCGACCTCGCGCGCCACACGCGTCACTTCTGATGCGAAGGCGTTGAGCTGATCCACCATCGTATTGATAGTGTCTTTGAGCTCGAGAATTTCGCCCTTCACGTCCACGGTAATTTTCTTGGAAAGGTCGCCGTTGGCCACGGCGGTCGTGACTTCAGCGATGTTGCGGACCTGGCCGGTGAGATTGCCGGCCATGAAATTCACGTTGTCGGTTAAGTCTTTCCAAGTACCGGCGACGCCCATCACCTGCGCCTGGCCGCCCAGCTTTCCTTCGGTACCCACCTCGCGGGCCACGCGCGTGACTTCCGAAGCGAACGAGTTCAACTGATCCACCATCGTGTTGATGGTGTTCTTCAATTCCAGAATTTCGCCTTTCACGTCCACGGTAATTTTCTTGGAAAGGTCGCCATTCGCCACGGCAGTCGTGACTTCGGCGATGTTGCGGACCTGGCCGGTGAGGTTACCGGCCATGAAATTCACGTTGTCGGTTAAGTCCTTCCAGGTGCCGGCCACGCCGATAACCTGTGCCTGGCCACCCAGCTTCCCTTCGGTACCGACCTCGCGCGCCACACGCGTAACTTCCGAAGCGAACGAGTTCAATTGGTCCACCATGGTGTTGATGGTGTTCTTCAATTCGAGGATCTCGCCCTTGACGTCCACGGTAATTTTCTTGGAAAGGTCGCCGTTGGCTACGGCGGTGGTTACCTCAGCGATGTTTCTTACCTGGCTGGTCAAATTACTGGCCATTGAGTTGACGCTGTCGGTCAGGTCTTTCCAGGTGCCGGCCACGCCTTTGACCTTGGCTTCGCCGCCGAGCTTTCCTTCGGTACCTACTTCACGGGCCACGCGGGTCACTTCCGATGCAAACGATCCAAGCTGATCGACCATCGAATTGACGATCTTTACCGTCCGCAGGAACTCCCCCTTCAGCGGACGATTATCGACTTCGAGGGCCATTCGTTCCGACAAATCGCCGTTGGCCACGGCGCCGATCACGCGCGCCATTTCACTAGTGGGGCGCGCCATGTCATCGATGAGCAGGTTGGTTGAGTCAACCAGACGAAGCCAGGAGCCGGCTGCCTGAGGCACAGCCGCTCGGTGTATGATCTTTCCCTCTTTACCGACGACGCGGCTGACACGCTCGAGCTCGCGCGCAGTGCGATCGCTTAACTCGATGATGTCGTTAAAGGTGTCGGCAATCTTGCCGGCCTCTCCGGTCCAATCGCCGGGCAAGCGCGCTGAAAAGTCGCCCTTCTTAAAAGCCAGTAGAGTTTTCAAAAGTAGTTTTGTATTTAGTGAGTCACTCTTGACGGTTTGGGTTCGCATTGGTTTCCCTTTCGAAATTTCAGGTTCATTCGGAAGAGTTCGGACTAGCCTTGCAGGACAGTTTGACGCCCGGAGAACAGTTTGGGAGACACTCCAGCGGACGCAGACGTTCCGCGAACTGAGAGGGGGACTATTTAGTTTGGGGGGGGAAGAGAGAAACGCCCGGGGGGACGTTGCTTTCATAGTATTTATACTTAGGCCGCGGGAATCTGTAAACTCTTTTTTGAGGAAAAGAGCGCCGGCTGTCCTGTTCGGAGTTCGCTGCCTGGTGGCAAGAGGGGTTCGGGAGGCTTCGCCCCCGGGGCGAAACACATGGTTTTTCTTCCGGTTTTTGACCTTAGTGCCTGCCTGGCCCTCATTTCCTGGCCACGACGTCTATTTCGCCGTAGAAGGTGTTGCCAAATTCATCGGCCGTTTCGGTCACGTAACAATCAAAGAGCAGGTAACGGAACTTGCCCAAACTCCCCCGCGCATCAGTAATGCTGACGCCGTACTGACCGCCATCATCCCCATCTTTCGAGCGCGTGTCGACAACTGTAATCAGTTTCCAGCCGCAGGTGACGGGATCGATGTTGGCTTTGGGAGCAGGATTGAAATTGACAGCGGCGCCATCACTGGCCCAGAGCCGGTACACCTGTGGACCACGCGTGTCCGGGTGCCATGAATAAGTATTGACCTGCGCGATCTCGATCAGGCTGCCGAGATCCATTTGCAAGCGGCCGCCTCCAGTCCCGGCGTTCCAGAAAAAGTTTGCCGCCGGCTGATCTTCTTCCGTGGGCAACACACCGTCAGTGAGCACGCTTACGTCGGCGCCGTTCCCATCAGCCTCACCTTCAACCAGCAGCAATTTGGCCCTGGCAGCCGCGTCGTCTTTGGCGGGGGACGGGACATTCTTGAACTTGAAGGCACGGGTAGCCGTGGCATTTGGATTATGATCGATGGTGATCTTGACCTGGGCATGCGTGGTCAGCGCCAGTGCCAACAGCGTGGCGGTTGGGAAAAAGAAGTGGAATAAATTACGGCTCAGGATAACTGCTCCTTCAAGCCGCGCGTCTCTTGTCATTTAGCTTGCGCTTGCTTTTTGTTCCCGGCCGCCCTTCGGAACGAGTGACCTTAATCAACCCGTGAAGAGCATTGTTAACAGCTTCATCGTTAGGAAAGACTTTGGCAATCTGTGGGTCGAGCACGATGATGTTTGTCGATTTCTGAATGCGCCTCGCATACTTCCCGCGCACAATCTTTCCAAAGTCGGATCGTTTGTATTCCGGTCGCAACCAATCGTTAAGTTCTGATTTGGCTTTCTTCATAGATTTTTCTCTCTTGCCTGGTAGCGCGTCTCGCACTGATTATTCGAATGGACTCGCTTCGCTCAGTGTGCGAAACGGTCAGCAGCCTGCCTTTCGACGATAGACCGAAGGTTACGAATCAATTTTCGCCAGCGGAATGATCGGGATCGGCGCCAGTTGCCGAAAGCGGATCACGAAATGCCGTAGTTGCCTCTTCAAAAAGAAACTCGATGCTTGGGCAGATTCAGCTTCGCTTTGCGAGGATCCCATTCAAATCTCATTCGATGTTCCGTGAGTTCAGCCAGCAGATCGTCAGATAGTCTGCCGGTATCGCTCGCCGCGATGTTGGAATCGACGTGCGCGAGCTTACGCATACCGGGAATGATCGTGCTGACGACTGGGTTGCCAAGGATGAAGCGCAGAGCCATCTCAGGCATGCCGATTCCAGCTCGCTCGGCGATCGGTTTGAGGGCGTCGGCGCGCTCGACACTGGGGATCAGGTTTTCCGGCACGAAGTAAATATTGCGCCAGTCGCCTTCCGGCCACTTGCTTTCTTTAGTGAGCGTGCCGGTCAGCGAGCCTTCGTCAAACGGCACGCGGGCAATTACCGCCGTATCCATCTCGACGCAGGCCGGGAAAAGATCATCCTCAGGACTTTGATCGAAGATGTTGTAGATCACCTGCACCGCATCAATCAGACCGCTCTTCACCGTGCGTACGGCGTTCCAGGGTTCCCACCGGTTGATGCTGATGCCGACAGCTTTGATTAATCCGGCGCCACGCAGCTCGTCCATCTTTTTTGCCCAGCGATCGTCTTCGACCCAGGCATCCTCCCACACATGGAACTGGATCAGATCGAAGCTCGCGAGGCCGGCGTTCTTCAGACTGCTGTGAACGTAGTCGTCGATGTGATCAGGGGGGAAGCAGTCGTCTAGATTTGCGTCCCGGCGGCTGGGCCATTGGAGATTCTTTGGCGGGATCTTGGTGGCGGTGTAGAGTTTTTTCGCGGGGTTCGCGCGAACGATCTCACCCAGCAACTTCTCGCTGCGCCCCTGGCCATAAGCCCAGGCCGTATCAAAGAAATTACAACCCAGATCGACGGCGCGCTGCAGGGCCTGAAGCGACTCGTCATCGTCTGAGCCAGTCCAGCCTCCCATGCCCCACATGCCATAGCCTATTTCGCTGACTTTCCAGTTGGTGCGGCCAAATCGTCGATAGTTCATGATGATGTTTGTCCCTTGCGTTTTCTGTGGGTCTTCTGATCATTCGCTATGATGAGGTCAGTACCGAGAGCGGTAGCGACCGGGTAGCTTCCGCGCGGCCGCTGTTGTTTGATGCGTTAAGACCCGGTCGCTACCGCTCCCGGTTCTGACCTCATACGGCCAAGTATTAATTACGTTCCAGCGTATCGTAGAGCGGTTGCGCGGCGGAGACTCTCGCCGGCTCGTCAGCCACCGTGATCGCCAGAATGCGGATTTTTTCATTGTCCGGCAAGACCAGCGTCCGCGCGCCGGCCGGCAAATCGATCACATACGCGAAGAGATAAGCGTACGCATAGGCTTCGGCGCTGCCGTCGGCGGCGTTGCGATGCGAAGAAAACCATGCG
>WNFQ01000128.1_pt1 | contig 42299 bp, 40 predicted proteins | sample 5400171 | NCBI WGS metagenome assembly WNFQ01 (sample SAMN13153356, study PRJNA577476) | soil metagenome | isolation source: 20 cm soil under Madrone tree | place: USA:California | collected 2016-06-14
CGCAGAGTCTCGCGCGCTGAATCGATTGCCCCACCGGGCAAATCGCATAAAACACGCCCTCACCCAGGGTTCCGCCAAGCCTCCACCCTGGGCTAAGTTCTCGTACCCCTTCGGGGTAACAAGCGCGACACGCCGACACGCCGACACGCCGATACGCTCCGCTCTTCATAACTTCTTGAATTTCTGCTTCGATTTGTGGCACGCTCCCGGCCGTGTTGTCGTTTCGTCGAATTTTCTGTTGGCTCGGTTTGATTGTTTTGCTCACCGGTTGTGAAACAACGGCGCCCTACGTCTACCATTATATTCCTGGGCGGACCGCGACCGCACAACTCGGGTACGCGGTTGCTCCCGGCCACGCACCGCCAGCGGTGCAACAGGCGATCGCGGCCGGAAATGAGATCGTCGGCAGGCCTTATCGTTATGGAGGAGGACACGCGTCATTTTACGATTCGGCTTACGATTGCTCGGGGGCTACCTCTTACGTTCTGCACGCGATTGGACAGTTGCAGACCCCGAACCCTTCGGACGAGTTTCGGAAATATGGGCAGAACGGTCCAGGACACTGGATCACGATTTACGCGACTCGCGGACACGTCTTTCTGGTCATCGCCGGCCTCCGTTTCGATACGGGATGGAGAAATGGCGGAGACGGTCCACACTGGACCAGCCACAGTCGCCCAGCCGACGGATATGTATTGCGACATCCATCGGGATTGTGAATGGATTTGGTAGCGGTCCAGAGACCCCGTACCCGCGTTGACATAGCAGATCTCGATGAATTACTAATCTCTTAGCACCGACCTGTCCGCCGAGGCCTGCGCGGTTGCGGAGAATATGACGGACAGGTAAAGCGAAGGCGGAAGGTGCGATATATGATAGCCTAGGGTAAGCTCGGGCTGAAAGTCAGAGCGCAGTCCTAGGAACCCCAATGAATTCCAATGATCCAACGGCTTGGTTCACGCGTGGAACAGAGTCCTATCAGAAGAGAGAATACAGTGCTGCGATTGCGGATTTTACTGAAGCTATTCGTCTAAATCCCGATTATGCCGAGGCTTATCGTGCTCGCGCCATCGCTTACGAACAGGAAAACCGACTAGCCGAAGCGGTTGCCGATTACGGCGCGATGCTACTGGTTCAGCCTGACAATCCGACTGCCTATTATAGTCGCGGGAACTGCTATTTCTCGCTCGGCCGATATGACGCGGCGATCGCGGACCATACTGTAGCGATTGAATTCGATCCGTCGGATTCACTTGCGCATGTGCATCGCGGGAACGCACATCGTGCAAAGGGTGACCGGCACCGAGCTTTGGCCGACTACAATCAAGCAATTCTACTTGATGCGAATGACGCCTTGGCCTATCGCCAGCGCGCGACCCTCTATCAGGAAATGGGCGAAGTGGAAAAGGCGTCGGCAGATTTCAAAGCTGCCGAACGCGTGACCAAAGCGGGCTAGCCCAACGGTGGACCGGAGCGATGGAGGTTCGCGTTGCCAATCAGAGGCCGCCGACACGGCGACACGCCCCTGCGGTACACGAATTTTGATTGAGCTTCCGGACCAAAGCCTTTAGACGGATAGAGCGCGAATTAATGCAACCAGCGTTTTTTTCTCGTCCCTGCATTACCATGGCTCTCGACGTATTTATAAGCTACGCAATCGCCGATAAATTGACCGCGGACGCGGCGTGTGCTGCGCTCGAAGCGGAGGGTATTCGTTGCTGGATTGCGCCACGCGATGTGCTCCCGGGAATGGACTATGCTGAGGCGATCATCGAGGCCATAGAAAAGGCGCGCGGCATGCTGCTCATCTTCTCGTCCAACGCTAATCGCTCAAACCAAGTGAAACGAGAAGTGGAGCGGGCAGTCCACCATGGCATTCCCATTATTCCGTTCCGGATTGAAGACGTGCCGCCCAATCGAGCTTTGGAGTATTTCATTAGCGCTCCTCACTGGCTGGATGCACTTACGCCTCCTTTGGAGCAACATTTAAAACATCTGGCATCAACCATTCGGATGCTGCTCAGTCGAACCGAAGTGGGGAGCGAGGCGTCAACCGCTCAATCGCGAACGGTGTCCGGCCAGGTTGCGGCGGGTCCAGGAAGTCATCTATCCGGTTCATCGAGCACGCCGGTGGGGTCGACGAGCGCACCGGCCAATCAGCCCGGAACGAGGGCTGGATCCTCCAATGTTTCTGGGTCCGGCTATCAGTTTTCTTCGAACGTTCAACCAGATTCGAGCGGCGCTGCGGTTGGCGTACCGGTGACGACCATTCCCCGCAAGTCGAATGCGCCGCTCATGATATTCATTTTGGTTGGAGTGGTGGCGGTGATCGTCGCCGGCATGGTAGGCCTCGGTGTCGTGGCGTTCTTTCTCCTCCAGCATGCCGTGCCAAGGCCATCTCCATATGCGAACGTAACGCCGACACCTTTGCCCAGGGCTACCGCTTCGAGCACGCCTTTCGTGGTGCAAACAACGCCGACGCCGGGGACCATTCCAACGGACAACTATTCCGATGCACAGAGCGCGTTGGCGGCCGCGGCGAGTTATGAAAAGAGCGGGAATTATGAAAAGGCGATTGCTGCATACGACGCGGCGCTTGGTTTCGGCGCCAAGAATGCCGAAACACTGAACAAACGTGCGAATTGCTACAAGCAGCTTGCTCAGTACGACAAGGCGATCGCGGACTATGACGCCGCAATTGAGATCAATTCGACTAATCCCAATTACTTCAATGACCGAGGCATTGCCTATTGGAGAAAAGGAGACTACGACCGGGCAATTGCCGATTACGACAAGACCCTGCAACTCGATCCCAAGTACGCCTACGCGTACAACAACCGGGGATTAGCCTACTACGATAAGAAAGACGCAGCTCGAGCGGTCAGCGATTACGAGCAGTCAATGAAGATCGACCCGCGGTATGCTGACCCGTATTACAACCGGGGCATCTATTATTATGACAAGAGTGATTACGAGTCCGCCATCAAAGATTACAGCGCAGCGGTCGAGCGCGATCCTAAATATGCGAACGCTTTTTACAATCGAGGTTTATGTTATCAGAGCCTGAAGCAGAACGATAAGGCAATCAGCGATTACACTTCGGCCATTCAGATCAACGCCAATTTCGTCGATGCCTACAATAATCGTGGACTAATCTATGCCCGGTTGAATGACTACGATCGGGCCATACAAGATTACAACGAAGCCATCGCACGGAACGCCAATTATTATCTTGGGTACTACAACCGTGGGATCGCCAACGCGAAGAAAAAGCAGTATGACGATGCAATCAATGATTACACAGAGGCGGTCCGGTTAAATCCGGACTATGAAAGCGCGTATTTTAATCGTGGCGAGAGCTACAGTGCAAAAGGCGACTATAACAAAGCGATCAGCGATTATAGTGTAGCCATCCATTTGGTTCCGCGAAACGCGGATAGTTTCAACGATCGCGGGATCGCTTATTTTCATCTGGCGCAATACGACAAGGCGATCGAAGACTATACGCAAGCGATCTCACTGAACTCCAACTATGCGGATGCCTTTTACAATCGGGGCAACGCCTATACTAATGCGGGCTCATTCGCACTAGCCATCAACGACTATAACGTCGCCCTCCGTCTCAAACCGAACAACCCGGACACCTATAACAATCGCGGCATCGTCTACTACGATCAGGGTGAGTACGATCGGGCGATCTCCGACTACAATGAAGCTATCCGCATTGATCCGACCTATGCACGCGGTTACCAAAATCGCGGACTGGCCTACCAGAAGAAGGGAGTGACCAAACAGGCGAATGAGGATTTTGCTCAGGCACGGAAATTGGGCTTCAAGAACTGAGCCGTCATTCTCGCCCTAGGCTCGAATGAAATGACAAATGACAAATGACAAATAGAGATCCGATCTTAGTCGTGTTTGTGGGATCAGTGACGATAGGGCGTGTCGCTCCGCGACCGCAGAATCACCGATACGTCACAGGTAGGTTCCGATGGCAGTTCTGGCCATCAAGCAGTTGCATCGAACGCATAACTTGATTTGTCATCTGTCATTTGTCATTTCATTCGAGCCTAAGGCGAGAATGACGGCGAGAATGACGCTAATCGCGATTGGTGATGGGTGAGCTTAGCCGAAATAATGGATAGCGTCCGTATTGCTTCGCGAAATCGATCTGACCCAAATAGTCGAATCCGAATTCCAGGGTTTCTTCACCACGCTGTTTCCGAGCATGGTTCGCGATGGTGGCATACGACATGAATGCTTCGGTTGCCCAAACCTCGCCCTCCCGAACCATCGGTTCGATTCTGGCAGCATGGCTGACGTGCGAGCCGGTGAAGGTAATTTGGCGAATCACCGGATCCACGCAGAGTGTAACCGGTCCAGTATGCAAGCCGATGCGCAGGTCCATCTTCGCGGTCAGGTATGTTCGCCAGGTGCCACTTTGGACCGCCCGCAACAAGCGCAAAGCAACCGTTCCGGCAGCCACCGGATCATCGAAAACAAGGTAAACCGCGTCTCCCCAGGTGTTGGTCAGAACGGGACGAGGCGGTTGCGAAATCAATTGCGAGATCATGCCCAAAAATTCCGGAGCAAAATATTCGATCTGTTCTTCCGGGATTTTACTGTAACCGACGACGTCAGCGAACAGTAGCGTTTTCACCGCTTGCTGACCCTGACTGACTTTTACTTCGTCAAACGCAAATGATTGTTGTTCTTGGGGAGCTTCCATTGCGGAGATACCGCTGATGCGAGACAGGTCTATAATTTCTACTGGGCGTTGCCGAGACCGCCAGAAATGAACGAAACTCGAGGTGCCGCCTAGTCCGTCACCTCTTTTCCCGTCCCAGACCGCGACTGGCGTTACGTCGGAACCGATAGTCTCGGCGCGGTAAAGCGCCATGCCATTCATGCAGTCACTGCAGTACACGTATCCGAGATTGCCGCCGGGGGCGCTCTGCTGTGAAAGATAAGTTAGTGAAGTAACCTCTTTGAGGAGTTGATCAAATTTCTGGGTCCAATAAGGATCGCCGGTGATTGTTACACTGGTACGCAGAAACTCCTCTTTACGCCACGGTAAGACAACATGGATCTCTGCCCCACGCTCGAGCATCGCTTCGATGAAAAGGAGATCCGAGCCGCAAGCGGCTGATGAAATGCCGATTTGCGCATCACACCGGTACACTCGCTCTTTGATTTCTTTGGCCACCGCTGGAACCAGATGAGACGGAAACCGGGGCCGAAGACGATCGCTTGAGTCGATCATGTGCCCCGAGAAAATGATCACGTTCGGGAGATCGAAAATCTTTTGTAATGACGAAAAATCCCAGCCGGCCGACTCACAGATCAATTTCGCTTGCCTGCGGGTGGAGCTCAGATCACCCCAGTGTCGCAGCTGATGGGCGATGGCGGACGCCCGTTGATAATAAGACAGGGCGATCTGGCTTACTTCAGCTTCTTTAATCGAGAGAACTAACTCAGCTTCAGCAATCGTTGCCGCAGCCCAATAGTCGTCCGGATCTTTTCGCAGGACTACTTGGCATAAGTCCTTCACTTTCTCCGCGAGTTCGCAGGCGGTCTTGCGGTTCCGCTGCCAGAGCGCCACCGTCGCCGCGTTGATTGCGGGATAATAGGAGCTGCTCAACTCGAAAGCACGCAGATAGAAAGAATGGGCCTTCTCCAGGTTGGAGGCGAGAATAGCTGGCTGAGTTGCCGCGAAAGCGAGATCTTTATAGGTGCGGCCGATTGCACTCAAAATAGCAGCGTTCTGCGGCGTTTTCTCGTGCAGACCCAGCAACGTCTCGCGCGCCTCGCCGACCGAGCCCAAGCGGGAAAGGGCAATTGCTTTTTCATATTCGAGATCATCGAGCCGCTGTTCCGCCAGCACTGGCCGGCTCGCTCGAAATGCGGAAAGAGTATCGCGACCCTCGAGCGCGATTTCCAGTGCCAGGAGGTTCTCGCCAAAGCGCGTTGCGGCTCTGGTCAGATCGGCGTAAACGGTGCTGGCCGCCGCGAAATCGTCGGTGAATTGGGTCTGCCAGGCGGCCCGGTTGCTCCAGAATTTACGGATGTTGGGGACCGATTGGCAAGCTGCGGTGATGTCCTCGAGGAAAGGCATATTCCAGGAAATCTAACGATGACCGATAGCCAATAGCCAATAGCAAATTTTGGCTATTGGCTATTGGCTATTCCCCGGGCCGGCTCACCGGTTTAGATCAACTGGAGAGTACATGTAACCGGTAGATGTCCACAGATACATTACTCCCCGCGTTAATCCGGCTAAGGCATTGCTTGCCTCTTGGCTCGTGCCAACGACCGTATCATCGACCTGGCAGAGAACCATTCCGATTTTCAGCCCAAGCTTATCGGCAGCGCTTCCCATCTCGACGTGGGTTAAAAGAACTCCGTGAACTTTCCCCGGAATCGCGTAGATGCGCCGGGCGGCCTCGGTCAGTTCGCCGAACTGCAGCCCGGTCAGTAACGATTTTCGAGCAACGATCGGGTTCTCGTTGTCCATTTCCTTTAGTCGAGTCAGGCGTATTCGGGTACTGAGCACAGAACCGTTCCGATAACTAACGAACGCTACTTCGGAGTTTGGCCGGGAGAAGGTGATTAATTCGCGCAGTTGAATGGAATTTGCCACCGCCTGGCCATTGAACTGTTGGATGATATCCTTTACATGCACTCCAGCGGCTTGAGCTGGACTGTTGGGTGCAACCTCGGTGACAAGCACTCCGGCGGTTTTCTGGGGCAGCGAAAGCATCGCCGCCAAATCCGGAGTCAAATCCTGGAAAGCCACACCGGCATAAGCGCGATCGACTTTTCCATTGCTCTTCAGCTCTTCGTACACGCTTTTTACGAGCGCCGACGCGATCGCGAATCCGAGGCCGGTGTTCACTTTGCTGTTAAATACCGGCACGTACATCGAATTGATGCCGACTAGTTTGCCATCCACGTCCACCAAGGCGCCGCCGGAGTTGCCCGGATTAATCGCGGCATCGGTTTGGATATAGTCTTCATTGGCGGAATTATTCAATGAACGCCCGACGGCACTGATTACACCTAGCGTGACAGAATTTGCAAAAGAAAGCGGATTGCCAATCGCCAGTACGATATCGCCGACGTGATAGCTCCCCGACTCCGCAAACGTCAACATCGGCAAATTGCTGTCACTAATCTTGATGAGGGCGAGATCGGTTTGTTGGTCTAGGCCAACCATCGTCGCCTGATAGTTCTTACCGACATCTTCTCTTTTGACCGTGATGTGCGTGGCTGTCTTGATGACGTGATAGTTGGTCACAATGTAACCGTCCGCAGACAAAATAACGCCTGATCCGGTCACCGAGTCTTTTCCGCCGGACTCGTCCTCCTGATCCAATTCGCTGCTGTTATCGCCCTTGGGCGTAAGTCCAGAGGCGGTGATCGAAACTACCGCAGGGGCGACGCGTTCGATCAGCGGCGCAAACCCGCGATGATCGGTTGCCGGCAATTCCGCGCGGCTTCCGTCGACAGACAGCAGCAGGAGAATAGCGATCGGCCAAAAATAGCCGCGGCTTCCAGCTGCACGGAATGCGATGTTCCGCGGTCGCTTCGCTGTGGCGTCCAGCGTCGAGCGGCAAACAAGCACGAATTGACGACCACCTGTGGGCACCTTCGCAGGGATCGAGAGACTACACGAGCGGGATATCCTGCTGGTTTTCAAAAATAGCTAGCTCCGTCCCCTGGGGGTGCCGATGCCAGCCGGTGTAGTAGCGGCCATCGCTCGCGATCGCCGTGCCCAGAAGTACATCGGTGTGTGGTCCATACACTCCATCCGCATTTACGACGAAATGGTGGCCAACAACCTCAGGTCCATTGGCCGAAGGATAGGCGGCCAGCGGGAGATGCCTGAGTTCGACGACACGAGCCGATGTCATACGATACTTCTTTGCGACCTCTTCCGGCACCTCATAGACAAAACCGTCTGGCCCAGTAAGAAAAATCGTGCCTAGAGGTTGTGGGAAAAAACTTGGTTTACTCATACCTTCTTTAGAGAACGGACGCAGTGGCCAAGTGAACTTGCAGAGATTAGAGCGAATTATGAAGGAGAGCCGTAGCTGCTGACGAGCGTTATTTCCGGAGATCGCCATGGCATTGCCCCAGGTTAAGCATCCTGATATCGCTCTCCTGTTTCGTCTCCGTCAGTACTTCATCCCTTTTCTACTGCCGGCGGCGGCGCTCGTTATTCTTGCGCTATTTCAGGCAAATCTGACTTTGGCCGCGACCTCGGCCGGGCAACGCCTGCTCGACCACTTTCTCCATATTGCTCCGACTCAGTCTGGAGAGCAAATTTGGGGTGTTTTCCGGAGCGATGAGCTACGCGGCGCCTTGGGAATGGCTGGCTGGTTGGTGGCGGCCGCTATAGTCGGGGTAGGTGCGGGCCAGGCGCGAAGCGCGATTCACGAAAAATTCACTTTACGGTTGCAGCGGGAAATCATCGATAGCCTTGTCCATGAAGCTGGCGAAACGCGGGCTTCTCGTCAGAGCGGCGCAACCCTGCGAACGTACGTTTCCGATGCACCAAGTCTTAGCGCTTTTTTGATATTCGGGATCGTAGGAATAGGAGAACACCTGGCACGGTTAAGTACTTATCTGATCGGGCTGGTCGCTATACCCGGCGGTTGGAAAGTCGTGCTGGTCGTCGGTGGTCTTGGCTTTCTTTTGCAGACGGTCGTGGTCAAGGCCTTTGCGGATGCCGAGCGGCGGACCGGCGCCAGCGCTGATCGGCTGAATGAAAATCTGTTCAACCAGGCTAGCCGCTATTTCGAGGTCCTCGAGCGATTGATCTTTTTTGGCGGCGAAACAGCGATTGCGAAAGAAATCAGCGGACAGGCGCAGGCAGGGGCGAAGATCAAACGAAAGTCGCTTCTGCTGGCCTCCAGTCGGGAAGCGATCTCCGGAATATTGATAACGATCTCCCTGCCGCTGACGGTGTTGCTCCTCTTGGGATCGCCGGGGTTTTCTCCGGGATCGGTGATTAAGGCGCAAATGCTGATTAATCTTTTTTTGCTGTCAATAGCGGCACTCTGTGCGGTACCTGCCACCCTCCGCCAGTTCATCCCGAGCCTGCAGAGAATCGATAAGTTGATCCAAATTCCGCGGGTCCCGGAACCACCAGCCGTAGTGGATCGCCTGGCCAGCCAGAGTGGAGGAGTCGCCATGCGAGTACGCGGGCTCAAATTTGGCTTCTCTGGAAACGAAAGAATGCTGTTTCATAATATCGATATCGACATCCCGGCGGGAGCAGTTGTCGGCTGGGTCGGCCGTTCGGGCTGCGGCAAATCCACTTTGGCAAAGCTACTGGTAGGAGATTTGCGACCGAGCAGCGGCTCGATCTGGATTGACGAGCAAGAAGTGACGGATTGGCCAATCCTTTGGCGCAGACGAATCATCGGTTACTTGCCAACCGGATTTGGGTTCTTAGATGGGACCTTAGAACAGAACATCCTTTTCGGCCGGAAAAAGCAATCTATCGGCGATCTGCGAGCTGCTCTCGATCTCTCCGGTGTGACTGATTTCATGCAGGAACAAGGAATCGATCTCACCTACAAGATTCGAAGCCTCACTGGCGAAGGTTTTCTCTCTTTTGGTCAGCGTCGCCGGCTCGGTCTGGCGCAACTTTTCTGTGGAACGCATCGCCTGGTAATCATTGACGAGCCGGGCGCGAGCCTTGACCCCCAGTCCATGCAGAAGATTGCGCACAATCTACGCTGGGCCTTGGCTAACCGCACAGCGATCGTTATCACTCACGATCCCGATATCTTTGAAACAGATTTCAATCTGTTCTTCAACGAAGGAGGTATCGCCGATGTTGGTCCTCACGAAGACCTTTTGCTTCGAAATGCACAATACGCCGAGCTGATTCGAACGGTCATGGCGGACCGCAGAAAGCAGCAGGTCCGATAAGGCGTTCGGTGTATTTTCTTCGTAAAAATTCCGCAATCGGCCTTCTTCACGGCGTCTACACTGCGGCAGAGGACCCAGCGCGAAAAACCAGATTGCGTTTGTCGACAGGTCTAAACCGCCTTAGAAATTCAAATCGAGCGAGCGTCTTCGTGAAAACGAAACACAGCGCCGGGACGGGAAGGGACGTGCGTTTCCGTACGACCCAATGGGAGCTTGTTCTTAACGCAGGAAACGCGGACTCCTCCCAGCAGGAGCGCTGCTTGTCTGAACTTTGTTCGCGTTACTGGTTTCCGCTCTATAAGTTCGCCCTCTTCACTGGTCTTTCCCACGAGGATGCTCAGGATCTGACGCAAAGTTTTTTTCTATACCTTCTTCGAAAGGAGAGCTTACAACAGGTCGACCGGGCCAAGGGTCGGTTTCGCTCATTCCTGCTGGCATCTTTCCGCAATCACCTCTCGACGAACCGACAGTACGCCTCCGCGGCGAAACGGGGCGGAGGAAAACCGTCCGTTGACCTTGACGCCGATGACGCCGGGGAACGTCACCAGCTGGAGTTGGCCGATCATTTAACCGCAGAAACCTTTTTTGATGCCAACTGGGCTCAACTATTGATTGAACGAGTAACGCTTCGCCTCGGTGAGGAGTACGGGCAGCGCGGCAAATCGCACCAATTTGAGCGGTTGCAATGTTTCCTGGAAATCGGCTCCGAGCCAGACGCTAAATCTTATGAAGAGGCGGGACGGGCTCTGGGCATGTCCGGCAATGGCGCTAAGACTTTGGTGTTTCGAATGCGACAGCGTTTTGCTGCTCTCATGCGGCAGGAGGTCGGGCAAACGCTAAGCGACCCCCGCGATACCGATGCAGAGATCCATGCTCTCTATTCGGCTCTGCGGTCCACCGAGGGTCGATTGAGAGATGAACTCCGAACCCGATGAAAAAGCCTGGGGGCGACTGGTGAACAAAGGGTCGTAAATCAGCTGCGTCGGCGCGTAAATCGCTGCGCGAAATCTTCAAGCGAAGGCGCTGACAAACGATAGATGCCGGGCCATTCTCTCGGAGCGCCGATCTTACCGATCGCGAACTTTTTCTGAAACTACGCCCTCTCTTTTCCTTTGTAGGCTGACGGAAGATCCTCGTTTTGGCTGTCGAAATCGATGATCCCTCATCAGCTATGAATGCCTCCAATCCAGCTGCCGATTCTGCACTCTGGTTTCTCGAGCCGGCGACAGACTCTATTAAACACCGTGAAGGGGCGCAGAAGGCCTTCGCCGTAATCATCATGGATATGGCGGCGGTCGGGCAAGAGGGGTCAGGCGTGCTTCAGCTGTTGCGAGAAAGTAGAAAGACTGCTCGCGTTTTTATGGGTGCGGTTGGTGATCAGGTTTCAGGGGCGGTGCCAAAATCAAGGCCGATCGAAACCGAGCTGGAGGTCCGCCCGGCAAAGATCCGCCAACAAAACGCTAACTCGAAAAGGGGTTGGACTAATACGGTTGCCTATGCACTTCTGTCCGGCTGTTGCGCCGTCACTATTTTTTCCGTTTTCCAGGCCGACTCTCGGCTCCGTGCCAACGAGAATTCAGCAACTGCACTGCAGCTTCGCTCCGAGACCGCTGCGTTGCCTGCTCGTCTGGCCGTACCCACGACGTCGCGTTTCCGCTCTCGCGTTTCCAGACAAGTAATGGGCGGCAATAGAGAACTGGCTGGAAGTACGGTGAATGACTTTCCTGGTAAGGCAAGGGCGTCACGGGAGCGTCCTTTTCAGCAGAAACAGTCCCGCGTTTGCATCCAATCGGCGACGCAGCTTTCTGATCGCCATTAGCGCGAAATCGTATGTGTCGCCGCTATTTATGAAACTTAGCCATCTCCTTTCCTTTGTAAGTTGATGGAAGGTCATTGATCCAAGTTGTAAGGAACCAAGACCGGCCAACAACTAAACTCAATGCCATGAATTCGTCAGCTTCAGCTATTTCATCTGCTTTTTGGTTACCTGAGCCGGCTGTAGCAGTCGGATGGGAGAAACCCAAAACGAAACCGGTCCGAACCGAGGTTGAAACTCGGCTGTGGAAAATCGGCCAACAAACTGCCAACCCCAAAAAGGGGTGGATCCACGCACTGATTTATACGGCTTTCGCGAGCTAAAGTACCGCAAGCATCGGCTACGCCTTTCGGAGCTTCAATGAGCTTTTTTGCCAGAGGCAACGCCGGTTTCACCGGGCCGGGCTTACTGCCATCTGGTCACTCCACGGCTTGGCTAACTGATGCAACAACGATTTAGCCTGGAGCGGGGCGAGATCAGGATAGACAGACAGAATCCTGGCTAGAAGCGCTGTCCCATGAGGCGCAGCAAAGCTGCTTCCGCATAAACGCCGTCGCCGCTTGCCCTTCCAGGCCGCTTCAAAGTCCGCGCCGCGCGCGATGAACTCAACCAGGTGGCCGGGCTTATAGTAGAGGTCCTCTTGATTTTCTACTTTGCCGTAATTGACGGTAATCACCGACGAGAAATAGCCCGGCCATTCCGGCTTCGTGAAATCTTCGTTGTTGCACGCCGCCACAATGTGAATGCCCTTCAGGTAGGCGCGGTCGATCCAGGACTTGTACTGGTGAATATGATCGGCGACGCCGCAACCGAAGCTACAATTCAGGATATGGTATTCCCGTTCGATGGCGAGATTCACGCCCTCGCAGATGATTTGGGTGCGCGAGATGTTGTTGGCGCTTAGAACCCGAAAGCTGCCGAGCTCAATTTCGGGGGCCAAACTGTAGATAATCCCGGCGATAGCGGTGCCGTGGCCGAATAGGTCAGTTCCATCGCCCGGTCGCACGTGCAGCTGGAGATCGTCACCAATGACGTGAACATCTTCAATCAGTTTCAATCCGGCTAAGTCCGGATGATCCGCTTCAACTCCGGAGTCAATGACCGCGATGCGGACCCCAGTCCCTCTGCCGGTAACCATTGCCTCTCGCGCCTGTTCGACCGAGATCCAAGATCGTGTTCTCATCAGTGCCCGTCCCAGCCGACCGTGACCCGCAAAAGACGATAGTCAATTAAATCGCTAATTATCAACGAAGCTCGTTTGATTAGATTGAGCTGTTCAATATCGAAACCTGGAGGAATCGGCCCAGCCGGAACCGTCTGATCAGCCTCATGGCGCACATTAAAGAGCTGAACGCAAGAGATGACTCCGCGACATGCGTTCAAAAAATAGAATGGCACGACAATCATCGCATAGGTGGTAAGGCTGAGCTTGTCATCCAGCAACCGGCTATGCAATTCGTGCTTGTAGACCTCGTTTTCGGCGAATCCTTGTTCGCTAGCCAGCGAGGTACTGACAATCCCGGAACCGACCGGTTGTTTAAAGCCGACAATCTCCGACGCTTGTGCTCCCGTATTGTAAGCGATGACTAGATGCTCTTTCTCGGGATCGAGCAGCCACAAGCTACCTTCGTCGGCGCCGACTCGATCAAACGCATCACGCAGTACGTTTTCAATCCGTACATCGAGAATTCCGCCAATATTTTCGGGTGTAAGGACGTCGGCCATTTTGTGCAGTCGTTCTTTCAGTGCGGAGCGCAAGGAGAGGAAACGTTCATCCGGCAGAAAATTCACTCGAGAACTCATAAGGAAATTTTCATCGGACCGGCACTGGGACTGGCAGTGGGACTAGGCGCATGCGGTGTATGGTAGCACGAGAGTTGGCTATACCGCGCCGAAAAATAGCGCAGTTAGCGACGGGCATAGGGCGACGTACTCAAAAACGAGTTGGGCAATAAGCTGAAAGCAGAGTAGCTTATGATGGATATAATACTTATAGTGGCGCTTGCTCATAGGTGGCCAGGGTGCAGGCCAATTCATTCCAAGTTTCGGTCATTCCCGCAAAAGCGTTTGCCATAGACTTTAAGCAAGTGGGTGGTTATTTTGCGGGCTTAGCCGGTTTGTCTATGGGAATTGAGAACGATCTTTCGGTGGCTCTTCAAGCGATGGAAGGGAACCAAGAGGCGATAATGAAAGTGCGATCTGAGCTTTCTTCTGTCTTGGGAGTGCTCCTTTCAAAATGCCGCGACAAGTCTTCGGAGGAAAAGGCGCGGGAAATTGCCGATAGCCTTCCGGCTGATCTCATTGTTGGAGTTCCGCGAGACGGCAAGAATGTTCCGCTTTTGAAAATGTATCAAGGGCGAGCGCCATTGCGATCGTGGATGACCGTCGTTGCGCTTTCGCGATTGAAGAGCTGGTGGCGTAGCCCGCAGTATAGAAATCTCGTTCGAATGCGGGAGGAGCACGACGATCGCGACTTTACTGAAACGCTCGCGGCGGCTGGCAGCGATTCGCCCGGTGACTCCGAAATTGTTGCGATTCTTAACGACGCCCTCGCGGAAGCGCTCGGCGGCTTGTCGTCGCGGGCGTCGGTGATTTTGCGGCTGGTTCATATCCACGACGTGGAACAACAACGGCTTGCGGTGATGTTGAATTGTCATGCGGCGACGATAAGCCGCGAGTTGGCGCAGACTCAGGATGGAATAAGAAAACAGGTCATGTGGGGTCTGAAAATTCTGGATCCCTACCTCGATATCACGTGGGACGATTGCATCTCGCTGCTGGAAGAGAGGCCTGGGCTGATATCGGAGGCCCTTTGATTGATAAAAAAAAATGCAACCCGCCCGATCCTGGCCGTCCACTAGATAGGAACCAACGGTGGCATCGGTGACATCCGAGGCTATTCAGTTGAGTCTCACGAGAGGAGATAACGAATCATAAATGAATGAAAAGCAACAATTTCAGACGATCTTCCGCTTTTTGGAAAGCCTGAACGGGGAGGTCGGCGGTCGTATGGTGAGCGCTGTCGATCCAGAGTTCGATGTTCGCCTGAAAAAATTGGCGACTGGCAAACTGGACGAGAAAAACCGAGATCTTATTCTCGACGAATTGGCTAAGGACCCCGGAGCAGTGAGTCGCTTGGCTCAGTATCTTTCAGACGAGGCAGATTGATTGGGATTCGGCGACATGCGCCGCCCCTCAGCACAAGGGTGCAGCCTCGTCGCTAGCTTTGGATTTGTTCTCATGAGCTCCTGATTTCGCGGGAGCAATCAAAAGAGTAATCTCTCCCCGTGGCGGATGGTCAGCGAAGTGTTTCCTGAGTTGGTGAGCGGTGCCTCGGTGGAAAGTCTCAAACTGCTTGGTGAGTTCTCGGGCCACGCAAATCGGATGAACCGGTGCCAGAGCCTCAAGCTCCACCAGCGATTTCTGCAGACGATGGGGCGACTCGAAGTAAATCGATGTACAGTTTCGGGTGATCGCGACCGCCAATTCACGACTTCGTTGGCCGCTTTTTACCGGCAAGAAGCCGCCAAAATAAAAAGCGTGGGTCGGTAAGCCGGAGCCGACTAACGCGGTGAGTACGGCAGAGGGACCTGGAATGATGGTCAGCGGCAGATCAGCTTGGCGGCAGGCCGTGATCAAACGGAACCCTGGATCCGAAACCGAGGGCGTACCGGCATCGGTAATCAACGCAATGTTGGCGCCGGCTCGGAGCCGTTCGACCAGTTCGGCCGTGCGGCGTGCTTCATTGTGCTGGTGGAGGCTGGTGAGAGGCTTCTTTATTTCATAACGATGAAGCAAAACACTCGTATGCCGGGTATCTTCCGCTGCAATCAAGTCGACTTGGCGGAGAATCTCTAATGCCCGAATCGTAATGTCGGCCAGATTGCCAATTGGAGAGGCAACTACGTAGAGCACGGAGTTACCATCCTTCGCTCAAATAACTCGCTGCCTGAACGGCAGCGTCTTCTGCGGCTAATGGGATCGCCTGGCGTTCCTGAGTGGGAAGATCATTGCCGACAAAGAAGGTCGTCTGCCCGGTGACATCCCGTTGCCCCATCAGTGCTCCGGAATGGGCATTGAAGACTTGTACCCGGATTTGTACCTGAAGGTTAAACTGGGATGAAGCGAGTACGTTGCCGATAACGGAACGTGCTTTTACTCGAGTGACCGTATAGATAATTCCGTGAATTTCAGCATCAGCTCGATCCAGGCCGGTGATTTCGTAGGTGCCGTCCTGCTGTAGCTGTTTGATGAAGGTGTCGGTGACCAGTGTTTGGACCTGGGGCTCGAAGGTTTTATTGTCAAATATCGGCACGGCCAGCTTGTGCATGCCTTTCATAAACGAGGGTTGGATTGGACCCACGGTATAGCCGGCGCAACCCGAGAGGAGAGCGACCACCAGGAAAATGATTGCTCGACCCATCTGGGGACTATTGTGTCGGAAGGTTGGGCTCAGTAGGTGCGACGTCTTTCTGCGGAGTAAGCGCTTGCTTCTTCTGCTGCTGCTGTGCCGGCGTTAAAGCGGGTGAGGCTGAAGGCGTTGGGGTGGGGGCAGGCGGACCCACGAAATCCGATCGCGCGGCAGTGTCGACCTGGGACTGCAACTTGCGTCGTTCCGCTACGGTCTGCCCGCTCTCAGCCGTTTCCGTCCCGATTTGCAAAGCGGAGTCGCCGAGTTTCGATCGAATCTGATCCATTCTTTCCTTTGCCCGCTGCGCTTCTTGCGAGTCGGGCTGCTGCTGCAATACCTCATTGTAATAGACGTAGGCAGCCTTGTAGTTCTTCTGTTTGTCGTAGAACCGCGCAATATTATACGAATCGTTCGACTTGCGACCCTGCAGAGTTTTCAGATTGTCCTGTGCTTGCGGCACCTTACTGCTGTTTGGGTAACGCACTAAGAAATCCTCAAATGCTTCCTGCGCTCGAACCGCGGCGGTTTGGTCGTAGCCGGTCTCGCGGCTAGCTTGAAAATAGACGTAACCAATCTGGTACATGGCATTGGCCGCGACGTCATTATTCGGATATCGGTCGACGACTTGTTGGTAGGCGTTTACCGCCGAAACGATCGACCCTTGTTTTTCCAACGACTGTCCGATTCCGTACTGCGCGAGAGGCGCGATTTTGCTGAAAGGCGCGTTCGTCACGATCTTACGGAACATTTCCTGTGCTTTGGGCATAGAGGGGAGGGTAGGAACCCCATATATATCAACCCGCTTCCCGTCTAAGTACGCTTTAGCGATGTTGTATTCGGCTTCCAGGGCCGGCTCGAATTCGTTGCTTCGCGGATATTTTTCGACCAGCCCTTGGTACTCGTTGAACGCGGCATCCAGCTTACCTTGGTGCTGGTACATGCGGCCCGAATTAAATTGAGCCGTCGCAGCGATATCAGCGCGCGGAAAACGACGAACCAGTAATCGGTAGGATGCACCCGCCCGGGCAAAGTCGTGGTCTTCTTCGTAGCGCTGAGCTAGATCGAACTGCTCTTGAGCGTTCTTCTTGATTTCGATGTCTTGAGCCTCGCTCGGAACGATTCCTTCACCTTCGCGATAAATGATGGGGGCAGGGGAACGGTTGGGCAGCAAAAACAGAAAAATCGTCAGCGGCAGGACATACCGCAGCGTGGTCTTCATAAAAGGCCGAAATTAGGCAACAGCATGAGGGACGTCAAGCCTTGGGTGGAGCGGCAATATACTATGGGGGGATCGGCCTTTGTCGAATGAAATCGGTCGGATTGGGGTGGATGCCAACATTACACTAATTTGCTGCTCGATCCGCTACCCAATGAACACGCGCGCCAGGTTTGGACACCTTCGCTCCGCCGCCGCTTCGCGATGGAGCGACCTTTCTCTTGGCGGACGCGCCGAAGCTCGAAGAGCGAAGGTGGTCTGCGAGCGACGTTGCGCCCGGTTGCCATTAGTCGCGAGCGATTCTCTGTTTGGCCAAGCGTTCAGGAAGCATTTTCGTTCAATCTTGATTGCGGATGATAATCGTAAGACCAAGTTTCCGAGAGAACTTCATTGGCGGATTTCAAGTAGAGCCGCATCTCCACCGGTTCCTGTCCAACGATCGCTAAGTCAAATTGCGCACGCCAATGACCCGGCACGTTGTCAGGAACTGCTTCAGTGAAAATATAAGAGAATTCGCCCCGCGAGGCCCAAAGGACCGGCTCCGGTTTGACACCAAACGGTAACGAAGAAAGCGCGCCTCCGCGAAATTCGACCATGAATTTCCGTAACCCTTTCGGTCGCGGCTGGCCCGGTTGACCTCCATTTCCCAGTCGAGTCGCAACGCAGTAGGCGGTTGGCATTGGAAAAGGCTCGTTCGCAACCCAGTGCAGCCGGTATCGGAAGCGGTAATTTTTTCCGGCGGTTGCCGGCTCGGCCGGTACCCACATAGCAACTATGTTGTCATGAATTTCGTCATCGGTCGGGATTTCAACCAGTTGCACCGAGCCTTTTCCCCAATGTTCCAGCGGTTCCACCCAAAGGTTAGGGCGCAATTCGTAATGGACGCCGTCGAGGTAGTGGTCAAAGTCCCGATCACGTTGCATGAGGCCAAAACCCCGTGGATTCTCGTCGCTGAAAGCGGAGGCGAAAGTGGCCGCGGGATTATTCAACGGGCGCCAGATGCGTTCGCCGGCGCCGGTCCACAGGGCGAGCCCATCTGAGTCGTGTACTTCGGGCCGCCAGTCAACGGCGGTTGGTTTGATTGTTTCGGAAAACCAGTACATCGAGCTCATGGGAGCGATTCCGAAGCGACTGATATCCTTGCGAAGAAACACCGTCGCATCTACATCCATCCAAACCGCTTTAGCTCTACGCATAACGAATTGGTAGGCACCGGTGATGCTCGGACCTTCCAGCAAGGCGTAAACTGTTACCGAATCGCTATCGGGCTTCTCCGGCGCAAAGTAGAAGTCGGTGAAAATAGGGAACTCCTCCGGGCGATCAGGTACGGCTACATCGAGCGCGATGCCGCGCGCAGAGAGCCCATATTGATAGAGCTCTCCGATGGCCCGAAAGTAGGAGGCACCGAGAAATGAGGCCCAATCGTTTTTGTGCCAATCAAGTTTGGACTGATCGCCGAACTTGCTTTCTTGAAACCTGAAACCGGCGAAGCCGCTGCCCTTGGGCAAGGCGCGAGCCGGACTATCCGGTGGCATATCGAAATAGCTCTCATCATAGATGATCTCACGGGCGACAGCGCCATTGGAACCGTCTTCCAAAACATGCATCCGGACTGGCTGCCGGCTGAACTTTCCCAAATGGAAAAAGCTGACCGGAAAAGGGAACTGGCCATCGGCGAAGAGAGCATGATCCGTCTTAAAGCTGATCTTTTGTAGCGCCTCATAGTCAATCCGATCGAGGATGTCATCGCTCGGAGCCGGTACCGGAACGTATGGTCGGCTGCTGAGTTTCCGGGCTCGCTCGATCAAAGCATCGAACGAAAAATGTTCCGCCGTTGCGAGCTTCAGTCCTTCGTTGGCCAATGCTGAGCGGCGCAATCCGAAAGTGGCGATGGCGGCGGCTGTGGAGACAAGAAATCTACGACGATCGATCATTACTCTTGGGAAAGGTTCTATTTATGCCGGCGAAATCACTGATGCATGGGTTGGCCTCAGATTCTAGGTTCAGAACCTCGAATCTGGAAGGCAAACCGTTAGCGGCCAGCCGGCGATGGTCAACCGGAAAGATATGGGGGTAGCGAGGCGCTCCCTACCATTGAGGTACGCAAACGTCACAGAGGGAACCGCGATTCGGCAGCCGCAGGACGAAGTCGGGAGCCGATCCCTAGCGGAGCGATCTCCACTAGTTCTTCAAACTCGCGATATCGATCACGAAACGGTACTTCACATCTCCTTTCATCATTCTTTCATACGCTTCATTGATCTGCTGAATTGGGATGACCTCGACGTCCGACGTAATGCCGTGTTCGGCGCAGTAGTCGAGCATTTCCTGCGTCTCCTGAATACCGCCGATCACCGAACCGACGATGCTTCGCCGCTGCAACAGCAGGCTAAAAGCCGAGATCGGCGTGGGCTCTGGAGGAGCGCCAACACAGATCATCACGCCATCAGTATCGAGAGTGTTCAGGTATTTGGTGTAATCATGCGGGGCAGATACGGTGTCGACGATGAAATCAAAATGATTATTGAGGCGGTTCATCGCTTCATCGTTTGACGTCAAAGCAAAATGATCCGCGCCGAGGCGCTTCGCGTCTTTTTCTTTGGATGGAGAACCGCTTAGCATAGTCACTTCCACACCAAACGAAGCCGCGAGTTTGACCGCCATATGGCCCAAACCTCCCAAACCTAGCACCCCCACTTTATGCCCTTTCTCAACTTTCCAGTGGCGGAGGGGAGAATAGGTGGTGATCCCGGCACACAACAGCGGTGCCACGCCTTCCAAAGGCAGGTGAGGGGAAACTCTGAGAGTGTACTTTTCATCGACAACGATTTGAGTGGAGTAACCACCGTAGGTCGGGGTCTTACCATCTTTCTCATAGCCATTGTAGGTGACGATCAGACCATTTCGGCAATATTGCTCAAGACCTGCAGTGCAGTTGGGGCACTCCCGACAAGAATCGACGAAGCAGCCAACGCCGGCGAGGTCTCCCACATTGAACTTTCGCACCTGGTCGCCCACCTTCGTTACCCGGCCAACAATCTCGTGTCCTGGTACCATCGGGTAGATCGAGTTGCCCCATTCGTTGCGAACCTGATGGATATCCGAGTGGCAAACGCCACAGTACACGATCTCAATTTGAATATCGTGAGGACCGGCTTCTCGGCGATTAAGTGTGAACGGGCCCAAGCGCTCGGTGGCGCTCGGCGCAGCATAGGCTTTGGTGTTGTAAGTCATAGCATTGCTTGGTTGTGGTGTCAGTGGCTTTCAGTGAGAATTCCGTGCCGAGACGATCGGCCGGCAACTTGGTGGTCCCGAAGTCGGAGGGCGGCATTCGATTTTCACCAAACCCGAACTAACCACAGATTGACCAACCGGTCTAGTTTCCTCTTCGGGTGAATTTCTAGTTCGTGGTTAGATCCAGGAGCGAAAGTTGCCGCCGGTAGTCGTCCCGAGGGCCTGTGATCCCATTGTGCATAGAGTCCACCAGAATCTCCTGACATACGGCTGTCATTCCGCTGTTCTATTCTACCCGCGCATTCGACTGGGAAACGGACTGCGACGATCCGATGTAGCCGAGCATGAGACGAAGCATCATCTTTCAAAAGCGGCGTTGGACATATTGGTTGAAGAGCCGGAATTCAGAAGTCAGAAGCTGGTGAAGAATCTTTTCCTCTACCTACTTACTGTCGCCATCTGGTTCGACCTGGTATGCGATCACTTTACAACTTAATGGGACACCAACACAGGTCTCGGTAGCGTACCGTTTTGCGCTGGCGACGTTAATTCTATTCGTTTGGTGTGGGCTGCGTGGGATACGGCTACGCTTCTCCCGTCGGAAGCATTTCCTGTTGATGACGCTGGGGTTGACGTTGTTCTCGGTCAACTACCTCTTGTTCTATGAAGCCGAGAAACATCTGGTGTCGGGTAGCGTTGCAATCATCTTTTCGCTGCTGGTGATATTCAACATCTTGAACAACTGGCTGTTTTTTAGATCACGGCCGGATCGTCAGGTGATAGCCGGTGCTATACTTGGCTTGCTGGGAATTACTCTGACGTTTTGGCCGGATCTGCGAACGATGAACTCTGGTTCCCAAAGTATCTGGGGAATCGTGCTCAGTCTGGGCGCCACTCTCACGGCATCTTTAGGTAACTTGGTCTCAGCTCAGCTGCAAAAGGAGCGGATCCCCGTTGTGCCGGCCAACGCTTTCGGAATGCTGTACGGAACAGTGGTGCTTTTGGCTTACGCTCTGCTTTCTGGAGCGAAATTCAGTTTCGACGCGTCCGTGAGCTACATCGCATCATTGCTGTACTTGGCGTTATTTGGTTCGGTAATAGCGTTTGGCGCTTACTTGACGCTCGTTGGACGGATTGGCCCGGATCGCGCCGCTTACACCAGCGTTCTATTCCCGATCGTGGCGCTTCTTTTCTCCGCGGCATTCGAAAAATATCAGCTAACTCTCCTCAGCGCATTGGGTATTGCCTTCGTGCTGGCCGGGAACGGGTTGGTTCTTCTGCGTAAACGGCATACTAGTCCTGCGATTTGCGTTCGCGACGAGGCGAGTGTGAACGGAATAGAGGGGTAAAGTAACCGGATCCTCCTGGCTACAGTATCGACCGCCTGGCCTTTTCTCCAGATCGCGGCGCCAAACGAAAATGAGTTTTTAATGCAAATTTCGCGTGACTTCTCGTCCTGATTTACTCAATTGCCCGTCTACCTATTCGCTTGTCGGTCAGAATTAATGCGAACCACATCCTATGCTCCTCACACGTTCCGGTGCAGACCGGCGCAGTTTGGGAAAATCGTGACCGCGGTTTGGGTGGTCGCCGTGATCGCTGTGGTCGTGCGAGCGATCGCGGCCCCTCATCAAAACACCGTTTTTACCGTGTTCCGAGATGCTGGGGAAGCATGGCTGAACGGCACCGATCTTTACTCACACGTTGGGAAATATCTCTACAGCCCGCTGGCAGCGGCATTCTTCGCGCTGTTTGCTTGGATGCCCGAGTCCATCGGAGCGGCCGTTTGGCGCCTTATGATCATAGGCGTTTACCTTTCGAATTTCATTCTTTGGCTGCGCCATTTCGGCAAGGATTTGATCTCTTCGGAGTATTTTCCGTTATTCCTGCTGCTACCATTGTCGCTCGGGAACCTGAACAATGGCCAGGCAAGTCTGCTCGTAATTGGACTCCTCCTGGGCGCTTGCGTCGCAATCAAAGCGCGAAGATGGACTCTCGCTGCCTTCCTCATCGGCGCGGCAACATTTTTCAAAATCTACCCGCTGGTTATCGGATTGTTGCTCGTCGTGATTTATCCGTGGCGTTTAGGGCCTCGGCTGCTCTTGTCGCTCTGCGGCTTGTGGTTTCTATCACTCGTGTTGCAAAAGCCCCAATATGTCCTCCACCAATATCATGATTGGTTCGCTTGCCTGGGCGCAGATCAGCGTCGCGTAGCCGGAACACTTGGTACCTGGCGAGATTTTTGGCTGTTGCTCCGCATTATTCGATTGCCCATTACGGTTTCTGGCTACCTGGCGCTGCAGGCCTTGGCTGGAGCTGCGATCGCACTGTTTTGTTGGTGGGCGCGCCGTGTGGCACGCTGGGACGAGCGCGGCTTGATTTGGATGGCGTTTACGCTCGGCTCTCTCTGGATCACTCTGTTCGGTCCGGCCACCGAGCTGTCTACCTATGTGTTTCTCGCTCCATCCTTGGCCTTCGTCGGCGCGGCAACGTGGCAATCCAAACAATCTGGTGACAGGCCCGTCAATCCTCTCCGCGTTTGGTTTGCAGCGACTTATCTGTTGTTTATTGTTGCCGATGCGTTAAATGCCTGGGTTCCGGTGATTCGCCAGAACAATTATCTGCACGCACTGCAGCCGATCGCAGCGTTGTCGTTTACAGCGCTTGTTTTCGTTTGGTCTATTCAGATTGAACAGTCGCGGACTTGCGGGCGTCAGGATATTTCCATTCTTGAATGAAAACAGCCGCTTTGCTTCGCTCCCAATTCTTCTGGGTGATCATAGCTGTTTTCGCCTTTAGCGTTTATCGGTTGTGGTACTGCACCCATCTCGAATTGGTAGGAGATGAAGCATATTATTGGCTCTGGTCTCGGCACCTGGACATCTGTTATCTCGACAAAGGTCCAGTGATTGCATGGATTATCGCCGCCGGTACCGCCTTGTTTGGACAAACGGTGTTCGGCATTCGTTTCTTTGCGGTGATTCTTTCGAGTGCCACTGGGATCGGTATCTACCTATTGGCCAGGCGGCTATTCTCGGATCGCGTTGCGCTCTGGGCGCTGATCATGGCGGGGGTTGTTCCGCTTTTTGCCGTGGGCGCGATCCTGATGACCATTGATACCCCTTACGTGTTCTTCTGGACCTTTGCTGCGCTCGCTTTTTGGCGGGCCAAAGACAGAACGCGGCTAGCTCCATGGGCTCTGACTGGAGTTCTGGTTGGCCTTGGAATGTTGTCGAAATACACCGGCGCCTTTGAATTAATTTCTTTCGCGGTATTTTGCCTGGTTCATCCTCCGAGCCGGAAGCATCTTTTCCGAGGTAGCTTCTGGACGATGGTTCTGGTCGCTCTTCTTTTTCTGCTTCCGGTGCTTTATTGGAATTGGGCTAACGATTGGCCAACCAGCCGCTTTCTTTTCCACCGCGGCGCATTGGATGAGCAACCGCATATCAATCCATTGAACCCGCTGGTCTTTCTTGGCGGACAAGCTGGAGTTCTGTCTCCAGTAATTTTCGTGGGAATGATCCTGCTTATTTTCTGGCCGGGCTTAACCAAACCGGAGGAGCGTGATGAAGTTACGTATTTATTGACCCTCTTTGCTCCGCTATTCTTATTTTACCTGTTCATCAGTTTTCAACAGACCAGCCAAGCCAACTGGGCTGCAGCCGCGTATGTGAGCGGCCTGATTTTGCTGGCTTTCAAATGGAGTAAACTCGCAGCCAAATTCGCTTGGGCTAGATGGCTGGGATTGATTGGACTACTGGTTGCGCTGGCTGAGACCGGGGCGCTTCACGAAACTGCTTGGCTTCACTTACCGCCCGGCAAGGATCCGCTGGATCGTGCTCGTGGCTCGCGGGACCTAGCCGCTCAGATAGATTCCCTCGAAACGGAAACGGGCGTCCGAGTCGTTATCGCTAACAAATACATGACTGCCGCGCTGCTTTCCTTTTATTTACCCGGTCAACCGGACACTTTCATGCCAGTCTCGAGTGCTCCGTACAATCAGATCGTGCTTTGGCCAACTTATCGCCAGGTTCGACCGACGGACGACGCGCTATTCGTTTCCGATTTCGATCGGTTGCCAGCTTCGCTGAATGAAGATTTCCCAAGTATCGAGCGGGTCGGTGAATTGGTGACTCGAGAAGATGGCCGCAAGATCAAACGCTTTTATATCTTTCATTGCCGCCGAGCGCCCAGCGCTAATGGGAAAGCCTTCTGATGGTTGCTCTAACGATCAATCGAGTCGTCCGTCAGATCGCTACCCGACCGACCCAGTTGCAGGTTCTGGTTCTTACGACGATCATTTGGGCCGGAATCTACCTGCCCGGTCTCGGATCCGTGGAACTCAAGCACGAAGAGCCGCGACGCGCATTGCCCGCCCTCCATATGCTCGCCTCAGGGGACTGGTTGGTGCCGCGCGTGGGTAGTATCCCTTTTCTGCGCAAGCCGCCGATGTTGCATTGGCTCATCGCCCTCAGCTTTCTCGCAACCGGTACGAAATCCGAATGGGCGGTCCGTCTTCCTTCAGCCTTGGCAACTCTTGCTTTGGCGCTCGCTATAGGCGGGATGGGTAGTTACTGGTTGGGGCCCAATGGAGGCTTCTTCGCGGCCATTCTATTTCTTACGAATTTTGCAATCTTGGAAACAGGGCGGTTGGCCGAGTTGGAAGCCGTGTATGTTGCCTCGTCCGGGATCGGTCTTCTAACCTGGATTGCGGCTTGGTTGCGCGGAGCACAGGGGTGGGCGCTTTGGCTTTTGCCGGCGTTCTTTCTTTCGTTGGCCATGCTGACGAAGGGACCGACCCATCTTCTCTTTTTCTACGGAGTCGTCATTCCGACTCTGTTTTTCGCGAAGGATCTCCGGGCCTTAGGTCATCCCGCTCATTGGTGTGCACTCGGGCTTATTGTTGGCCTTTTTGGCGCTTGGGCGATTCCCTGTTCTTTGGCGGTGGGTGAGCACGATCCGATGGGTGTCTGGAAATTTTGGTTTTATCAAATTACTTCGCGAGCTGGCGGATCAGAAACGGGTCATTTTCATCTGGCCGCCTGGCTACTGAGCTTTCCGAATACGCTAAAGAATTTTTTACCCTGGACTCCCCTACTAATCTTTCTCTGGCCCGGCGAGCGAGCAGGCCACCCGACAGAGCCTCTCAAACCCATTGGCCACTTGGGCGGAGCCGGCGGCGATGCCGGCTCCGCCCACGAAGCGGATCACGAACAAGTGCCGGCAATCGACGAAGTGCGAAAAGACGCGTGGTTCCGAGGCGCAAGGCTCGGAATGGTGGTGACCTGCGTGCTCATGACGCTGTTGCCCAATGGCTCACCGCGCTACCTTTATCCGTTGTTCGTTGTTCCGTGTCTTTTGCTCGCGCAAGTGCTTATCCGACCGGTAGACACGTGCCCCCGGTTACGCACAAGGCTTCGTCGCGGCCAATCGAATAGCGTTTGGAAGGTTCCGATGCTAGGGACCGCTGTACCTTTAGCGACGGCGGCCGGCGCGTCCGCTCCAGTCGGTGAGAGAATCCTGAAGGTATGGAGAGTAGCCAATCGTTTCCTGCTGGTTCTCGTCGGGGCAGTAATCTTGTCGGCGCCATTCTTTGCGAGAGTGAATTTCGCAGGCGGGATTGGGCTCTGCGCTTGCGCCCTGGTTTGTTTTTTCGGTTGGGTCGCGAGTCGAGCGGATACCGATGATCCGAATTTTTCGGGCGATACCTTACGACTAGCGGTTACGACCGCGACGCTCTTCATGATCGCGATGCTGGTTTACTCGATCGCGATTGTTCCACGGGTAAATTCTTTGAGCTACGGAGCGCGAGAAGTAGCCAACTGCGTTCGAGCCAAGCTTCCTCCGGACGCGATACTCTGGGTGCATGAGAATGAATACCGGCCGTTCTGGTATTACTTAGAACCGCAAACGAGGTATTTCTTGCGAACCGACCAGATTCCTCCCGGCGCTCGTTACGTCATTTTACCAAAGGAGCTGAGCTCGAGCTTTAGACAGGACTCACGGTGGAAGAATACGCCCTTTCAGACATTGTCGGAGATCGTTGACAACGAGAAGAAGGAATTCGTGCTATTGGAGAAGCTATGAAACAGGAGGCAGGAACTGGAACTCAGGAGTCGGTAGGGCGGGTCGCTCCGCGACTGGATGAGACTGCGACCGAACCCAGTTAGGCCAGACAACGTAAGCCCGAATCCAGAACGATGGAGACTAAGCACTGCCCAGATTTCAGCGTCGTTATTCCATTCTTCAATGAAGAAGACAATGTCGACCCGGTGCTACAAGAGCTTCGCGAGGTTCTGGAAAATCAGTCACGGAGCTACGAAGTGGTGCTGGTCGATGATGGGAGCGTGGACAGCACCGCCGTCCGGCTCAGGCAGCAAATCGCGAGCTGGTCTGCCGCACGGATTCTCTGGTTGGCTCAGAACAGCGGACAAGCAGCCGCACTTTTGGCCGGAATGAGTTCCGCTCGAGGAAAGGATATCGTTCTGTTAGACGGTGATGGACAAAACGATCCACGTGATATTGAGAGGGCACTACACCTACTCGGCCAGTACCATATGGTCATGGGTCACCGTGTGAATCGGCATGATAGCTTCAAACGGAGGCTCATCTCCAACTTTGGAAATGCTGTTCGCCGTGTTTTCACCAACGACGGTGTCTCAGATGCCGGATGTGGTCTGAAGGTCTTTCGTCGAGAAGTATTGGAGGCGTTTATTCCGATCCGGACACTCTACTCTTTTATGCCGGCGCTGGCCAAAGCAGCTGGGTTCTCGATTGCTGAGGTTCCGGTTAACCATCGTCCCCGTCGCTCTGGAACGCCGAAATACAATCTTCGCGTATTCCTCTGGCGCCCTGCAATCGATCTAATCGGAGTTTGGTGGTTTTCCCACCGCCGCTGTCCGCGGACCCAGATCAAAGAGATCAAAGATGCAAAAGGATAGGCGCAGCTGGCAGAAGCGCCGGGGCCACCTTCGTAAAGCTTCGGCGCGCCTAGTTTTGAGGTTAGGCATGCCCGAAAAGCGTGGCCGCGGTCCGCCAGCTCCCTAACCATTAACTTAAAGTTTCGGGGTAGAGAACCCACTCCAAAAATCCTTAAGTTAAGCCTTATGGACCGAGTTTTCGCCCTACCACTAAGGCGTATCGCAGACGCTGCACTACGAGCTAAATCTGACGTGCCGCTTTCCGGCTCCAAACCGTCGGGCGGCACCGTTTCTATTTGAGAAAATTGGTTCCTCTTTGTTCCATACCCGGATCAGCTTGCCGCAAATTGCTTCTGGAATGCCTCAGCTCGCTTCTTGAGTTCCGCGGGACTCACATCTTCGATGTGGGTGGCGATTGCCCAAAAATTACCGAAAGGATCCGTCACTGCGGCGGAGCGGTCACCATAGAACATATCTTGCGGCTCCCGCACCGAGGTTGCGCCGGACTGGATCGCCCGTTTGTAGGCGGCATCAACATCTTCCACGTACACGTAAAGAGAATTGGACTTGGCCGGCCACTCCGGCATGGCGTCGGCAAGCATGATCGCTGAATCACCGATATTGAACTCGGCGTGCATAATCTTTCCACCAGGTCCTTCCATTCGCATACGTTCTTTCGCGCCGAAAACGTCCGTCAGAAAATCAATGAGCTTCTGAGCGCCATCTACACAGAGGCTGGGAGTGATCGAGTGATAGCGATCGGGAATATACTTGGTCGTCATAGGTTTTATTGAGTTGGGAAGTTGTGCTATATGTTCAATAGAACATATATGGCCCTCCACCGATCCTTGTCAATCAGTTACTGACGGCACGGGAGCGAGAGGTAATGGCGTGCGTTGTTTCGGGACTGCTCAACAAACAGATAGCTGGAGAATTGAGTACCACCGAAAAAACCGTCAAGTTTCATCGCGGTCACATCATGCGAAAGATGCGAGCAAAATCTTTGGCTGACCTGGTTCGAATGGCCGAGCATCTCGGGAAAGAACGTTAGCAGGATCAAGGGCCCGTCACCTGGACCAAAGTCCAGTAGGATTCGATTCCTGGAGTGCTAACTTGCATTCGCATGGCAACTGCAGGTTGTGCCGTACAAAACCACTTGCTCGTGATCGTGGATGACGACCCCTCTGAACGGATCTCTACCCAGAGGCCGATCCGTTCATTCGGTTTTTTGCGTAAGCCGTTCAATGAACGGGTATTACTCAATGCAATTCAAACAGCTTTGCGGCGCGAGGCGCCCAGAGAGTGGATCGGAGCGACCTTGAATCGACTGGACGAGCTGGTTCGCTAAAAGCTGACCGAACCGTGGACGCGGAACTCAATTTCAACCCCATGAACCTAACAACCTGACTATCAGTGAAACCCGGTGATATTTATGATGCAGGAAGCCGAACTAATCGAACAACTCTCCCGTCTAAAGGTATACCGAGATTTTGAACAAGCATTCTATCAGGTAACAGAATTGTCGGTCCGATTAAGAACGCTCGGAATGTGGAACTTAGCATGTGCCCTGCTAAATCAAGAGGGCCGGTTCTCCAGCATTACGATTGTGCCGGTATGGCTCGGAGAAAACATTATCGGAGTGCTGCAAACCGATCGAGCTGCTCTCGAAGAGCCGATGAGTCGCGAACTTGCTGACCAAAGACCGGTTGCCAACGCGCGCATGGCCAAAAACTCGCACCGACCAAGTAATGGGCATATCCCGGTTTTTTCCCGACCACGTTACGAAGCGATGGTGCATCTGTTACAAATATTTGCAGAGCAACTCTCCTTCTACGCCAATCAGATTGTAATCCGGTTGGATGAGCGCGAGCCGTATCGGGTACGACTGGCCCGCACATTCATATCCAACCATCGGACGGACGATATAGATCTAGCCGACGTAGCGCGAGCGACGCACGTAAGCACTTTTTACCTCTGCAAAATTTTCAAGAAAGCCACCGGTCTCACATTTGTCGAGTATCGGAATCGACTGAGGGTGGAATCCGCCAAAAAAATGCTCTTAAATCCGAACCTCACTGTTAGTGAAGTTGCTTACAGTGTAGGGTTCCAGTCGCTGACTCAATTCAATCGATTATTTCGGCGCGTAGTCGGGATGGCGCCTACTCGCTTTCGATGTCACCTGGCGCCAGAGAGCGCACCGAGTAGGCCGGAGAGAATCGCAGTCCTCAACTAAGCTGCCAGAACTCCAGCGCAAATGAGTAAAGTTTTGGCCAAGATTGGCAGAGCTACGTTTGGCACTTGCGAATAATTTTCTACGGATAAAGAGGGTGATTCCTTGCGACTTCACTAACGCTACGCCCAAGGAATTACTTGACCAATTCCTCAACCCTAACCTCTGGACTGTCCCAACGTGAATCCGGATGAAGATTCCACGCGGACCGAAGAAGAGTCTCGGGGCGCCACTAATCCTGATGCCACGGAAACACCCGAGGTTAGAGCGCTGAAAGCCGAGCTGGCGACCGAGAAAGATCGGTGTCTACGGCTGGCCGCTGACTTTAATAACTTCCGCAAGCGCACCGCTCAAGAAAGCGAGCGCCGTGCGGCGTCCCAAAAGCGAGCATTCATTCAGGAACTGCTGCCCGTCATTGATAATTTGGAACGCGTGCTCAGCAACGGTCCATCTGCTTCACGGGAACAACTTCTGCAAGGTGTAGACATGACGCTGCAACAGCTCAACCGGCTCCTACGCGCTCACGGAATCGAACCGGAGGAAAGCGTCGGTCGACCATTTGACCCCCACTATCACGAGGCCATCGCGTCGCGCTTCGAGCCGACTCAACCCGATCATGTCGTTCTCGAGACTTTCCAACGGGGCTATCGTCATGGAAACGAAAGTCTGCGTCCAGCAAAGGTGGTAGTAAACGATTATAGTAAGGACGAATCTTCTGATAACGCCGATGGAGAACACGTATGACCGGACACTCGATCGAACCCGATGACCGTGGCTTAGTGCTGGCCTGTCCGAAATGCGGCCAACGTAATCGCATGGTCTATGCACGAATTGGGCAAAAGTTTCGATGTGCTCAGTGCCACACTGAGCTGAGTGCGCCCGGCGAGCCGATTGAAGTGAAAAAGGAGCCTGTGTTCGAAGCTGTTACCGGTCAGTCCGAGTTGCCGGTGTTAGTCGATTTCTGGGCGCCCTGGTGCGGGCCATGCAAAATGGTCGCTCCCGAAGTGGCTAAAGTTGCGTCCGAAGGACCGGGCCGGTGGCTGGTGGTAAAGGTGAACACGGAAGAATTGCCTGGCTTAGCGCAACGACTTCGAATTAATGCGATTCCTCTCATGGCGGTGTTCAAAGCTGGACGTGAATTGGCGAGGAAAGCCGGTGCGATGCCGGCTCCGGCGATTCGACAGTTTGTCGAACAAGCCGGTCAAGCGGCATCCAAATAAGGCTTTCCTTGTCTGTTCGGAGCCGGCCCGACCCTTCCTCCTTTCGTCATCCTGACTAGCGCGGACAGGTCGGACCGTCTCGGGCGCCGATTTTAAACTTTAACGGCTGCCACCAGCTATCGCTTTCTGATACTCCTCCATCGCGCCCGGCATGAGGTTCTCGAGCTGGCTGATCCGAGTCGAATCGGCGGGGTGTGTAGACATTAATTCAGGCGGTTGTTGACCGTTCTTTGTCTCCATCATCCGCCTCCAAAAAGCCAACGCCTCATGAGGATCGTAACCCGCTCGCGCCATATACTTGAGCCCGACCTGATCGGCTTCGAGTTCGTGTTGCCGGCTAAAGGGCAACAATATACCATATTGCGCACCCGCGCCGAGCAGCCCGAGCACCTGGCGGCGGGTGCCATCGTCTAGATCGGCAATTGAGCCTTGGACGCCCGGTTTTGTTGCAATATTCGCTGAGCCCCGTGCCGGGAAGTGGCATGCGCGATTTCGTGTCCGAGTACAGTCGCAAGGCCCGCCTCATTTTGGGTCACGGGTAAGATTCCCGTGTAGACGACGATCTCTCCTCCAGGCAAGCAAAACGCGTTTTGTTGATCGCTCTGCACCAACGCGACTTTCCATTGGAAGCTTCTGGCGCTCTCATCAACAACCCCGATCAGACGGCGCGCTACCTTAAGGACGAGATCATACTCCGGGCCGGATTGAATTGTTTGCGATTGGGACAAGACCTGCTGAAAGCTTTGCAACCCGAGCGTCTGCTCTTGCGATTCAGACAGTCCGACCTTGGACTTACGACCGGTCTCCGGATTGATGAATGTGGGCGACGAAAAGTAGAACCACGCGATCGCACCAATCGCGAGCACGATTGGGAGCAGACGAATCCGACGATTCATAGCGAAGAAGTCTCTATTTTCCGCCCACGGTGGACCTGCATATAGTTTGCTTTCGTGCAGAGCACAAAGGCGTCCACGGTTCTTAACCCGAGTCTTCTCTTCCGGTTAACGTGGGATCACATGAAAGTGATTAGCGTTTACGCAATGCTAATTCGAATAAGGCGGCTAGTCGGCTCGGTGGCTGGCTTTGTGGCGTTTCGATAACCTTGCAACGGCGATCCTCGTTCCGTGGGCCCGCCCGCAATTCGCTCCAATTCTGCTGCCTTTTTTGGAGAGAACAGTTTGAAACAGTTTGTTTTAATTCATTTATGAAACAGGCTCTTAAATGGGCGTGGAGCGCCTGTTTAAGAGCTTTCTAGCCCGCAATGGGCGCGTCAATTCTCGTGGTGTGTGATTTTTGCGGGCTAGTAGAGATGGATCTTCTCGACATCATGGCAAAAAGAGCGCATCGGACGCCAAGAACCGGTGAGCGAAACGGAATAGTCCGGCGACACTTGGAAATGGCACGGCGGCCAATTCCGGATTGGTCGCGGATGCCTCCGACGCCAGCAATATGCGGAATATGGAGTAACTCCGAAGGACGGTTGAAAATGACCAGTGCCATTTGCACGATTTTAATTGGCGGATAACCATGAAGCGAGAACCAGAGATCAATCTTCCGATCAAAAAACCGGCTAAAGTAGATCAGCCTGAACCGCGGTGGCGTTGGACCATCGTCTATTTCCTTATTTCGCTGCTGATTCTCTGGGGTTGGCAAGACCTCTTCTATCAGTTGTCGGTTCGCACGATTCCTTATAGCGAATTCAAGGCCTATCTTGCTCGCCATGAGGTTGTCACCGCCCTCGTCAAACAAGACGAAATCGATGGTCGGATCGTACCTTCGGCAGCAAGCGAGTCGAAAAACCAGGCGCCAGCGGCGAGTCCAACGGCTTCTTCCAACAACGAAAATCAAAAATCCGGTCCCAATCCGACCGTCGCTCCTGAGAACGAGGGCCGACGATCGCCGGCGGAAACTCAACCGTTCCTCTTCCGGACCGAGCGCGTCGAGGATCCCGACCTGGTAAAAGAGCTTCAAGCCGCTCATGTCGAATACGCTGCAGCCCGACCGGGAATTATTTCGCAGCTATTGCTTGGATGGGTCTTACCGATTGTGTTTATGGTCGCTATTTGGACCTTCTTAATGCGTCGACTTAACCCCTCGGGCGAATCCATCTTTTCGATTGGCAAGAGCCGGGCGAAGCTCATCGCTGACCCGGACACGGGGGTTACATTTAACGATGTCGCCGGCGCTGAGGAAGCGAAGTTTGAGCTGAAGGAGGTTGTTGATTTTCTCAAGAACCCTAAGCAGTACGAGGATTTGGGTGCGCACATCCCAAAAGGAGTGCTATTGGTTGGCCCGCCCGGAACTGGCAAAACGCTGTTGGCGCGTGCGGTAGCCGGCGAGGCGAAAGTGCCTTTTTTTTCGATCAGCGGTAGCGATTTCGTAGAAATGTTTGTGGGAGTAGGCGCCGCCCGTGTGCGCGATCTGTTCAAGCAAGCCAAGCAACATGCGCCCTGCATCATATTCATCGACGAACTTGACGCTATTGGTCGACAGCGAGGCGTCCATGTGGGTGCGGTCAACGACGAGCGGGAACAGACTCTCAATGCTTTGTTGGTCGAGTTGGATGGCTTCGAGCCCAATGCCGGCGTTATCATTCTCGCCGCCACCAATCGTCCGGAGGTCCTCGACCGGGCTCTGCTACGCCCGGGGCGCTTTGATCGCCAAGTCGTGGTGGACGCACCTGACCTCGATGGCCGCGAGGCCATTCTCAAAGTACACTCCCGGAACAAGCACCTCGCTGCTGATGTCGATTTGCGGCGTATCGCTGCCGCTACCGCCGGACTCTCTGGCGCCGATTTGGCAAACCTGCTGAACGAAGCTGCCTTGCTCGCTGCGCGGCGGCACGCGACAGAAATAACGCAACGCGATTTGGAAGATTCGATCGAGAAAGTTGTGGCTGGACCTGAGCGCAGGAGCCGCCGCCTCGGCGAGGAAGAGAAGCGTCGGGTCGCCTACCATGAAGTCGGTCATGCATTAATCGCCGCCTACAGCGTTCATGCTGATCCCGTACACAAAATTAGCATTGTGCCACGGGGAAGAGGAGCGCTTGGCTATACGATGCAATTGCCATCCGAAGATCAATTCCTGATGACGCGCAGCGAGTTATTGGATCGTATTCGCGGCCTGCTTGGCGGACGCGCCGCAGAGGAAGTCGTTTTTGCCGAGGTCAGCACGGGAGCCCAAAACGATCTGGAACGTGCCACCGCACTCGCTCGTCAAATGGTCGCGCTATATGGGATGAGTGAGCGCCTGGGGTTGGCCAATAATGTCCAGCGCCAGCCAACGTTTCTCCACGGTCAGGAGTTTCAATTCCAACGCGACTGCAGCGAAGCCACCGCCCGGGAAATCGATGAGGAAGTCAAGAAATTGCTCGACCTGGCCTACGAACAAGCCAGAGAAACATTATCTGCACATCGCGATCAACTCGAGCATGTGGCGGCCGAATTGCTCAAGACCGAGTCCATAGACGGACCAACATTTTATCGACTGGTAGGCAGGGAGGTGCCGGCTTTCGGAGAGTCCGGAAGCTTAGCCGCCGTCGCCTCTCAGTCGAAAGAAAAAGTTGGGCCGGCCAAGGGTTGAGTTTCTCGGGGCGAATTGTCCTCCAGTCTCTGGCCGACCCAACGATAGATGGTCATTTCGAAGGAGAGAATGAACAATGTTCGGCGATTCTTCTAATTCACCCGATACCGCGCTGCAACCGTTCGAACCCGACGCTAGTAGCGTATACCCAATCGAGACGGTGGCGACTCTCGTACAAATGCCGCGTCGTCACATTGTTGTTTATTTCAAATACGGACTGGTGTCGCCGGTGATAGATCCTACCTGCGGCGGTTGGTGGTTTGATGATGAGGCAATTCGGGGGATGCTCCGGGTCTGCCGGAATCCAGCCATCGCAAGGAATAATTTGCCATCCAAGAGATCGAACTTGAAGCCGCCTTCATAAAGATCGCTCGCGTTGCGGAAGTCTGGATTGTCAAACTTATTATCGTTTCCGATGCCGTACCCGCCACCCTGTCCGTCAGTGGTCGAAGTACTGTAGTCGTAGGTAAGATATGCAGTTAACCAAGAGAAGGGTTGATAGGTCAGATTACCGTTCAGGTTGATAGGTCAGATTACCGTTCAGGTTGATCAATCCCTGGGTCGTATTCGCGGTGACCGGATCGAAACTCGGCGGATGAACCGGATCATTAAAGTCGACGTGCAACAGGTCTCCGCGAATGCCAAAGAAAAAAGACAGCTGTCTGGTGAGACTAACTCGATCTTCAAGGAACGCCGCCCAATCGTATGCCCAAGTGTCGTTGGTCTCGCCGTTTCCAGTATTGATTATCGCACCGGATGGACTGACGTAAGTGCCGCCGGGAGTGCCGTAGTAGCCGCTCGCTCCTGGAATCGGATAGGAAGGATTCTTTCCACCAATGACTCGGGCGAGGGGTAGGCCGATCAGGCGGGGATCTCGCGTTAAATCGTAGAGATTATTGTAGCTGTGCGCGATATCACTTGCAGAAAAGACGTGTTGGTAACGAAAATCAAAGCCAACATTCAGCATATTGGCAATCGACCAACCGGATGTTTCGCTGGGTATTGTTTCGTTTTCTGATTTTCCCTCCCTATCGAGAAGTGAGCCTCGGATTTTGGGTGACAGGTTCGTGACCGGCAGATCTGAGTTCACGTGAAGTTCCAGCCGATTTTCCAGAACATAGCTGGGCTCTACTACAGCGGAGTAGCGAAGGGCGCCAAATTGTCGGCGACTCAAATAAGCGAAGAAAGTAATGTTCACGATCTGGATGTCGTCATTTATATTTAATCGCTGAATGACCTGGGCAAAATCGGTTTTGGCGTAGGAGCTGTCATTCGGATTTACAATTACGTCAGCGCGGTCGATCTGCGTCCTCCCCGTAGCAACGACGACCCCTCTGGTTTGTGGGATCGTGGTAGGAACCAGGTTGCTAGCCGGATAGTTGGCGCCGATTGGCGTCCCAGTTGGATTCACGAATTGCTCGATACCGATGATATAAGTACCGTTGTCGATCAGTGCTTGGGTTGGGCGGTTGATTCCTCGATTAAGCTGGTAGTTTGTCTCGTAGAAGGAGTTCAGAATTTTTAGTTCGTAGTTCGGACTCGGTGTCCATTTCAAGACCGCATAAATGGCCTGAGACTGAGTGAAGACGTTTCGATAATAGCTCCCGGATTCTTCCCCGGAATAGCTAATTCGGAAGGCGAGTTTCTCGGGTACGATCGGAGCACCAAGGTCGACGGTATAACGGTTCAGGTCGTACTCGCCGAACGTGGCGTCGATTTCGGCATGAAAACGGTCGGAGTACGGCTGTTTGGCGATCAAATCTATAAAGCCGCCAACATTCTGGCTCGCACCATAGACAGCCGGTGCCGGTCCTTTCACGATATTGACACTTTCCACCGCGTTGAAATCAATGGGCGCCCCAACGCCTTCACTCGTAAGTCCGATGCGCATTCCATTAAAGAAAGTGTCCGCTACCTGGCCACGAATGTAAGTACTCGATGGATTTCTATTGAAGTAAGGAGTGTAAGTGTCGGCCGAAATCCGAGCGAGATCGCGCGCAGTTCGGACGTTGGCATTTTCCAGCTCCTCCTTAGTAATCACGCTGATGGAACGAGGAACCTCATTGACCGGTAGATCAAACCCAAGCACATCGGAAAGGTCGGTCGCGTTCGGTAAGACATTATGCTCTGGAGCGATCCCCTGGACTATGATCCGGCGCAGCGAGTCGCTGCGCTTGGGTCATCCTGAGCGAAGACCGAAGGGCCGACCGCAAAGAGGCAGGCAAATACGATGGCTCCTTTTAATGGGTCAAGGATCAGGCTCCGACCGACAATCTTCACTTCTTCGCACGGGCGCGGCAGCTTCCTCAGAAAAGAGATAGCGAAAAATTCATTTAAGCGCACAAGACCTCCTTGATAGTGCATTTTGGGACCGTTTTTCCTGGAGAGAGGCTGGAGACTAAGTTGAGAGGGGAAACGCTCTCAATCCTGTAAAAGTGACAAATTCGTCACTTTCCGGAGGGATCAGCTCAACCTACCAACGAAGTGGCACGGCAGGCGAATGGGAGGTTGATACTCCAACCTCAAGAAATCGGCCGGCGTTTGATCAAAAACGGGTCGAGAGCTTTCTCAACGCGTCGGCGCGCCTCGCCTGCTGATCCCGAGGATCCGAGCACAGGCGCTTAGTAAAAATTGCTACTAACTACTGGCTTTGGGCCAGCGCTACGGTGTAGGTCCTGGCTGTCCCGGAGAGGCAAATTACTCCATCCTGATTCTGTACCGTCGTAGCGATAGTGCAGATCGGTTTATCATCACGGACACTGGTAATCTCCACGCGGCCAGTGATGGAGTCGCCAACATAGACCGCTTTCACAAACTTCCATTCCACGCTCAGAAAGACTGTGCCCGGACCAGGGAGATCCTCGGCAACAATGGCATTGAGTAAGCCCGAGGTAACACCGCCCTGAACAATCAACCCGCCGAATATCGATCGGCGGGCAGCTTCCGCGTCGAAATGGATCGGATTCCGGTCGCCCGTGATTTGAGCGAACAACTCAATATCTCGTTCGTCTACTCGCTTGGTCCGCTCCGCCGAGGCACTGGCCTCGGGCTTGCCGCGAATGGTTCCAATCCACCCGTTTGGTTTCATATCTTCATAATTCTTCGTTAGCGACGGGGTTTGAGCAATGGACTGTCGAAGTGTGGGACCCGGTAGCGGCGACCGTCCCATTGGGTGTGTGGTTTCGCGCGATCATGGAACTCACGCGGAGCCGCCCGCCTGAGGCCGCTACAAAGCGCAGTCGCCATCGCCCGCATTGCTCTATTCTAACTTCTAGCTTCTGATCAGCCAGCGCGTCGAGCACCCGCTCATTCAATGTGTGAAACTCTGCATCCTGCCGCACTCGTGGACGACGTGCATATCGATCCGAAATTGCCGAATAATGTGTCTCGGGCGGCTCTCGACGACAGTGATTAACTAATTCCTATCGACAATTAGGGTATTGACCGGTCGATGGATTTATTCTAAAGCCTACTATGCCAGTAGGCATACCCTCCCACAACGCCGCTCCGCTGACCTCCGCCAGCCCCCATCGCTCCTTCCTCCAGCGTCTGACCTCCTTTTTTGTTCGACTCTTCGAGTGCTATACGCCCGATCCCTATATTCTCGCCGTCGGGTTGACCATCCTGACTGGCGTGTTAGCGGCACTGTTCGCACCCAAAGGATCGCTCCCGATCATTTTGACGGGCTGGTACGCTGGCTTGTTTAGTATTCTAGCATTCGCATTCCAGGTGTTGCTGATTTTGGTGGCAGGTTATGCGCTCTCCACGTCTCGGCCGGTTCGATCGCTATTGATTTGGCTCGCATCCTTCGGATCCACACCCCGGCGCGCGATCGTGGTGACAATCGTAACGGTGTTCATCGCCTCGTTTTTGAATTGGGGATTCGGTCTGGTCGTAGCGGGTTTGCTTACGCGCGAGATTGCCAAGCGAATCCGGATCGACTTTGGATGGCTGGTAGGAGCCGGTTATTCCGGGTGGATGATTTTTTCGAGCGGGTTCTCCAGTTCGATTGCGCTGTCGCAAGCCACTCCCGGATCAAGTTTGAATATTGTGCAGAAAGTTACCGGCCAGGTCCTGCCCCTGGAATCGATGCTCTTTACGCCGCTGAATCTGGTAACAACTTTCGTTTTGTTCGTCGCCCTGCCTCTCCTTTACTGCGCAATTCAACCTGGTGACGACGACGTACAGATTGCCAATTTGAAAGAGTCGGCTGCTCCAACGGAGGCGAGTCCAGAGGAAACGAGGGAACCACGAACCCTGGCGCGAAAGCTTGAAGAAGCTTGGATCTTGAACGTGATCCTTGTGGTCGCTGGTATTGCAGCCCTCGGATTAGTTTGGCGTCAAAACGGGTTCTCGCTGGATCTCAATTCAGTAATCTTTCTCTTTCTGATGGCCGGATTGCTCTTGCACTGGCGACCAATTGCTTATGTCAAAGCGATTAATGACGCAGCGCGAATCACCGGTCCATTGATACTCCAATATCCGATCTATGGAGGCATCATGGGCATCATGACGAGCACTGGTTTAGCCGATGTCCTGGCTAAAGGATTTATTCAGTTTGCCAATGCCCACACCTTGCCGTTTTGGAATTTTATTGCATCGTTGATGATCAGCCTGTTTGTGCCGAGCGCGGGCGGTCATTGGGCGGTGCAGGGGCCATTTACCGTACCTGCGGCGGTTGGACTCCATGCCTCGCAAGCCGCCACCGCAATGGGAGTCGCCTACGGGGAACAGGTCGCCGATATGATTCAACCGTTCTGGGCCCTGCCGGTAGTCGCTGTCGCCGGAATCAGTATCCGCCGAGTGATGGGATTCACCGTGATGAGCTTTATTCTGGGCGTCGCACTGTTTGGTGCTGCATTATTGATCTTCGCCTAAGTGTGAACTGCGTATATTAGCGGTCGCGTGATCGCACGAAATTCAAAAGCATAAAGTAACATGGCGGAAGCGCATCGAATCAAAAGCGAGCAGGAAGCACTGGAAGCTGCTCGGCGCATTGCCGAACAGATTCGGCCCGACTCTGGAGCCCGGGATAAAGAGCGGCGGCTACCGTTCGAAGAGATTGAATGGTTTTCGCAAAGCGGCCTCTGGGGGATCACCGTGCCGAAAGAATATGGAGGTGCCGGCGTATCCACCGCGATCTTTGCTGAGGTGGTCGCGATCGTTTCCGAAGCAGATGCTTCTATCGGACAAATTCCGCAAAATCATTATGCCAACGTCGAAGAGATTCGACTGGTAGGTACGGAGGCGCAGAAGGCATTTTTCTTCGATCGCATTCTCAAGGGAGATCGCCTGGGAAATGCGGCGGTTGAGCGCTCCGGCAAGACCGTTTTAGAAAACCAGACGAAACTTGTGCCGGACGGAGACGGTTATCGCCTCACTGGAGAGAAATTCTATTCGACCGGCGCTCTTTTTGCCCATTGGGTCCCGGTTCGCGTGACCGACTCAGATGGAAACAGAGTAGTAGCAATCGTCAGCCGCCGAAGCGAAGGGCTGACCGTGATCGATGATTGGTCGAGCTTTGGACAGCGAACCACGGCCAGCGGCACAGTCATTCTTAAGGATGTTCGGGTTAACCAAGACCAGATTCTGCCTTCCTATGAGGCCTATCGAAAGCCGACCACCCGCGGCCCATTTTCCCAAATCATTCACCTGGCCATCGACATCGGAATCGCGCGAGCGGCAATCAACGAGACGGTTCAGATTATCAAGACTCGATCGCGACCTTGGATTGATGCGAACGTGGAGCGCGCTAGCGATGACCCTCTTACCATCTATCAGGTCGGGGAGCTGCACTATCAGCTACATGCTGCTGAAGCACTGATGGAAAGAGCTTCGCTGAAGGTTGATCGAGCCGCTGGCGCGCTGGACGAGCCGACGGTGACCGCGGCAGCGCTCGCGGTAGCAGAGGCAAAAATCGGGGCGACCGACATCGCGATTCTGGCGACGAACAAGCTATTCGAATTGGCTGGAACACAATCCACTTTGGCGAAGTACCAGCTAGATCGCCATTGGCGGAATGCGCGGGTTCACACCTTGCATGATCCGGTCCGTTGGAAGTATCATGCGATCGGAAATTTCTATTTGAATGAGATTCCGCCGCCGCGCCATGCCTGGCTATGAGCAAGGAAATCCGATTCAACGCTTTCGCGATGAATTGTGTAGGGCACCAGGCGCCCGGACTGTGGCGTCACCCGCGAGATCGTTCCGACCGGTATATCGATCTGAATTACTGGACTGATTTGGCTCGCCTGCTGGAGCGTGGCAAATTTGACGGACTGTTTCTCGCCGATGTTCTCGGTCCATACGACGTCTATCAAGGCACTGCCGATGCGGCGGTTCACAGCGGGATCCAGATTCCGGTGAACGATCCGCTCCTGTTGGTATCAGGAATGGCGACCGTTACCGAGCATCTGGGATTTGGGGTAACTTGCGCGCTTACCTATGAGCATCCTTATCCGTTCGCGCGGAGAGCTTCGACACTCGATCATCTGACCAAGGGCCGATTCGCGTGGAACATTGTTTCTGGATATTTGGATAGTGCTGCTCGCAACTTCGGTTTCGATCAGCAGACGCGGCATGATGACCGGTACGACTTGGCCGAAGAATACATGGAGGTCTGCTATAAGCTTTGGGAACAGAGCTGGCAGCATGATGCGGTGAGGCGGGACCGGAAGAGCGGATTGTTCGCTGATCCCGCCAAGGTGCATGGCATCAATCACACTGGTAAATATTTTAAGGTACCAGGTTTTAATCTGAGTGAACCTTCGCTGCAGCGGACCCCTGTTCTGTATCAGGCTGGTGCGTCGCGCCGCGGAAGAGACTTTGCGGCGAAGCATGCTGAATGTGTTTTCGTGTCAGGTCCATCCGCGAGCATATTAAAAAAATATGTGCAAGACTTGCGGCAACGAGCGGCAGAGTTCGGCAGAGGGCAGATTCTCGTTTTTGCCATGTTCACCATCATCGTGGAGCCTACGGAAAACAGAGCGCTAGAGAAGCTCCATGAATATCGATCGTACATCGATCACGAAGGCGCCTTAGCCTTGATGTCCGGATGGACCGGTGTCGATCTGAGCACATATAATCTGGACGAGGAGTTGCGCCCGACAAAAACCGACGCGGGCCAATCCGCTCTCGAAACCTTTACAGTGGGCGAGCCCAATCGTCGCTGGAAGATTCGAGAGATTGCCGAGTTTGTCGGTCTCGGCGGGCGCGGCCCGGTAGTCGTCGGAGCGCCTCAACAGGTCGCCGATCAACTCGAACAATGGGTATCAGAGACCGATGTGGATGGTTTCAATCTAACATACGCGGTGATGCCGGAGACTTACGAAAATATTATCGATCTGTTGGTTCCTGAGCTCCAACGTCGCGGTGTTTACAAGAAGGAATATCGATCTGGTACGCTCCGAGAAAAGCTGTTCGGCCAAGGACCGCATCTTCCGGAGACGCATCCCGGGCGGCGGGCGAGGGCGTAAGGGCGTAAGGGCGTAAGGGCGAGCCGATTTCGTTTTCAGCGGCGAAGCCGAGATTCAAGATAGCCCAGGGCGAGGCCCGAGGAATCGGATACCCCAGCGGTCGCGCACTGAAGGTGCGTCTCAACCTAACCTTAATCCCAGACATACCGTTCATCGAACACCACGCGCTAGCGCTTGAGAAACAGCCGAAATTCCTCTTCGAATGTCACCGTTCGGCAAACAACGGCTCTCGATTCTTGGTCGAGAAGATTAG
>WNFQ01000203.1_pt1 | contig 42188 bp, 40 predicted proteins | sample 5400171 | NCBI WGS metagenome assembly WNFQ01 (sample SAMN13153356, study PRJNA577476) | soil metagenome | isolation source: 20 cm soil under Madrone tree | place: USA:California | collected 2016-06-14
CGCCGATTGCGCGGATCTTGCCCTCCTTCAGCAGGGCCGCGAGCGTTGCGGCCGTCTCATGAATGGGGACGAGCGGATCGGGCCAATGCACCTGGTAAAGGTCGATGTAGTCGGTGCCCAGGCGCCGCAATGACTCCTCAACCTCCTTTCGGATGCGCGCAGGCGAGGAATTTCGCCAGATTTTGCCGTCTCGCCATTCGAGCCCGCCCTTGGTCGCAATGACTGCGCGCTCGCGCAGACCTCCGGAGAGCGCCATGCCGACGATCGATTCCGAGCGCCCGAATCCGTACACGGGGGCCGTATCGATCAGGGTGATTCCGCGCGCGATTGCCGAGCGGATCGTATGAACGGATTCGCCGATGTCGGTGCTTCCGCCCCACATCCAGCCGCCGATGGCCCATGTGCCCAGCGCGATGCGCGACGCGATGATCCCGGATGTTCCGATTTCGATCGTTTCCACGGTTCTCGTAGCTCCTCTGAATTGATCGGTGCAGTTCAGATCCACTGTTAACGCAGAGCGTGGGCCGATCCGATGTTTGGATCGTTGCGATCGGCTCCGCTCGGGTTTCGATTGAAACGCGCAGGCGATGTGCCCGTGGGCGATTGCGGATGTAACGCGTTTCACCCATGGGTGTAATCGGATCGCAGCCCGTGGCCGAGACGATGCTTCGCGCGCCAACATCAACACGACCGCAGGAGGACTTTTCAGATGGATCCGCAACGCACACTTCCAGCCCGCAGCCTGCTCGCCGCCATCTTGCTGGTCGTGATGCTCGGCGCGTGCAGCAGCGCCAAGGCACTGGACGGCGCGCCTCAAGCGCCGCAAGTCTCGGTTGACGGTAGCACCATTCTGTACATCGGCGCCGAAAACTGGCCTTTTCCGATTCCACCAGTGTCTGAAGACGGTGCATGGCACTTCGCTGCAAAGGCCGGAATGGAGGAAGTGCTGTTCCGGCGAATCGGCGAAAACGAGTTGACCGCGATTGAAGCCTGCCACGAGCTGGTCGTGGCGGAAACGGAGCGTAAGCGGCCAGGCAGTGATGCGTCCACGCAGGCGATCCGCGCTCTGCTGGTGAAGGCGGGCAAGGATGGCCCTGTCGTTGCATTCCACGGCTACTACTTCCGGACCCTGGTGAGTCAAGGAAAGGGTGCGGCGACCATTGCGACGAGCCAGACCTCCGACCGTAAGACGCCCGGTGGCCGATTCGCATTTGTGGCTTATCCGGCGCGGTACCGCGCAACGGGCGTAATGACCTTCCTGGTCAACCAGAATGACATCGTGTACGAAAAGGACCTTGGCTCAAACACAGTGCGAGTTGCCACAGGCATGACCGAGTACCTGCCCGATTCGACCTGGCGCCCGGCTGAATAAGCAAGCGGGTATCGGACGCCTGAAACGCCCATGAATACGTTCCGCCTTCAGCTGCGCTTTCTCGTTCCACTGGTACTCACGCTGGGTGCGGTTGCCGGTCTTGCGCTGCCTCTGATGGACCGGCTGACGCTGGGCCGGTTCGAGCACGACCTCGACCTGCGTGGCGCACTGGTTACCAATTCGCTGGCGGACTCGATTGCCGAGGCGGTGGCGGACCCGAAGCGTGGTCGCCTGCGCGCGCTGTTCGACAGCACGGCGCAGGACGAGCGGTTGATGGCGGTCGGCCTGTGCGGGCCGGACGGTCGAGTGCTGCGTCGGACCGCCCGGTTTCCGGCGGCGCTGAGCTGCGCCCAGGCTCGGCAGGCTGTGGAGCGGGCCGATTCCGTGTTGCACCTCGAAGGTCGCTCCGTGCACGTCGGCATGTACCCGGTGAACGGCGCATCCGGCCGGGTCGGCGATCTACTGCTGCTGCGCGACATGAGCTCTATCGAGCGCCGGACTCAGGACACACGCCGGTACCTGATCATCGTGATCGGCGCGCTCGGCGCAGCCATCGCGATCGTCACCGTGGTGGTCGCGCAACTAAGCTGGCGTGGCTGGGTTTCGGGCGTTCGCGCGCTGCTGCGCGGCGAAGGACTGTTGCGCCCGCTGCGCTCGCCGACGCCCGAGCTTGCGCCGCTCGCTTCGGACCTGCGCACGCGGCTGCAGGACCTGGACGACGAATACCGGCGCGCCCGGAGCCCGGATGCGGAATGGTGTCCGGACCGACTGCGCGGCCTGCTGCGCACTCAATTGCGCGGCGACGAGATCATCGTGGTGTCCAATCGCGAACCTTACATTCACGAGAGCACACCGGCCGGCATCATCGTCAAGCGGCCCGCCAGCGGGCTCGTGACCGCGATCGAGCCGGTCCTGCGCGCCTGCTCGGGCACCTGGATCGCGCACGGCAGCGGCAGTGCGGACGCACAGGTGGTCGACGCCCGCGACCGCGTGCTGGCACCTCCTGGGCGCGGCGAATACACGCTGCGACGCGTCTGGCTGAGCGAGCAGGAAGAGCAGGGCTACTACTATGGTTTCGCCAACGAAGGCCTGTGGCCGCTGTGCCACGTCGCGCACGTCAGGCCGGTGTTCCGGGAGCAGGACTGGCAGGCCTACCGCGAGGTCAACCAGCGCTTCGCCGACGCGGTGGTCGAGGAGGCGCGCAGCGAAGACCCGGTGGTGCTGGTGCAGGACTATCACTTTGCACTGCTTCCCGCGATGATCCGCACTCGCCTGCCGCGCGCGACGATTCTGAGCTTCTGGCACATCCCGTGGCCGAATCCCGAATCCTTCGGCATCTGTCCCTGGCGGCGCGAGATCGTTCAGGGCATGCTCGGCAGCACCATCCTGGGCTTTCATACGCGCTTTCACTGCAAGAACTTCATCGAGACGGTCGATCGCTACCTGGAGGCGCGCATCGAGCACGAGCACTCGACGATCTGCTTTCAAGAGCAGGACACGCTGGTCGAAAGCTACCCGATTTCGATTGAATGGCCCGGTGCCGCGAGCGCTTCGGCCTGGCCGCCGGTCGAGCAGTGCCGGCGCCAGGTGATCGAGCGATTGGGGCTTGCGCCCGATCAGATGCTTGCCGTAGGCGTCGATCGCCTCGACTACACCAAGGGAATCCTGGAGCGGATGCACGCCGTCGAGCGCCTGCTCGAAAGGCACCAGGAGTGGATCGGGCGTTTCGTACTCGTGCAGATCGCCGCGCCCTCGCGCAGTTCGCTCGAGGAATACCGTCTATTCCAGGACCGCATCGGCCAGGCGACCGAGCGGATCAACCGGCGCTTCGGCCGTGCGAACTATCGGCCGATTCATTTGCTGGCCGAGCACCACGATCACGATGCGGTCACCGAGTTGTACCGCGCCGCAGACGTGGGCCTGGTGACCAGCCTGCATGACGGCATGAACCTCGTCTGCAAGGAATTCGTCGCGGCGCGCGACGATGAGCGAGGCGTTCTGATCCTGAGCCGCTTCGCCGGCGCGGCCCGCGAGATGACCGAAGCCCTGATCGTCAATCCCTACCACGTCGAGGAATGCGCGGCGGCGCTGCAACGTGCGCTGACGATGCCTGAGCCCGAGCAACGCGAGCGCATGGCCAGTCTTCGCATGACGGTGCGCGAGTTCAACGTCTACCGCTGGGCCGGGCGCATGCTGACCGACGCGGGCCGATTGCGTCTGCGCCAGCGCATCGAGGCGCGTGTCCAACGTCATCGGGCGGCCTGATCCGGCCGCCGTGTTGTTGTCCCACGTCTTCGGTCAGGCCTGGCCGGAACGCCCGGGACTCCAGCCGGTCTTTGCGCCAACCAGCTGCGCAAACCTGGCGGCGTCGATGTTTCCGCCCGAGAGCACGATCCCGACCGACTGGTCCCTGACCTCAACGCGACCGTTGAGCACCGCCGCCGCTGCGAGACATCCGGTGGGCTCGACGACCATGCTCATCGAATCGGCACAAAATCGCATGGTGTCGATCAATTGATCGTCGGTAACGGTCACGATGTCGTTGACCAGTCGCTGCAGAATCGGGAAGGTGTGCTCGCCCAGGTGCTGTGTCTGGGCGCCGTCCGCAATGGTCCTGGGGGTCTCTATGTGAACGATGCGGCCGGCGCGCAGGCTCTGCTGACCGTCGTTGCCGGACTCCGGTTCGACGCCGACCAGACGACAATCGGGATTGGCCGCCTTCGCAGCAATCGCACAGCCGGCCAGCAGGCCACCGCCGCCGAGGGGCACGACCAGCAGGTCGAGGTCGTTCATCTCCTCGAGCATCTCCATCGCCACGGTGCCTTGCCCTGCAATGACACCGGGATGGTCGTAGGGAGGGATCAACACGAAGCCCCGCTTCGAGGCGAGAGTCCTGGCCAGTTGCTCGCGGTCTTCCCGGTACCGGTCGTACCGGACAATCTCGGCGCCGTACCCTTGCGTTGCGGACACCTTGCCGGCCGGGGCATCCTGCGGCATCACGATGACCGCCGGGATGCCGAGTAACTGCGCGGACAGGGCGATCGCCTGGGCGTGATTGCCGGATGAGAATGTCACCACGCCGGCCAAGGAGGTGCTGGCCTGGGCTTTGCGCAGTGCGTTGTAGGCGCCGCGGAACTTGAACGCACCGGTTCGTTGCAGGTTCTCGCACTTGAAGAACACGTTCGATCCGGCCCGTTCATCCGCCGCGCGTGACGTCACAATGGGTGTGCGGTGGGCGAGCCCGGTGAGCCTGTCACGGGCGTCACGGATATCTTCGATGCCGACCGACCAAGGCCTCATGGCTGGTTACCCGCAATGAAACATCAACGTCCGGGCCTGAGGCGCGAGCGCACCAGGTCGATGTGGCTTTTCAGCGAATACAGCTGGTCGGTATACGACAGGGGTACAGCGATCCTCTCCACCCGCGCCTCCAGCGTGTTCAGCTCGTCCGCGAGCCGCTCGTGCGGCGTGCTGCCGTCCAGACGCTGCGCCTCGATTTCGCGCAGCTGCCGGTACCAGCGAAACACGCGCGATCGGATCCGGAACGTGTACAGCGGCGGTATCAGCCGCACCAGTGGAATCAACACGACCAGGATCGAGGCGAACGCGACCCACATCCGGTCGATCACGTTTGCGATCCAGAACGGCAGGTATCGCTGCAGCAGCGGCGGGCCGCCGCGGTAGATGCGCGCAGCCTCCGCCGCCAGCGGCCAACTGGTGTCGGTTGCGCGCGGAAACTGTCCGGCGCGCGCGAACCAGCCGGTAGCGCCATGTATCTTCTGCGCGGCTTGCACGAATAACTGGACTAATGCGGGGTGGGTCCCCTCGCGCGCGATCAACTCGGCCGCGGTGGCGATCAGGTGCACGTCCTGAGCCGGAATATTGTGGGCGAGATCGGCCACGCCCTGCGGAAGCGTCAGAGCCGTCACGAACGGCAAGCGCCGCGCGTAGGCGTCGGACTGCGCAAAGTCGGCCAGCTTGACACCTGGCGTCAACAGCAGCATCTGGACCAGCGGTGACTCGGGCGCCGACACGAACACGATCGCGTCCAGTTCACCTGCCAGCAATGCGCTCACCGCCGGGGTCGGGTCGAGCCGGCTCTCCTTGATGGCGCTGCGTTCGATCCGGTTCGCGAACAGCAGCTTGCTGAACAGATTCGGGGCGCCACTGCCGCGCGATCCAGTGTTCACGCGCAGCCCCTGCAGTTGGGCGAGCTCGGTCAGCGCTACCGCGCGGCCTGCCTTGTTGCGGATCGCGGCCTCGCGGTAGAAAAGCCAGACCGGCTCGTAGAACAGCCCTCCCAGCGATTCCAGCGGATGCCCGCCGGTGTCTTCGTCGACCGCGCGCACCGCTTCGCTCGAGCCTCCCTGAACGAAGCCGACGTCGCCCGGCTGCGCGGGATCGCGCAGCATCCGCAGGTTCTCGGCAGCACCGCGAGTTTCGCGCAGCTCCACCTCGATTCCATAGCGCCGAAGCTCTTGCGCATAGCGCCGGCCGAATTCCGCATACGCCCCCTGCTCGGTGCCGGTCAGCAATACGACCTTTCTGGGCGGATTGGGCCGCAACACCACGAATGCGCCCCACAGCGCGAGCACGACCAGCAGCGCGATCGGCGCGAGTGCAACCAGCCACTCACGGGTGATCGGCGGAAGCGAAAGCCTGAAGCGACCCATGGCGCGCAACTCCCGCGCCGATTATCGCCCCCCTCGCTGCCTGCGATGAGCCTCGGTGCACCCCTGGAGCACCTGGCGCGGTATTCGCAGGCGTGGCGCTTGCCGCCAGGGCCCTCACTTAAGTTACATTCCGACACGGTGATACAGTGCCCGTCTTTTTCGCCCGCCTCCGAATCGAGCCCGACCGTGAAATTGCGCTACCTGTTGCCCCTTTTTGCCGCCAGCGCGGTGCTGTCCGGTTGCCTCGGCAACAGTGGCAATCCAGTTGCCCCGCCCACTGACATCCGGCCGGTCGTCGGCGACGGCATCGCCGGCATCGAATGGACGCCACAGCTCGGAGTCAGCTACCTGGCATTCGCCTCCACCAATGCCAGCCTGACGACGCAGAACTGGACAAGCATCGGTTTCGCGCTCCTGAACGGCGGCACCAGCACGGTGCCGCCCGCGCTGCTGTGCAATGCGACCAACGGCCTCACCTACTACTTCACGGTCGACGCGCACACCGGCACCGCCCCGGGAGGACCGGGCAGCCCGCTGATCACGGCCACTGCGCGATCAGCGGGCGGCGCCGGCACCTGGAACGTAGGAGCTCCCGCGGGGCTGAACGTCAACGGGGTCGGATACGCGGCGATCACGACTTGTCTCGAGAGCGGCAAGCCGACTGGAATCTACGCGGCGGTTGGACCGGCCGGTGCGATCTTCTCCAGCACGAACGGCAGCAACTGGACTTCCCGCACTCCCGCTGGCTATTCGACCGATTTGTACGCCGTGGTCGCGATTACCGGCAGCATCAATGTACCGACGGCTCCCAATCTTCTGTTCGTGGCGGTCGGCGCAGGCGGCGCCGTGATTCGCAGTGGCGACGGCGTCACCTGGACGTCCAGCGTCGCCGCCAGCGGATCGGCGCCGACATTGCGTTCGATCAGCATATCGGTTACGAGCTTCGTCGCGGTCGGCGACGGCGGGCGGATCCAGACCAGCTCCGACGGGGTCACGTGGACCACGCACACATCCAACACGACCGCAAACCTGCATTCGATTCAATGCGTCTCCACCACCTGCGTGGCCGCCGGCGACGGCGGCGTGATCGACATATCGGTCGACGGCGGGACGACCTGGACCGTGAACCTGGTCGGAGGGGGCGCGTCGGCGCTGCGCGCGGTCGCGTACGGGAACTTCGACAACAACGAAGTCGGCAACGGCGTAATCGGCCTCGGCGGCACCACGCTGACGTCGATCAACACCTGGGTCGTGGTCGGTGACAACGGCACCGCGTTCGAAAGTGCGGTGGTTACCACCGGCATTACCGCGAGCGGCTGGAACGCGACGCCGATTGCGGGCGCGGCCAACCTGGTCGCGATCGCGTACACGACGCAGTTCGTCGCGGTCGACGCGGCCGGCCATGCATTCACCAGCCAGCTTGCAACGGCCAACACGTGGTCGCCTGCGATTGCCACCGGCCTGACCGATCCGGTGTCGATCACGACGAACGGTCACGGCTTCGTGCTGCTCGGCAGCTCGGGCGACAACGCCACATCGTTCTGAGCGGTCCGGGTCGGTTCGGCTCGGTTGCCTAGCCGGTGGCGAGCCGGTAGCCGACCGCGGTTTCGGTCAGCAGGTAGCGGGGCTGGGCCGGATCGGCCTCGAGTTTGCGCCGTAAGTGACCCATGTAGATCCGGGTGTAGTGCTCGTGTTCGACATGCGCCGGCCCCCACACTTCGCGCAGGATCTGGCGGTGAGTCAGCACCCGGCCCGCATTGGTCGCCAGCAGCGTCAGCAGCCGGTACTCGATCGGCGTCAGCCGGATGGTCTGGCCGGCGCGCTTGACGCGACGGCTGGCGAAATCGACCTCGATGTCGCCGACCCGGAACACGGGCTCGCCTGCTTCGCCGCGGGCGTGGCGCCGCGCCAGCGCGCGCACGCGCGCGAGCAACTCGCCGATTCCGAATGGTTTGGTCAGGTAGTCGTCGGCCCCTGCGTCCAGCGCCCGGATCTTGTCTTTCTCCTCGCCACGCGCCGACAGAACCAGGATCGGCGAGGCGGACCACGCCCGCATCGAGCGCACCAGCTCGATCCCGTCGCCGTCGGGCAACGCCAGATCCAGCACCACCAGATCCGGGCGACGGGTTGCCGTCTCCGACAACCCCTCCTTCAGCGTTGCCGCTTCCACCACGCGCCAGTTCTCGGATTCGAGCGCCGTGCGCACGAAGCGGCGGATCTGCGGCTCATCCTCGACGACGATCGCCACCGCGGCCGCGCTCATCCGGTCCCGGTTCCGTGACTGCCCGCAACGGCCGCATCCGCCAGCGGGCTTTCCTCGGGCGCTTCCGGCGGGTCGCGGCGCGGAAGCGTGATTCGGAAGCACGCGCCACCGCCCGGCGCGGGCTCGACGGTCAGGGAACCATGATGAGCCTGAACGATGGCTCGGGCCAGCGCCAGTCCGAGCCCGACGCCAGGTCGCGCATCTTCGCGGCTGCCACGCTCGAAGGCTTCGAACACGGCCTGCTCGCGGCCAGGCGGAAGCCCCGGCCCGTTGTCACACACCTGCACGATCAACTGATGCGGCTCGGCCCGCGCTTCGATCCGGATACGGCTGCCCGGCGGCGTGTACTTGGCCGCGTTCTCCACCAAATTGGCGAACACGCGCTCCATCAGCAGCGCGTCGTATTCGACCAGCGGCAGGTCGGCCGGCAGGTCGATCTGAAGCGTGTGACGGCTCAGCGCCCCCTGCAGCGCGGCCAGCGCGGTGCCGACCGTCTCCTCCGGCGCATTCCAGCCAAGGTTCAGCCGCGTGGCGCCGGCGCTCAGCCGTGCCATCTCGAGCAGATTCTCCAGCATCCGCGAAATGCGGCGGGCCTGCTCGACCAGCCCCCGGGCCGTTTCGCTCTGCGCCGCCGCCAGCGGCGGCGGCTGCAGCAGCAGCGACTCGGCCAGGCCGATCAACGCGGCCACCGGCGTGCGAAGGTCGTGCGACAACGACGACAGCACCGTGTTGCGAAGGCGCTCGGTTTCGATCGTCATCGCCGCCTGGCGGGCCACCTCGACGTAGTGGACCCGCTCCAGCGAAATGCCGATCAGCGAGGCGAATGTATCGAGTTGCTGGCGCAGCTCCGGTATCTGCAGCAGACGGCGCGAGCGGGGCTTCAGGACGAGCACGCCGCGCACCCGCATCGGCGCACGCAGCGGCAGGTACAGGCACTTCGAGCCGGCCAGCGTGTCCGTGTCCAAACCGGCCGGTGCGCCGCGATCGAAAGACCACTGCGCGGCTCCCAGCTCGACCTCGTCGGGCATCTGTGCCGGCGCGCGCAGCCTGCCGCCGTCATCGGGCAGCAGGACCGCGACCTGGGACTGGAACGTAGCGGCAACCGCAGTCTGCGCGCGCTCGACGATCGGCTCCAGCTCGAGCTGCGAGGATAGCTCGCGGGCAAATTCGAACAGCACGCGCGCCCGCTCTTCGCGGTTCTGCGACACGCGGGCCGAATACCGCAAGCCGGCCGTCAGCTGGCCCACCAGCAGCCCTGCGGCCAGCATCACCGCGAACGTGACCAGGTGCTTCCGATCGTCGACCCCCAGGCTGTAAAACGGCGAGACGAAGAAAAAATCCAGCAGGCCGACGCCCAGCACCGCGGCCAGAAGAGCCGGGCCGCGCCCGAGCCGCAACGCCGCCGTGACCGTCGCCAGCAGGTACAGCATCACGACGTTGGCCAGATCCAGGCGCGAGCGCAACGGCGCCAGCAACAGCGTCAGCACTGCGCACAGCGCCGCCGCCCAGCCATAGCCGGCCCAGTTGATCTGGCGCGCGGTCTGGTCGTCGGGCACCGCGGGGCGCGCATCGTGGGAAGACTTGCCCTGCACTTCGGTGCGCGCAACGAAAAAGATATCGGCATCGGGCAGCCTGCGCGCCAGGCGGACGCTCAAGGCGGCCAGGAACGGCCAGCGGCGAAAGTCCCGCCGCCCGATCACGATGCGCGATACGTTATTGCGGCGCGCGAACTGGGCCAGGCCTTCAGCGGCATCGGTGCATGCAATCACCGCCGACCGACCGCCCAGCGATTCTGCCAGCCGCAGCCTGGCCAGAACCCGCTGGCGCTCGACTTCCGGCAGCCTTTGCAGAGACGGCGTTTCCGCGTACACCGCGAACCATTCCGCGTTCAGCTGTTGCGCCAGTCGCGCACCGCTTCGCACCACCTGTTCGCCGCCCGCGTGTGGGCCGACCGTGACCATCAGCGAGGCGGCCGTCTTCCACACCGGCGCGATCGCCTTGGCCTCGCGATAGGCCTGAACGTCCTCCTCGACCCGCTCGGCGGTGCGCCGCAGAGCGAGCTCGCGCAATGCGATCAGATTACCTTTGCGAAAGAAGTTCTGCCGTGCCCGCTCGGCCTGTTCCGGCAGGTAGACCTTGCCGGCCCGCAGCCGGGTCAGCAGTTCCTCGGCCGACAGATCCACCAGCACGACTTCGTCGGCGCGGTCGAAGAAGCGGTCCGGAATCGTCTCGGCGACCGGAATTCCGGTGATGCCCGCGACCACGTCGTTCAGCGATTCCAGATGCTGGACGTTCAACGTGGAAAAGACGTCGATGCCGGCCTCCAGCAGCTCCTCGACGTCCTGCCAGCGTTTCGGATGGCGCGAGCCCGGCGCATTGGTGTGAGCCAGCTCATCCACCAGCAGCAGACTCGGCGCACGGGCGAGCGCCGCGTCCAGGTCGAACTCGTGCAACGCGACGCCGCGCAGCTCGACACGCCGACGCGGCAGCACGGTCAGGCCCGTGAGCAGCGTTTCGGTCTCGCTGCGCCCATGCGTTTCGACTACGCCGACGACGACATCGACGCCGTCCTCGCCCAGCCGGCGCGCGGCCGAAAGCATCGCATAGGTCTTGCCGACACCGGCCGATGCGCCAAAGTAGACGCGCAGCCGTCCCCGCCGCGGCTCACCGGCCGCGCCCTCGGAGGCCGCCTCCGCCTGGATCGCGGCCAGCAACGCGTCCGGATCGGGGCGTTGGTCCTCGGTGCCGGTCAAGGCTTCATCGCGTCCAGTGCGAGGTTCAGTTCAAGCACGTTGATACGAGGCTCCCCGATCACTCCCAGCAGAGGCCCCTTCGTGTGATCCGCAACCAGCGCGCGCACCCGCGCCTCGTCCACCCCGCGCGATCGCGCCACCCGCGCAACCTGAAGCAGCGCCGACTGGGGCCGGATATCGGGATCCAGGCCGCTGCCCGAGGCAGTCGCAAGGTCGGCCGGAACCGCCGCGGTCCAGCCTGGATCGGCCGCGCGCAGCGCATCGATCCGCCCCTTGGCCTGGTCGAGCAGTGCCGGGTTGGTCGCCGCCAGGTTCGAGCCGCCCGAGCCGGCGCCGTTGTACGGCATCGGCGAGGTTGCCGACAAGCGCCCCCAGAAGTACTTCGGGTCCGAGAAGTTCTGTCCGATCAGGCCCGAGCCGACCGGCTTGCCATCGCGCTCGACCAGGCTGCCGCCGGCCTGCTGCGGAAACAGAACCTGCGCGATACCGGTCATCAGCAGCGGATAGATCAGCCCGGTCAGGATCGACAAAGCGATGAACAGGCCGATTGCGGGTCTGAGGATTTGACGCATGCGGGTCCCCGTCAAGCGAGCCCTGCCGCAGCCAGCAGCAGATCGATCGCCTTGATTCCGATAAACGGCACGATGATCCCCCCCACGCCGTAGATCAACAGGTTACGCCGAAGCAACGGCCCCGGGCCGAGGGCGCGGTACGGCACCCCGCGCAGCGCGAGCGGGATCAGCGCGACGATGATCAAGGCGTTGAAGATCACCGCCGACAGCACGGCCGAGTTGGGCGTGGCCAGGTGCATGATGTTCAGCACGTTCAGCTGCGGGTAGGTGGCGGCGAAAGCTGCCGGGATGATCGCGAAATACTTGGCCACGTCGTTGGCGATCGAAAATGTCGTCAGCGCGCCGCGCGTCATCAGCATCTGCTTGCCGATCTCGACGATCTCGATCAGCTTGGTCGGGTTGCTGTCCAGATCGACCAGGTTGCCGGCCTCTTTCGCGGCCTGTGTTCCGGAGTTCATCGCGACCGCCACATCGGCCTGCGCCAGGGCCGGAGCGTCGTTGGTGCCGTCGCCGGTCATCGCAACCATCTTGGCCTGCGCCTGGTGTTCCCGGATCAGTTTCAGCTTGGTCTCCGGCGTCGCCTCGGCCAGGAAATCGTCGACGCCGGCTTCGGCCGCGATGGCGGCCGCGGTCAGGCGGTTGTCGCCGGTGATCATCACGGTACGAATGCCCATCCGCCGCAGCTCGGCGAAGCGCTCCTTGATGCCACCCTTGACGATATCCTTGAGCTCGATCACGCCCAGCACCCGGGCCGAGCCGCCGCGCTTTTCGGCCACCGCCAGCGGCGTGGAGCCGCGCCGCGCAATGTCGTCGGCCAGGCGGTTCACCGCCTCGTTGAACCGCCCGCCGTTGCCTTCCACGTAGGCGCGCACTGCGTCCACGGCGCCCTTGCGCAGCTCGCGACCCGGCAGATCGACCCCGCTCATCCGGCTTTGCGCCGAAAACGGGACGAACGCCGCGTGCAGTGCTTCCAGATCATGCTCGCGCAGGTTCAGCCGCTGCTTGGCCAGCACGACGATGCTGCGGCCTTCCGGCGTTTCGTCGGCCAATGATGCGAGCTGGGCGGCCTGCCCGAGCTCGGACTCGGTGACGCCGGAGACCGGACTCATCTCCGTGGCCTGGCGGTTCCCCAGCGTGATGGTCCCGGTCTTGTCCAGCAGCAGCACGTCGACGTCTCCGGCCGCCTCGACCGCGCGGCCGGAGGTGGCGATCACATTGGCGTGCAGCATCCGACCCATGCCCGCGACGCCGATCGCGGAAAGCAGGCCGCCGATCGTGGTCGGGATCAGGCACACCAGCAACGCGATCAGCACGGTGATCGTGACCGCCGATCCGGCTCCGCTGACCTGCACGCTGAAAACCGACATCGGATACAGCGTGACGCACACCAGCAGGAACATCAGCGTCAGCGCCACCAGCAGGATCGTCAGCGCGATCTCGTTGGGCGTCTTGCGCCGCTTCGCGCTTTCGACCATCGCGATCATCCGGTCCAGGAACGTGTCGCCGGGATCGGCCGTCACGCGCACCACCAGCCAGTCGGACAGCACGCGCGTGCCGCCGGTCACCGCGCAGAAATCCGAGCCCGCCGCGCGGATCACGGGAGCCGACTCGCCGGTGATTGCGCTTTCGTCCACCGAAGCGATGCCGGCGACCACCTCGCCGTCGGCGGCCACGATCTGGCCTGCTTCGACCCGGTACAAATCGCCCTTGCGCAGCGCGGTCGCCGGCACCTCGTCGAACGGGCCCTCGTGGTCGGAGCCGCGCAGCCGCCTGGCCGGCGTGGCCGATTTCAGTCCGCGCAGCGAGGCCGCCTGGGCCTTGCTGCGGCCCTCGGCCAGCGCCTCGGCGAAGTTGGCGAACACGACGGTAAACCACAGCCACAGGCTGATCGCCAGAATGAATCCGGCTGACGCTTCGCCATGACCGAGCACCGACTGCAGCCACAGCAGCAGCGTCAGCGCGCTGCCGACATAGCAGACGAACATCACCGGGTTGCGCCACTGGACGCGCGGGTCCAGCTTGCGCAGCGAGTCGATCAGCGCCGGGCGCACCAGCGCCGGATCGAACAGGGCAATGCGAGCGTGGGTCATGGTGCTGCTTTCGAAAACAGTTGCAGGTGTTCGACCACCGGCCCCAGTGCGACCGCCGGCACGTAAGTCAGCGCGCCGACCAGGAACACCGTGCCGATCAGCAGCCCGACGAACAGCGGTCCGTGGGTCGGCATCTTGCCGACCGCGGCGCCCGAACGCTTTTTCAACGCCATGTTGCCGGCCAGGGCCAGCACCGGAACGATGGTGCCGAAGCGGCCCAGCCACATCGCGACCGCCAGCCCGAGGTTGTAAAAGCGGGTGTTGGCATTGAGGCCGGCGAACGCGCTGCCGTTGTTGTTGGTGCTCGAGCCCCACGCGTACAGGATCTGCGACAGGCCGTGCGGGCCGGGGTTGCTGATCCCCGCGCGCCCGGCCTCGAGCGCGACGCTGATCGCAGCGCCGGACAGCACGACGATCGGGGTGAGCAGGATTGCGATCGACACCATCTTCATGTCGTAGCTTTCGATCCGCTTGCCCAGGTATTCCGGTGTGCGGCCGATCATCAGCCCGGCGATGAACACCGCGGTCAGTACGTACACCAGCATCGTGTACAGGCCGCTGCCGACGCCGCCGAATATCACCTCGCCGAGCAGGATCAAGCTCATCGGCATCGCGCCGCCCAATGGCATGAACGAATCGTGCATCGCGTTGACGGCGCCGCAGGAGGTGGCGGTCGTGATCGCGGCGAACATGGTCGAGGCCACCACGCCGAAGCGTGTTTCCTTGCCCTCGTAATTGCCCAGGTCCGCAGCAACTCCGGAGGCGGTCAGACGCGGGTTCGGGGTCAGCTCCGCGTAAAACGCCACCGCCATCAACGCGATCAATACAAGCGCCATCGCCGCCAGGATCGTCCATCCCTGGCGCGTATCGCCGACCATGCGCCCGAACGCCAGCACGATTGCGGTCGGCAGCAACAGAATCGACAGGATCTGGATGAAATTGGTCAGCGCAGTCGGGTTTTCGAACGGGTGCGCCGAGTTGGCGTTGAAAAAGCCCCCGCCGTTGGTCCCCAGTTCCTTGATCGCCTCCTGCGACGCGACCGGCCCGCCCGGAATCTGCTGCGTGTGCGTGGTCAGGTGTTCCGTCACCGGCTTGCCTTGCGCGTCGAGCACCGGCTGGCCGGACGCATCGGTCTTCGGCGCGTCGTAGGCGGTCGCCTCCAGCGTTGTCACCTCGGTAAAGCCCTTCAGGTTCTGGATCGACCCCTGCCCGACCAGCACAAGCGTGTAGAGCACACAGATCGGCAGCAGTACCCACAGCGTGATGCGGACCAGGTCGGCCCAGAAGTTGCCGATCACCCCCGCCTGCTCGCCGTCCGCCGGCGTCTCCTGCCCGCGCCGCGCCAGGCCGCGCGTCAGCGCGAACGCCACCGACAGGCCGGTGGCTGCCGAGAGGAAGTTCTGTACGGTGAGCGCCCCCATCTGCGTCAGGTGCGCCATCGTCTGCTCACCCGTATAGCCCTGCCAGTTGGTATTGGTCACAAAGCTGACCGCGGTGTTGAAGGCGCTGCCCTGCTCCACCGCGCCGAACCCGGCCGGGTTCAGCGGCAGCCCCGCCTGGACCCGCTGCAGCAGGTAGACGGCCAGCACCCCGAGGCCGTTGAACAGCAGCAGCGCCAAGGTGTACTGCGGCCAGCGCTGCCCGCGGGCCGGATCGATCCCCGCAAGCCGCCACAGCGGACGCTCCACCGACTGCACGAAACGCGAGCGCTGCCCGAACAGCGGCGACGCCACGCGAGCGAGCCAGGCGCCGAGCGGCCAGGCCAGGGCCAGCAACACCACCGCATAGACGGATAAGTCGAGCCAGAATTGGGTCTGCATCCGTGGCCCCGCTCAAAAATTCTCGGCGTCGAACAGGGCGACGCACAGGTACACCAGCAATCCGACCGCAGCGATCATGCCGACCCAGAGCATCACGCCCTCCCGCGGCCGGACAAGCGCTCGCAGAACGCGGCCAGGCCCCAGCCCGCCAGGAACAGAACCGCGATCAGCACCAGCATCAACAAGTCGTCCATCGAAGCGCTCCCCGCTTGAACGGCGCGAACAATAAGGCGCCGCGAATCGAAAAGACGCAGATCTTCCCGCCTTCGCTGTAAAGAAGGCGAAAAAAATTCGAGGGGATCAGCAGCCGAGGCGCGAAGCGGGGGACGCGGTCGGCCAGGCGGCCAGCAGGATCGCCAGCATCGCGCAGGTGAGCGCGATCGCGTGAAGCCACGTCAATGCTTCACCCAGCACGCAAACGGCCACCGCGGTGGTCGACAGCGGCAATGCGACCGTGAAAACGCCGGCAAAGCCTGCCGAAATCCGGCGTAATCCGGACATCCAGAGCGCCACGGCGGCGACGCTCGCTGCCAGCGAATAGAAAACCAGGTACAGCCAGAAGCGGGGAGCGATCGCCGACGGATCGACCCGCGTCATCTGCCACAGTCCGATCGGGGCCGTCAGCGCCAGTCCCCACAGATTGATCCAGGCCGACACCCGCATCGGCGTGCGCTTTGCGCTCAAGCGCTTTCCAATCACCACGAAAAGAGCCTCGCAGCACACCGCTGCCAGCACCAGCACATCACCGAGCCAGCTCGAAGCGGCGGAGGACTGCGCTGGCTTGGCCAGTTGCACCAGGGCGATGCCGGCCGCCGCGCTCAACACCGCCACCAGCAAGCGGCCGCTGAGGCGTTCGCGCAACAGCGCACCCGAGAACAGCGCAACCACCACCGGCAGTGCGCTCATCACGAGTCCGGCGGAGGTCGCCGAGGTCCGCTGCACGCCCGATAGCATGCAAATGGAGAACAGGAAATTGCCGAAGAAGGACTGCAGGAAGAGCTGCCGCAATTCGGGCCGGCTCAACGGCGGCTCGCGCGCGGCGCGCCAGGTCCAGGGCAGCAGCACAACGGCGGCGATCGCAAAACGCAGAAACGCCAGCGCGAAGACTGGAAACAGTGCCGTCAGCGGCTTGACCAGCGCCACGTAGGCGCCGACCAGCGACATCGACGCGAGCAGCTGGCAAACCGCTGCCACATCCGGCCGATGCGTTTCAGAACTCAAGCTCGATCTGTGCGCGCACCGTATCGGACGATGCGCCGGGAACCAGCCCGAACAGCCAGGCAGCGTTGTAGTACACGACGCGGCGGCCACCCAGCGGAACCCTGCCGAAGATGGCCGGGCCGAGCCGGTGCGTCTGTTGCTCCAAAGCCGACCAGTGGTACCACGGTCCCAGATCGCCGAAACCCTGGGCTCCGAACTCGAACGACTGCTGGTAACGGTATTTCAGCTGAACCTGGTACGCCATGTTCGTCGACGCCCCCGACGGCCCGGCCAGGTTGCGCGACAGCAGCGGGTTGAAGTTCCATTGAAACCGATCGGCGAGCTGGCCCTGCATCAACGGCCCGAGTGTCAGGTTCCAGCCGGAGCCCGACTCGTGGGGCTTCTCCACTTCGATCACGCTGCCCCAGTCGATGGCGTATTCACCGGGCTCGGTCAACTGGAAACGGTTCTCCCATTCGATCGCATCGAAGCGGGTGCCGGTTCCGCCCGAGCGGGCGAAGGCCGTGTACAGCTCGGTGACCCAGTAGGTGGTCGGGGAGTACTCCAGCGCCACGCTGCCGGCGCTGTTGCGGGGGCCTGGTCCGGAGAAACTGCCCGCCTTGATATCGATCGCCCGTTCCCCGTACACGACCTTGGGCATCAACACATAGTCGGACGGCTCTGCGGCGTGCACACACTGCGCCAGCGCGAGCGCGACTGCGGCGGCAAAACTCGAACGCAGCCGCACGATCGGGCGGTCAGGCGGCGGGTCGCGATTGAGCGCGGCGCATCGCGGCAAGGATCAACACAAACGCCGCGAAGTAGAACAGCACCTGCGTGGCACTTGGCTGAGCCTGGTAGCCGAGTAGCGCATGCAGCAAGGTACCCAGCAGCGAGTTATCTGGCATCCAGGAGGACGTATCCCATAGCGGCGAGGCCAGCGCCGGCAGCACGTCGGCCTGTATCAGCACGCGCGCGAACTGACCGGCCATACCGGCGGCCAGCAGCAGGATCAACCAACCAGTCACGACAAACAAGCGGCTGACCGGCACGCGCAGCAGGCCGGCGTACATCAGCACGCCAGCGGCGGCGCCTGCCGCAAGACCCAGCACGCTGCCGATCGCCAGCGCGGCGCGCGACGATTCGGTCGAAGTGGCGATGCCCATCAGGAACAGTACGGTTTCAGAACCCTCGCGCAGCACGGTCAGCGCAATGGCGGTGATGATCGCCGTCAGAGCCGCATCGCCCCGCGCGACGGACTGGCCCAGGTCGCGGGCCTGCATGGCCATTTTTCGTCCGTGGCCGGCCATCCAAATGTTATGCCAGGCGAGCATCGCCACCGCAAGGGCGAGCACGATGGCGGTGAACAACTCCTGCCCCGCGCCGCCCGCCATCTGGGAAATCGACTGGGCAACGGCCGCTACGCCGATCGCGCCGACGACGCCAGCGGCTGCGCCCAGCGCGATCCACCAGGCGCGGCCGGCGATCGTGCGCGTGGCCGCCGCGACGATTCCGAGTATCAGCGCCGCTTCCAGCGACTCGCGAAAAACAATCAGCGTGGCTGCAAACATGTCCCGTGAGATTCCGTCAAGAACCCGACCTCCGACGCGGCAGGAAGGACCAGTCGATCCACGCCGCGCGCCCTATTCTGCAATCACGACTCCCTTGGCGCTGCTCTGGTTGAACTCGCCGACAAATTCGTACCGCCCCGGCTTCAACGGACCGATGAAAACGATCCCTTTCGAATTGGGAAACACGATCTTTTCGCGGTTCAGCGCGAAACTGTCGAACTCCTCAGGCGTAGGGTCCTGGTTGTCGATGATCAGCTTCACCTTGGTGCCGGCCGGAACCTTGATTTCGGACGGCGTAAAGCGGTGCTCGCGCAGCTGGATCATGACCTCGGGGTCGGCCGCCAGTACCGAACCAGACAAGGACAGCAGCGTAATCAACACCTTCACTCGCGTGGTCTCCTAGTTGCAAATGATAACGCTTCTCATTTCGATTTGCAACTGCTACCAACCCATCGCGCAGCTAGCCCGTTCACAGCAGCGGTATGGCCGATGCATCTTGCGGATGGTCAGGATCCAGCGCGATCGAGCCCCTCTATACTTGCGAATCAATTACTTGGCCCTGAGCGCGCACGCGTCGCCGCGGCGCAGCTTGCGTGGTTGCCATCTGGCCGGCGCGCGACCCCAAGGAGAATGCAATCGAACTGGCCGAGATGCAGCTGATCGCGGTGGGATTGAACCACCAGAGCGCGCCGCTGCCCCTGAGAGAGCGGGTCACATTCGTTCCGGACGAGGTCGGCGGAGCCATCGCGCGCCTGCGCGAGCGGCTCAGTTCGCGCTACGCCAGCGCGCTGAGCGAGGCGGCGATCGTCTCGACCTGCAACCGGACCGAGCTGTACTGTGTGGTCGACGAGCCGCGCGACGCCGGCGCAGCCCTGGCCGAGTTCATCGCGCACGAAAAGGGCATCGATCCACGCGACCTGCACCGAGCCTCTTACCTGCTGCCACATACCGAGGCGGTCCGGCACGCATTCCGGGTTGCCAGCGGACTGGACTCGATGGTACTGGGCGAGCCGCAGATCCTCGGGCAGATGAAGCAGGCCGAGCGGCTGGCACGCCAGGCGGGCGGGCTGGGTCTGTTGCTGAATCATCTGTTCCAGCGCACCTTCGCCGTTGCCAAGGAGGTCCGCTCGAGCACCGACATCGGGATCCATTCGGTCTCGATGGCTGCCGCCGCGGTGCGGATGTGCGAGCGGATTTTCGGTCAGCTCGACCACAGTCACCTGCTGTTCGTCGGTGCAGGTGAAATGATCGAACTGGCCGCCACCCACTTCGCGGCACGTCATCCCAAATCGATCACGGTGGCGAATCGCACGCTGGAGCGCGCCCATGCGCTGGCGACCCGCCTGCATGGCCAGTCGATGCGGCTGAGCGATCTGCCCGACTCGCTGGTGCGCTTCGATGTGGTCGTGTCATGTACCGCCAGCTCGCTGCCGATCATCGGACTCGGGATGGTCGAGCGCGCGATTCGGGCGCGGCGCCACCGGCCGATCGTCGTGATCGACCTGGCCGTGCCGCGCGATGTGGAGCCGGAAGTGGCCCGGCTGCAGGATGTCTACCTGTATACGATCGACGACCTGGGGCACCTCGTCCACATGGCGGCCGAATCGCGCCAGGCCGCGGTCGCGCAGGCCGAGGCGATCATCGAATCGCGCGTACGCGATTTCGAAGCGTGGCTGACCGGCCGCGCCACGGTGCCGGTGATCCGGGAGCTGAGAAACCGGGCCGAGGAACTGCGCAACCGCGAGGTGGAGCGCGCGCGCCGATTGCTGGCGCGCGGAGCGTCGCCCGAGGCGGTACTGGAGCAGTTTTCCCATGCCTTGACCAACAAGTTCCTGCACGCGCCGATCTCCTTGCTGAACGATGCAGCGTCGGCGCCCGACGATGAGCGCCGCCGGCAGATCGAGCTGCTGGCGCGCTTCTACCAGCAACACGAATAGCTGGCACCAGCGTCTTATTCATGAACGAGTCGATGCGTGCCAAGCTGGCACAGCTGGCGCGCCGCCTGCAGGAAATCGATACCGCTCTCTCGCTGCCGGACGCGGCCCGTGACCTGGACCAGTTCCGGCGGCTGTCGCGCGAGCGAGCCGAGATCGAACCGGTGGTTGCGCGCTACCACGAGTACGTCAGGGCGCAGGCCGACCTGGTCGCGGCGCAGGATCTGATCGGCGACCCTGAGATGCGGACGCTGGCGGAGGAGGAGTCCGGCAGCGTGCGAAGGCGGCTGGAGACGCTCGAATCGGATCTGCAGCGCCTGCTGCTGCCGGTCGACCCGAACGACGACCGAAACATTTTCCTGGAAATTCGTGCCGGCACGGGCGGCGAGGAATCGGCGCTGTTCGCCGCTGAGCTGCTTCGGATGTACATGCGCTACGCGGAGCGGCAGCACTGGCAGACCGAGATGATCTCGCAGAGCCCGTCGGACCTGGGCGGATTCAAGGAAGTGATCGTGCGGATCATCGGCAAGGGCGCCTACAGTCGGCTGAAATTCGAATCGGGCGGCCACCGCGTTCAGCGGGTGCCCGAAACCGAGGCGCAGGGCCGGATTCATACATCCGCCTGCACCGTGGCGGTGTTGCCGGAAGCTGACGAGATCAACGACGTGACGATCGATCCTTCCGAAATCCGGATCGACGTGTTCCGGGCCTCGGGCGCCGGCGGGCAGCACGTGAACAAGACCGAATCGGCCGTGCGGATCACGCACCTGGCGACCGGGATCGTGGTCGAATGCCAGGATGACCGCTCACAGCACAAGAACCGCGAACGCGCGATGAAGGTGCTGGCGGCCCGGCTGAAGGACCAGCAGTTGCGCCAGCAGCAGGAAAAGGAAGCCAGCGAGCGACGCTCGCTGATCGGCAGTGGCGACCGCTCGGCGCGGGTGCGCACTTACAACTTCCCGCAGGGCCGGGTCACCGACCACCGGATCAACCTGACGCTGTACAAGATCGAGCAGATCCTGGATGGCGATCTGGACGGGCTGACCAACGCGCTGACCACAGAGCACCAGGCCGAGCTGCTTGCCTCGCTTGCAGATTCGGTGTGAGGTGGGGCGGTTGAGCTGCGCGCGCGACCTGATCGCAGCCTCGGGCATCGCCGCCTCCGAGGCACGATCGCTGCTGGCCTTCGCGCTGGAGGCGACGCGCGAATCGCTGATCGCTCAGCCGCAGCGTCAGGTCGCGGCAAGCGCGGAAGCGCGCTTTCGCGAGCTATGCACACGCCGCCTGGCCGGTGAGCCGATGGCGTACCTGCTCGGTCAGCGCGAGTTCTTCGGGCGCCGTTTTCGAGTCGACCGCTCGGTGCTGATTCCCAGGCCGGAAACCGAGTGCCTGGTCGAGGCGGCGCTAATGGAACTGCAAGCCGAAAACAGCCCGAGCGTGATCGACCTGGGGACCGGATCGGGGTGCATTGCGATCACGCTGGCGCTGGAACGACCGGATGCCGGCGTGTGGGCGACCGACGTGTCGGAGCAGGCGCTGGAGCTGGCCCGCACCAACGCCGCCGAGCTGGGCGCGCGCGTGCACTTCCTGCACGGCGAATGGTTCGCACCGGCGAGGCGGCGCTTCGACCTGATTGTCTCCAACCCCCCCTACGTGGCCGCAGCAGACCCTCACCTGGACGAGCTCGGGTACGAGCCCAGCGGCGCGCTGACCGACGGCGGCGACGGGCTGGCGTGCCTGCGCGCGATCATCGGGCAGGCTCAGGCCTACCTGAACGAGGGCGGTGCGTTGGTGGTCGAACACGGTTACGACCAGGGCGCCGCGGTGCGCGCACTGACGCGACAGAGCGGGTTTCAGTCGGTGTGCACCCGGACCGACCTGTCCGGAATAGAGCGGCTTTGCGTCGCGCGGCGCCGGTGAAGCCGGCGCCCGGCCGCAGCAGGGGGAAAACGGCGTTCGAACGCTTACTTAGCCAGCCGGGCCGATGCGAATGTCGAGGGCGCTGCCGAGCTGAGCTGCGTAGCGAACAGCATCAGGCCGACCGTCACCGCCAGCATGCCGTACCCGATCAGGCGAAGCGTCCAGGCGAGTTTTCTTACATCCGTGCGCGTCATGGCTATCTCCTTTGCCATCACATTGTTGCCGCGGATGCGCTTAGCAGGGCCCCGAAGCATCGCGTATCGGGATACGCTTCTTGCCGAATCAGGGGACTCAAGTTTTCAAGTAACGTGCCGATGGGGTGTTTCCCTGTTTGACGTGTTTAGGCCCTATTCATACACTTGGATCGCGTATTGGCTTCAGGACCGGACAAACACAATGGATACAAGGCAATTCATCGAGCAGACCGTTTCAGGCAACCAGGTGGTTCTCTTCATGAAGGGAACTTCCCAGTTTCCTCAGTGCGGGTTTTCGGGTCGCGCGGTGCAGATACTGAAATCGTGCGGGGTTAAGAATCTGGTCACCGTCAACGTTCTGGACGACGAGGAAGTGCGGCAGAGCGTGAAGGAGTACGCGAACTGGCCGACCATCCCGCAGCTGTACGTCAATGGCCAGTTCGTCGGCGGCTCTGACATCATGACAGAGATGTTTCAAAGCGGCGAACTGCAGGAACTGCTGAAGCAGGCACAGGTAGTCTGAGCGCATGTGACCGCGCGCCGCCTGATCGTCGCTATCACCGGCGCCTCCGGGACCATCTATGGAACGCGGCTGCTGGCTCACCTGCGGCGCGCAGGCGTCGAAACGCACCTGGTGCTGTCGTCGGCGGGCGTGATCAATGCCCATCACGAGCTCGGGTTGCGCCGCGCGGCGATCGAGACACTCGCTGACGTCGTCCATCCGGTCACCGACCTGGGCGCCAGCATCGCGTCAGGCTCGTTCGGCTGTGACGGGATGGCGATCGCGCCGTGCTCGGTCAAGACCTTGGCGGCCGTTGCGCACGGATTCGGCGACAATCTGATTGGCCGGGCTGCCGATGTCTGCCTGAAGGAGCGCCGCCGGCTGGTGTTGCTGGTGCGGGAGGCTCCGCTGAACCTGGCACACATTCGCGCGATGGAGGCGGTCACGCTGATGGGCGGGGTGGTATTTCCGCCCGTGCCGGCGTTTTACCTGCGCCCAGACTCGATCGAAGCCCTGGTCGATGGCACGCTGGCGCGCGTGCTGGACCTGTTCGGAATCGAGCACTCGATCGCACCGCGCTGGCAGGGAGTGGGAAAGACCGAAGAGCCCTAGAGCGTCGCGCCCAAGCAAGCGGCCCAAGCGCGCCGCCCCAGACCCCTCTCCGATCGTCGTGGCAGAGGAGAAATAAGAGACCCCCCTCTCGCATTTGCGGGAGGGGCGTGGTCAGGGCAAGAGCGCGGAGGAACCCATGGACCCGAAGACGCAGGTCAACATCGTCTACATCATCTTCGCGATCGTCGGGGTGTTGATGCTGCAGAACGCGTGGGTGCAATACCGTGCGATCGAGCCGCTCGCGTACAGCGACTTCCTGCGCCAGCTGAAGGAAGGCAACGTGGAGGCGATTGCAATCGCGTCCAACGTGATCCAGGGCTCGCTGAAAAAGGCGCTGCCGGACGGCCGCAAGCAGTTCCTCACCACACGTGTCGACCCGGAGCTGGCCAAGGAGCTCGATACGTACGGCGTCAAGTTCACCGGCGTGATCGAGAACACGTTCTTCAGGGATCTGCTCGGCTGGATCGTGCCGGCGCTGGTGTTCGCGGCGATCTGGTTCTTCCTGATCCGCCGGCTGCAGGACAGGGCGGGAGTCGGAGCGGGTCTGTTGTCGATCGGCAAGAGCAAGGCCAAGGTCTACGTGGAGACCGACGTCAAGGTGACGTTCGAGGATGTCGCCGGCGTCGACGAAGCCAAGCAGGAGCTCAAGGAGGTGGTCGGGTTCCTGAAGGACCCTGTCCGCTACGGGCGGCTGGGGGCGCGCCTGCCCAAGGGCGTGCTGCTGGTGGGCCCGCCGGGCACCGGCAAGACGCTGCTGGCGCGCGCGGTCGCGGGCGAGGCGGGCGTGCCGTTTTTCTCGATCAACGGATCGGAGTTTGTCGAAATGTTCGTCGGCGTGGGCGCGGCCCGGGTGCGGGACCTGTTCGAGGAGGCACGCAAGAAGGCGCCCGCCATCATCTTCATCGACGAGATCGATGCGCTCGGGCGCGCGCGCGGGGCTTACGGAATCGCCGGGCACGACGAGAAGGAACAGACGCTGAACCAGCTGCTGGCCGAGCTGGACGGTTTCGACCCGCGGTCCGGCCTGGTGCTGATCGCGGCCACCAATCGGCCCGAGATCCTGGATCCGGCGCTGCTGCGCGCCGGCCGCTTCGACCGCCAGGTGCTGGTCGATCGACCCGATCGATCCGGTCGCGTGCAGATCCTGCGCGTACACACGAAAAAAATCGCCGTTGCGCCCGACCTGGACCTGGACCACATCGCCGCGCTGACGCCGGGCTTCAGCGGCGCGGATCTGGCCAACCTGGTCAACGAGGCGGCGCTGCAGGCGACGCGGAGCAATCATGAACGGGTTGCGATGGATGATTTCACGATCGCAATCGAACGCATCGTGGCGGGTCTGGAGAAAAAGAGCCGGGTGCTCAGCCCGATCGAGCGCGCGGTGGTCGCGCACCACGAGATGGGGCACGCGCTGGTGGCCAGCGCGCTGCCCGGCCAGGACCCGGTGCAGAAGATCTCGATCATTCCGCGCGGCATCGGCGCGCTGGGCTACACGCTGCAGCGTCCCACCGAGGACCGCTACCTGATGACGCGCACCGAGCTGGAAAACCGGATGGCCACGCTGCTGGGCGGGCGCGCCGCCGAGCAGCTGGTGTACGGCGAACTTTCGACCGGCGCCGCGGACGACCTGATCAAGGCCACGCAGATCGCGCGCAGCATCGTCGCCCGTTACGGGATGGATTCGACGCTCGGGCCGCTCGTCTATGAGCAGGAGCGGACCACCTTCCTTTCCCCGGACGGCCAGGACATGTCGCCCAGACACTACTCGGAGCAGACCGCGCGCGAGATCGACCTGGCCGCGCGCAAGCTGGTCGAGGCGGCTTTCGCCCAGAGCACCAGGATCCTGACCGAGCGGCGCAGCGCGCTGGAGCGCGGAGCGCAGCTGTTGCTGGAGAAGGAAACCTTGTCCGGCCCCGAGCTGAAGGAGTTGCTCGGCGCGCCACAACGGCAGCCAGCGCGTGCTGCGACCGCGGCGCAGCTCGCTTAGGTCGCCTCCGATCCGCTCGAGTGCGGTCCGCCGCACCACCGATCAGCGGTTCGATATCCGCATTAGCCGGTCGCTGCCGGATTCGGCGGCCCATACCTCGCCGGCTCGTCCCATCATCTGCCGCACGCCGGCGGCAGAAGCGGGCGTATCAAAGCGCTCGCTGGCCGGATCGAACCGTACGATCGAGTTGGTGGACCAGTCGCTCAGCCATACGCGATCGGAGGAATCGACCCAAACCGCGTACGCACGCGCGCTTCCAGGAAGCTTCCACTCGCGCCAGCTCGACGAAGACGGATCGTAGGCACCGACCTGTCCCGTATTCCAGTAGCTGACCCAGATGCGGCCGCGTGAATCCGACCAGACACGGCGTGCGCCCTGCTTGGGTGTCGGCGGCTCGATCACCGTCGCTCCGCCCGAGTCGAGGTCGACCCGCGAGATGAAGCTCCCGGCCAGCGAGGCAAAGTAAACGTCGCCCGCCGGCGTCGTACAGATGCCGTAGGGTCCGACACCGCGCGGCGCCTTCCAGGCCTTGATGTCGCCGCTGACCGGATCGAGGCGGCCGTAGTAACCGGCCTGACCGGTAAACCAGATCCTGCCTCGTCGATCGAAGGTCGCCGTGTTCAAGTTCGCGTCCGGCGCGTCCGCCGGCAGCGGCCATCGGCGAACCTGGCGGCTCGACGGGTCGACCCGGACGATCGCGTTTCGGCCGCCGTCGGTAACCCACGCCGCGCCATCAGGGCCGACAATCACGCCGTGCGGGGCCGATCCAGGACCCAGCGCGACCAGGTCGACATGACCTGTTGCCGGATCCAGAATCCCCAGATTGCCCGAGCGCTGGGCGGTGAAGTACACCGGCCCGCCGGCGGGCGTCGGCGCCACATCATGCGGATGAGATCCCGCCGGTACCTCGAATCGAGGCGAATCCGCTCGGATGATCGAGGTGAGAAGGCAGGCAGTCGCGGCGCTGCACAGCAGCGCGATCCGAATCCCGATCGTCATGACGTCCCCTGAAATGTCAGATTCCAATGCCGATTTACGCGACGGCAAATTAATCCTAATGAACTTCCAGTCACGTGTTTTGAGCGACGTGCGCATGCGGATCGCGTTATCCTAAAACCCGCGGCGGGGGGAAGGGCCCGCACACTCGAGGGCGGCTGTGCGTTCGCATCAGCGCACTGAGGCCGGCCGATGACCCGGGACAAGGAGAGTCGCTCGATGCCGTACACCAACAGCGGGCAGGCAGGCACCAGTGGCGTGGGTCACCTGACTGCATTGGCTTCCGAGGCCTGGGGCTTCCTGAATCACAGCACCGATCTGTGGCTTGCGGGCCTTGCTACGCCCGACCTGGTACGGTCTCGGGCAACGCATCGACTCAACTCGCTGGTCGCTCACGCGCGCCGCAATTCGAAGTTCTATCGTGACCTGTACCGGGGCCTGCCGCCCGCCCACGTGACGCTCGAACACTTGCCGGTGGTCACGAAGTCCACGTTGATGGCGAATTTCGACGACTGGGTCGCGCGGCCGGACCTGAAGCTGGACGCGGTGCTGCAGTTCACGCAGGATCCGACCCGGATCGGGCGGCCCTATCTGGGGCAGTATGCGGTCTGGACAAGTTCCGGCACGACCGGCACGCCGGGAGTATTCATCCAGGATCCACAGGCGCTGGCCGTATACGAAGCCCTGTTCGCGGTCCGCAACGGCACCGATGCGCGTTCGATGCTGCGCGCGATCTCCGGTGGCAGCCGTTTCGCGTATGCGGCCGCGGTCGAAGGGCATTTTTCGGGTGTCACGATGTGGCGCCGGATGCTGCTGATGAATCCGTGGATGGCGCACCACACGCGCGCGATCTCGGTCCTTCAGCCGGTGGACAGCGTGAGCGACCAGCTGGCCGACTTCGATCCGCAGATCCTGACCAGTTACGCGTCGGAACTGGTCGCGCTGGCCGAGCAGCAACGCGAGGGAAGGCTGGCGCTGAAGTTGAACGGCATCTGGAGCGGGGGCGAGACCCTGTCGCGACGCGATCGCGCCGACATCGCCGGCGCCTTCGGCTGCCCGGTGATCGACGACTACGGGGCCTCGGAGTTCCTGAACATCGCATTTGACTGTGGCTGCGGCTCGCTGCATCTGAACCGCGACTGGGTGATCCTGGAGCCCATCGACCGCGAGGGCCGCCCGGTTCCCGACGGCATCGCGTCGGCGAGCGTGCTGCTGACGAACCTGGCCAACTTCATCCAGCCGATCATTCGCTACGACCTGGGGGACAGCGTCACGATGCTGCCCGAGCCATGTTCGTGCGGCAGTCCGCTGCCGGCGATTCGGGTCGAGGGCCGTCGCGACGACACGATTTGTCTGGAGCGCACCGATGGGCGGCTCGAACGGGTGATTCCGCTGGCGCTTTGCACCGCGATCGAGGAACGCGCCGGCGTATTCCGCTTCCAGGTCCTCGAGGAGGCCGCCAATCAGCTGGTGCTTCGGATCGATCCGTCCGAGGGCAACCCGAACGAAGTGGCGGCCCGCACCGAGCAGTGCATCCGCGGTTACTGCGCGGAGCTCGGGGCGCAGAACGTGTTCGTCCGCACCGATCCGGCGCCGCCGCAGGTCGACCCGGTCAACGGCAAGTTGCGGCGCGTGTGGGCTCTGCGCGAACCGGCCGCGGCGGGCCCGGTCTAACCGATCCGTTCCGATAGTGCGTCGAGCCCGTCCGTGGGCTCGGACATGGCGCGGATCCGGGCCTGCCACATGTGGTAAGCCTGCGGGCTTACAAGACGTTACGCCCGTTGCACAATGTAGCGGCACGATCAGCACGCGGTTGACTCGAAGAGACTGCAATGCCCGCATTGGGACCGCGTTGACGGGACGAGGCGTAGAGCACCGGATGAAGAACTGGGGACGTCGGCTGGTGTTGATTGCAGGCGCGGTCGCGGGCCTGACGGCGCTCGTTCAGCCGTCGTGGGCCGATCGCGACGACTGGCGGTGGCACGGGCGCATCGAGCGCTTTCACGAACACGACTGGGATATGTGGCGCAGGGGTTACTGGCGTCACGAGTCTCACGAAGGCCGCTGGGGCTGGTGGTGGATCGTCGGTCCGACCTGGTATTTCTACCCGGAACCGGTGTACCCGTATCCGAATCCCTACGAGCCCCCGGTCGCGGTAATTGTGCAGCCGGCGCCCGCCAAACCGGCGCCGCCACCTCCACCGCCTCAGAACTGGTACTACTGCGAATCCGCAAAGGGCTACTACCCGTACGTGCCGGCCTGTCCGGGTGGGTGGCGTGCTGTGCCAGCCACGCCGGGCACACCACCTGCGTCGCCCCCGGCCGCACCGCCGGCACCTGCGCCCTCGCCACCGCAGTAAACGACCAGTGCATCAGACTTTCTGGAGAATCGAGATGAGAACGAAAACCTACGGGGTCCTTGCCGGCCTGGTCCTGCTCGCAGCGTGCGCGCAAATTCCGAACGGGCCCAGCGTGGCCGTGATGCCGCCGCCGGGCAAGCCGTTCGATCTGTTCGTGGCCGACGACCAGCTGTGCCGCAACTACGCAACCCAGGCGATCGGAGGAACCAGCGCCTCGCAGGCTGCGGCCGCCAGCGCGGTCACCTCGGCTGCGGTCGGCACCGCGCTCGGGGCAGCGGTCGGCGCACTGGCGGGCGGTCACAATTCGGTCGGAACGGGCGCTGCGGTCGGTGCAGTCGCCGGATCGGCCATTGGTCTGGGCGAAGCGGATTACTCCGGCCGCAGCGTGCAGCGCCGTTACGACATTGCGTACCAGCAATGCATGTATTCGCGCGGAAACCTGCTGCCGGGCCAGTCGGCTGCCGCATACCACACGGCACCGCCGCCGCCTCCGGCCACGGTGCCGATTCCACCGCCGCCGCCGCCGGTGCGCTGATTGTGCCGAGGATCGCGCCGAGCCGGACCGGCGCTCCTTTCCCCCCGTCAGAAGGTTCTGGTCAGGGCGTTCCTCGGCACACCGGTTAGACGCTGCCTTTGGCATGCACGCGATTCGAACGCATGCTGAAGGCAGCGTTCATCAAGGGGACGCACGCGGACCTTGCGTCTCCTCGCTTGCCTACCGATACAGTTGAACTTCTGGTCGCGGATCCGGTTCAAACCCGTCGCGATTTGGCATTGCCACCCTGGCAAGCGTGGTGGCGTTCATGGTATCCGTTGGCTGGATGATTTTCGCCTGCGAGAGAATGTAGGCCACGACGCTGTATACGTCGTCGTCGCTCAGAGATCCGGGCGCGCTAAACGGCATCGCTCGTTTGATGTAATCGAACAAGGTTGTCGCGAAAGGCCAGTAGCTCTCGACGGTCTTGATAGGAGTCTTGGTGGCGAGTGTGCCCCGACCTCCAATGAGACGGTCGCCGCCGATGCCCTTCTGGGGGTTCCCTTGCAACTGGTCGCCGTGGCAGGCTGTGCAGCTCTGCGCATAGACCTGGGCGCCCTTGGCCGCGGTTCCGCTGCCGGGCGGCAGGCCGCGCCCGTCCGGCGGAATTGAGAAGAATTTGCTGAGCTCGCCCGGAGTGGCCGGCGCGCCAAAGCCGTAACGCACCGCTTTGGTTTGCGCGAAAGCGCCAAGCGGTACGAGGGCGAGGAATAGGCACGCCGCGCCCATGCGGGCGTTACGCGTGAACATTGGTCACACCCCCATCGGCGTCGACGCCCCAACTCTGGATTGCATTGAGGTGATAGATTGAGCCGAACGGCCCGTTCGATCCACGGATCGCGATCAGCTGTGCCAGTGTCGGCTGGATATAACCGGTCTCGTCGGTGCACCGGCTCTGCAGCACGGCCGGCGTACCGTCCCAGGCCCAAGGGAAGCTGAAGCGTATGGTGCAGATCGGCTCCGGCACCGATTCCAAATGCGCCGGATACCAGGTCTTGCCGGCGTCGGTCGACACGTCCACCGATTGCACGCGGCCGCGCCCCGACCATGCCAGGCCGGTGATGCTGTAGAAGCCCGCGCCCGGCAGCTTCATTTCGCCGGACGGGAAAGTGATGACGGACTTGGCCTCCATTTCGAAAGTGAACTGGCGCGCCTTCCCATTCGCGAGCAGATCGGTGTACTTCGACGTCTCCTCGCGCGTCATGAACGGCTGATCGCCGACCTCGAGCCGGCGCAGCCACTTGATGTGCATGTTGCCCTCATAGCCCGGCAGAATCAGCCGCAGCGGATAACCCTGCTCCGGTCGGATCGCCTCGCCATTTTGGCCATAGGCCAGGATTGCATCCTTGAGCATCTTTTGCAGCGGAATGCTGCGCGTCATCACCGCCGCATCGGAACCCTCCGCGAGCACCCAGGCGCCATCTTCGTGAAGGCCGACTTCGCGGGCGATGGTGGCGAACGGGACGCCGGTCCATTCCGAGGTGCTGAGCAGTCCGTGCGTACCCTGCACCGTCTTCAGGGTCGGCTTGTTCCACTCGGTCAGGCCATTGCCCGAGCATTCGATGAAATGCTTCCGGGTGACCGACGGAAACCGCTTTAGATCCACCATCGAGAATTTCCGTGGCGCATCGACCTTGCCGTGAACGAACAGCATGTGCGTCGACGGGTCGATCGTCGGAATGCCACCGTGATGTCGCTCAAAATGCAAACCCGAAGCAGTCAGGTTGCCAACCATCTTGTCGAGCGGCGTCATGCTCCACGAGGAGTATTCATTCGCCGTCGGAAAGCGCCAGCGGACCTCGGCTTCGAATTGCGATCGCGATCCGTAGCCACCGTCGCCGGCCACTGGACGCCCTTGCTCTTTGGTTGGATCGGCAGCGACATGGAAATGCTGCGCGCCCGGGGGTGTATTTTGATCGGCCGCTTGCGCCACGCTGCCGACAACCGCGGCGGCGGCCGCCCCAACAGTCGACCCGGCAGCAAAGAGGAATGTACGGCGATCGGTCGGTACCGGCGCGGGGAACCTTCGCTCCGCGCGCGGGGCATCCGGCTCCTGTGCGCGGCGCTGCGTAAGGTAGCGCGCCTCGGCGGCGACCATCTGATCGATCTGTCGCTCCGTCTTATCCTCGAATTTGGGAGTGGGGATACCGCTCACGATGCTCCTCCCTGAGGTTTGCCGGCTTCTCACCGGGCGCTAAAACAGCCCGAGTTGTTAAAAGTCTAGCCCGATTGCCCGCTCCCGCCCGCAAACACGACACCCGGAGGCATCGGAACGCGATGATCGGGGTCTACGTGGGCGGGATGCTGATCGCGGGCAGCCTGACCTTACTGCCCGGGCGAATGTTGCATGCCCTGGTGTTCGGGAATTGATCAGCTCACGGGGCGAAGGTGCCCGTCTGCCCGGGCTTACGCAGCATCTTGTCCACCTCGTCGCGGTCCTTCAGGGCGCGCCCTGCGCAGCATCACCGCGGAATGGGGGCGCGCAGCGCCTAACTGGGCGATGGCGATGGATCAATTCGCGATCCTCCATCGAGATCGCTTCACGCGTCCACAGGCGATCGGACCTGCCGTTAGGGCGCACAACATTCCGTGGCGGCTTGGCAGCGTGCGCATGTCCCACATGTCGCCCAGCAGGCTCGACCAAAGCCGTAATGAGACGCATTCCCAATTGTACCTGGGGCCAGATGCGCGTATGCCCCTATTCCGACGTCGCAAAAGCTGGGAACGCATCCTACAAACCTGGGAACGCGTCTCATTTGCACAAAAGCGACGAGTGGTGAACGATTCTCATTTACGTATCCCATTACGTTGGCATAACATTCCGCTCACTCACGGGATGCGGACTTCATTTACTCGAAACCGGCAAGAGGGGTGAAGGAATCCTACTTTTTCCGTTAAACGATTCTTATTTACGTATCCCCTTACGGCGGCATAACATTCCGCTCGCTAATGTAGGGGATGACTATGGGATTAGTACCAGGGCAATCGCCTAACAGATTTGAGTGAAAAATCGCCGATAAATTCAGCGCGACAAGATAAATACCCTTTGATAACCCAAATTTAAATGATGGTATGACTTATGAGCGCTATGAATAAACTACTTCTCTCGTTAGGGCGCTATGCCCAAATTGCCTCGCGTCACGGCGCACAGTTGCCGTTTCGGGGCATCTCCCACCTGCTGATAGTGCTCTGCACAATGGTCGGCTTTGCCGAATCCGCGTGGGCGGTGCCGAGTTATGCGCGTCAGACGGGCTACGCCTGCGTCAAGTGCCATGTCGGCGCGTTCGGTCCGCAGCTGACGCCCTACGGCATCAAATTCAAGATCAACGGGTACACCGAGACCGATCACAAGGGATTCAAGATCCCCGTGGCGGCAATGGTGATGGCGGGCTTCACCCACACCGAGACCGACATCGTGCCTCCCCCGACTCCGCACACCAATTACAACGACAATTTCAACATCAACCAGATTTCCGTGTTCGTCGCCGGACGGGTCACCGACTACCTGGGGGGCTTCGCGCAGATCACTTACGACGGGGTCGGACATGCGACAGCGATCGACAACGTCGACCTGAGGCTCGTGCACGATTTCGTCATCGCCAAGACGGACGTCATCCTCGGCCTGTCGGTGAACAACAATCCCGGCGTCTCGGACCCTGGCAACACGCTGCCCGCGTGGTACTTCCCATTCATCGGGACGGCCCTGGTTTCAGGCACTGGCGACTTCGCTACGTTGCTCAACGGGGGCGTCTCCACGGCCGTCACCGGACTGTCCGCCTACGCCTTCATCGACGACTCGATCTACGCCGAAGTCGGAACCTACCGCGCCCTGTCGCCCGCCATGCAGATCAAGTTCGGACTCGGCGCGGGCAACGACATCGGACGCATCGACGACTCGATCTACTGGCGGTTGAACTACATCAAGGATATGAACACGCAGGCGTTTTCCGCCGGGCTGGTGGGACTGAACGCCAGCATCCAGCCGGGGCGGATCGACGGCGGTCCGGTCAACCGGTTCCGCGATATTGGCGTCGACGCCTCGTACCAGTACCTGGGCGACGGGCGCCATAACGTGGCCGCGTACGCCAGCTTCATTCGCGAGGACCAGACCCGCGGCGACCTGTTCGCCAATGCGGGGGCGGACAACCTGACCGGGCGTCTGTACGAGTTCCGCTTCAACGCCTCGTACTACTACCAGCATACCTACGGGGCCACGATCGGGCGTTTTTCGACCCGGGGCACCCCGGATGCAACGCTGTACGGGCCGAGCGGCAGCCCGGACACTTCGGGAACGGTCCTGCAGATCGACTGGACCCCTTGGGGCAAGGAAGACTCGTGGGCCCGCCCGTTTGCAAACGTCCGGCTCGGCCTGCAGTACACGACCTACGACAAGTTCGACGGCGCGAGCGGCAATTACGACGGCAATGGACGCAACGCAAGCGACAACAACACGCTGTTCCTGTTTCTATGGGCGGCCATTTAGGGGTGGGAGGGGGGAAACCCAGACATGAAACCACTGTCCGCTCTCGTAGCAATAGACAACGCCCGTCGCCTCGACCGTACCGACCCGCGCTCCCCAGTGCAGGCACTCGAGCGAGCGTTTCTCGCCCGGTCCTAGCGGCGCGCTGTTCGTTTGCGTTCGCTCATATCTGCCCGGCTGCGCTACGTCGACGTATTGCAGGTATCGGGCGTCCTCCGTCCAGCTTCGAATCCTTTGAAAGGACCATCCGCCCTTTTTCGGAAGCGCAATGATCGCCAGTCCGCTGCTGCCCTTCATGGCGGTCAGGCCGATGACATAGTCCGTTTTGCCCTCCCCGGTGAAATCGGCGGTAGCCACGCCCAGACACCCTGTTCCACCGTGCGCCTTGCTGTACTCGATGTCGTCCGGGGCATTGTCGGTCTCCAGCGGCGTTCTATAACCGGGGAAAGCTGCCGTCAGAGGACGGGCGAGCGACCTGGGAATTAGCGCCTGGCAGGAATCGGGGCGCGGCTGCGCATTGGCACAGGTGCCAAGCACGACAACGAAGTAGGCCGCTGCAATCCGCATCACTCTGAAATTGTGTATCTTCCGCTGCTGCCAGACCCCGACCACATAGGCTCGACGCGAGGCGGTGACCGATCAGAGGCGCCTTCCTTCCGGCGCCTCCGGCGTTACGGGTTGACCGGCTCGATGCCCGTCCTGGCGATCACCGGAGCGGCCGCGGCCGATGAGAGGAACCTCACCAGCGCACGAGCCGCCTCCGGCTGCGTCGACGTCGACGATATTCCGGCCGAGAACACGGTGACCTTCTGGATCTCAGCCGGTAGCGGTCCAACCACTTCAACACCGGGAACCGCCCGCAATTCGCTGATCTGCTGGAATCCGATCTCTGCATCGCCGCGCGCGACCACCGCGCCCACCGGCTCGGCAGGAATCATCCTGCTCTTGCCCGCAATCTGCTCGGCAATGCCGAGCTTCGGGAACAGCACCGTGGACAGATAGACGCCGCTGGCGCTGTCCGAATACGCGATCGACTTCGCCGCGAGCACGGTGCGCTTGAACGCCTCGACGGTGCCGATGTCCGGCTTCGGCGTGCCCGCGCGCACCGCCATGCCGATTTTCGATCGCGCCAGATCGACGCGGCTGCCCGAGACGACCTTGCCCTCCTTGACCAGGTCGTCGAGCGCGGAACCGACCATGATCAGCACGTCGGCGGGCTCTCCACGTTTGAGCCGGTTGGGAATCGCCTCGGGCGTGTTCCCCATTGAAGGCCCGGATGCGGTGGCGACGGTGTGGCCGGTGGCGGACTGGAACTCGGGTGCAAGGATCCGATAGGCCGCGAAGAATCCTCCGGAGATCATCACCTTGACCTCCGCCGCCCGCGTCGCTCCGGCGAAAAGCAAAAGACCTGCGGCAACAAGCGCAATCGCCCTCGAAGCGTAGCGACGCATCATGCGTAGGAGTGGCTACGTAGTTTGGTGCCGACTATCCGACCAGGGCGATCTGAAACAAAATAGACAGACCCAACAGAAGAAGGCGTTTCATGGCCGCTCCTTATTGGCCCTGGCCTGCGCCGCTAGTTCCTTTCCTTGATTGACCGCCAGTTGGACTTGATCGGGAGTGAGTCCTACGCTCCTTCGCCTGATCGCAACGTTCTCCACCGAAGTCGCTCCGGGGCTGTAGTCCAAGGCCGCAACCACATAGGTCAGTGCCCTCTGCTGATCGGTCGGAACAATCAGGCCCTTCTCGTAAATCTGAGACAGCAAGTACATCGAAGTGGTATCGCCCTGGGTCGCCGCGGCTTGCAAGAACTTGATGGTGTTACCGGTCCATTCAGCGGGCAGTGGGTCGCCGGTTGAATGTCCAGCTGGACCTTCCAAGAAGTAGGCGTTGGCGGCTCTATCGATTGCTGCTTGAGCAGCTTGGAGCAGGAACCCATAGCGCTCGTACTCCAAGGCCGGGGTCGTGCCGACACAGGCTGCGGTGTCATCGATCAGCAGCACGACGATGGCCGGCACCAAAATCGCCTTTGCGGGTTTCATGGATCACTCCTCCTAAGTGACCTATGACTCGGCACGATGATGCTGCCACATGCTGGGTACAGCATCAATTGAAGCTAGGTGGGCAGTAGGGTGGTGTTGGAGTCACGTCCATGCGCGATTCCGAGCGGCCCGCGCGATGCGGGAATTTTTCATCTGCCAGGGCCGCGTGCAGGGCCTGCCCGAACGCCGAGGTCAAGGAATTTGCTGTCCCCTGTCAGAGGGTCATGCCACGGGTGCTCCGACAGCGCAACGGTCCACTTGCCCGAAACCTGGGTGACAAGGGTGCTTCAAACCCAGTTGCAGGGGGAATCCGGAGTCGTGATCGCCTTTTGGGGTTCGTCGAGATGCAGTGATCTACGCCCGTCGCCGGCTGCGCGGCGCTGGCCTGGTGGCCTCGATACCGGAGTCGGCGACCTCCGGTTTCGCCGCGTTCTGAACTACGCATTCCGAGATCAGCCGCCCGAACGGTCGAATGTCTCCCCGCGCGCTGGCGTCGTTCAGCGCACCGAAGTACTGCGGTCGCTGATCGAGGCGAATCACCGTCCACGGAAAGCCTGCCGCGCAGAGCACGGCGTTCATCAGGAAACGAGCGATCCGCCCGTTGCCGTCCATGTACGGGTGAATGAAGACGAACGCGAAGTGCCCGAGCACCGCCCGCACTGCTGGGCTCTGTTCGTCCTTCATGAGGTCGAAGAATGCTGGCATCAGGTCGCGCACTGCGGCACGCGGCGGAGGCACGTGTTCGGCATTCTTGATGTACACCTGGTCGCTGCGATAGCCCGCCAGGTCCGCCGCCTTGATGATCCGGGCGTCGACGCTTGGCGAGAAGAGTTCTCGATACCAGCGCCCGTGGTCCTTGCGAAGGAGCGAGCCGATGTTTGCGTCGCGGCTTTCGAGCGCGGCGCGAATGGTGCCTTTGACGGCGTTGTGCGCCTTCCAATAGCCATGCGCGGCCATCGCATTGCGTGCGTCCTGGTCTTCGGCATGCTCATCGGGATTCCAGCTGCCGTCGGCCACCTTCCGAATCAGGTCCTCCGTAACCCGATAGCCCTCGATCGACAGCGAGTGGTATGCGTCCGTCACGTAGCGCTCTTCGATGCGCTCCATGACGGCGTCAATCTCACGTCGGCCGGTCGGAAGCGCCTGAGCTGGAGCGGAGAACTGTGCGAGAACGTCGTCGCGCATGCGCCGCCACATCAGCTCCAGTCGATCGACATATGGCGAGACCTTGCGCAAAGGCCCGAGACCCGTCAGAAGTTCGGCGAATGGGTTGGTCTCTTCGACCCGATGCCCCACATCGCGCATCACGGAGACGATCTCGTCGGCCAGATCGGCGCGGCCGGAGGCGCGCAGCGCGCCGGCCAGCCTCCCGGCAGCCGCGGCTTGGCCCGTTTCGATCAGTACCCGGTTCAGGTCGGAGGCGTCGGGCAGCGCGCGCAGCGCTACGACGGCGTCTTGCTTCGACGTCCGGAAGAACGCGGCAGGCACGCACGTCAGTGCGTAGGGCAGGCTGTACGCCCTCAGATCTTGGACGCGATCGATGTGCTCGACCGGCAACGGCTCGCGCGTCTTGTAGACGAAGATCGAATAGCCGAAAGGCAGCTCCATGCGGCTGTTGTTGCCCGCCGGCGAGTGGATGATGATCTGCTTGGGAGTGACGTTGCTGCCCGTGTGCAGCTTGATGGAATAGTCCGGGTCGACGCTCCAGTCGTCTCCGAAGCGATGCTGCGCATAGCGGCTTACGAATTCGCGCGCATGCGCCACCCAGGCCGTCGTATCACCATCCTTCGCGCCAGGCCTTGAGCACATGTACCAGCCGCCGATGATCGGCTGCAGGAAGCCGGCGTCGATCAGAGCCTCACGGCTTGGCCGCCGCAGATCCTCGGTGCGCAGCACCGATCGGCCGCCGTCCTGCAGGGACTTCAGCTCGGAGAGGGCCTCAGCGAGGCGTCGTTGGGCTGGGGTGGTTGCCATCGGCAATCCTATCCGCAATCGAAATCTGATGAGCGGTTGCAATTATATCGCGCTGCATAATTGCAATCAATATCTGACGCCCGCTTGCAATCAGATTCCGCGCCTGGGAACCACCTCGGCGCCGATCGGCAGCACCAGCCGCAGCATCAACACCATCAGCAGCAGCACGATCATCATGATGATGGTGATCGGCATGCCGAGCAGCAGCGCCCTGTAGGGCCGCTAGGCATGCGCCTCGCTCTCCGGCGTCGACAGCTGCTCGCGACACGAACAGGCCTCGCTGTTAGGGCGCGCAAGCGGCCGAACCGGCCGGCCGTGGACAACGCTTCCCGCAGATTCTGGTGTTCGCATCAAAGGGTCCGGTTCATTGGCACGAGGCATCCATGCAGGTGCAGGAAGACCAGGAGAACGCGCTTTACAAGTTGGCGTACCTGGAGCTGCAGGCCGATCGGAAGGACGTCGGTCTCTGGGCGATGGCTCTTGCCGAATCGGACGGCAATATTCCAAAGGCGGAAGCTCGGTACATCAGCAAACGGGTCGAGCAGCTGAAGGGTGATGCTGGTGTCCAGGCACAAGCTAGCCAATTACCATCTGCTGAACCGAGCTTGCCACTTTGTCAGGTGCGGACGCAAACCCTCGTTCAGCACATCGATAGAGAGGTTCACAAGTTTTGCAGTCCCATCTCGATGCAACTTCTGAACTGGAACAGTCTTGATCAATTCCCGCGTTATGCCAAAAAACGCGTACCACGAGTCGTAAACCTCATCGTGCTCTAGGTCTATTGGAAGTCCGATCTTTCTGGTGCTCAGCTCCCCTACTTCGTGGGGCGTTCTACTACGGGAAGGCGGTGACTATCACCGCGGGCAAGGCGACTCTTCGTCGAGAGCCCGCACTCCGGGCATGTCGGACTTCGGCGCGGTTCATCTGACCAGTGACGCCGCGCCAACGGATGAAAGCGGTAATAGTCCAGCGCAATTGTAGGGGGCCGGAGCCCGGTGATGTAGAAGAGGAAATCGTTTGCGGCATGCGACGTTGCGATTGCATTCAACGTGATGACGCTCGGCGCGACCACAGTCGGTTCGTCAACATATGCCTGGGATTTTCGATCGGCCTCGGAAATGCTTTCAGATTGCAGTTTCGCGGCGTTAATCAGACCGTTGCATAGGAGACACCCCGACTCGGAGGTTACAGGCCTGGTCACGGTGAAGACATCAATTACATTCCCGGATTTGGATTCCGTTTGAACCTTGGCCCCGACCTGAACACCCGGGATCAAGAACTGATGCACGATAGCGTTGAACAGCAAACGTGCCCGCATCGTATCGGCTGCGAGGAACAGGTAGTCGCAATTCGTGAACTTTGCAGCAACCTCTCCTTCTAGGAAATCGCCGGCTATCGCGGTGACCTTGGCGCGGGGGTTCGCTCGAAGGATGTTGCGCCGGGCCATTAAGACTTTTGGACGTGCGAACCTCGATGCCAAGCGCCTCAGCCAGGCAGGGTGGGTCTCGTGCGCAAAGAATGCGAGCGCGTCCCATGACGACGAGGCGGTCAGCCGCGGCAGATTCGTGGGTTCAGCTCGATCTGGATCCACGAGCACGAAATGCCCAACGCCCAGCCGTCCGAGGTATTCGGCCAGAAGGGATCCAGCCCCACCCAAACCAATTATCCCAACCCTTGCTTCCGCCAATACGGCCTGGCCGGCGTCCCCAAATAGGCGCGCCTGCCGGTCATAAGCTGGATCACGTCGAAGCTTGGTTTGCGTGGGATTCGGCGTGATTCTGCGGAGGCTGTGCCCCACGATTGCGGCGCCGGTAAGAGGCACGCGCGCTCCACCAGGCAGCCAAATGTCGCCAGCGACGGCATTCTCCGCAAACACGAGTGCACCGACCGGCATCCCTTTTGCAATGTCGAGCAAAGCGGGGTAGCCGCGTTCATGGGACGCAATGTCATCGCCGGAGAAGGCAACGTGGTCGCGTCCCCCGTGATTGTGAATTGCCAGGTAGACGAGACGCTCGTCACGGCAATCCAGAATCTGATCGCGGATGAACTCGGCCTTCAGCTTCCGGTAGCCGCGCGTGCCGGGTACATAGTGCTGCCCGTCAATGGCCAACCGGAGTTCGCGCGCGAGCAACCGGACACCGCGCTCCGTTTGACTAGTCCCGGCAACGATCACCGCACCGTGCTCGTCGCTATCGCCGGGGAAAAGGTGTCGATGCAGGCGCTCGTACAAGCCCTCTGGTATCACGAGCTGCCAAGGTGCGTTCACCGGGAATTGAGCCACCGCTGCACTTTCAAGAGCTTCAGCGCTGCCGTATCCGTTGCCGGGTTGTGTCGATTGGAACGCCGCGAAACCTGTATTGCCGGATTGCCTCGAAACACGCCGGCCGACATCCCAACACCGAGGGCGCCGCCGTTACGCCGGCTCAGATCGGGGCGCACAAAGTGGGGATACACGTCGCAATAGGGGTAGGTGTGAGTGATCTGGAACCCCACCCAAGTCGTCGATTGCTCACACGGGCCATTGAGAGGCAGGTCGTGAACCGTTACGAATGCACCCCCCTGCCCGTCCTCGACGGATTCGACTCGACAACCTTCAAACGCATCGGCGATCTCTGCGACCGCCTCTGTAACCGCGGGCGTCATCTTTTCTGACCTTACGAATTGTCATCGTCGTCGTTCGCGCAGAACCGGCTGTGATCGGTGACTTCGACCGGGTCAGTGTCATCAATGGACTTGGTGCGGTCGTGACCGTGGCCCTTTTCGATGCTCAGCACAAAGTCCAGCTTTATTGGCACGCCCTGGCTGATCGCCGCTTCCTTAATCGACAACCCAGTCTGATCATGGCCATGAACTTGGACGGGGCGCTCGTTGACGTGAACCGTGATCAATTCCACAACCCCATGGGGCGCCGCCCCTCCAGGAGCTTCTCGGACTTGCGTTTCCATGCCGCACCTCCGTTGCAAAATAGACCGCCGATTTCTATCTAGCAGTCAGATTCTTGCACTTCAGACCGTCGATTGCTATCATCAAAACGAGTTATTGCATAGTAGGCTGTCAATTTCAATAATGCAACTGGGAGAGGTAATGGCGCGCGGACAGTTCGATGCGGAAGGGTTTTATGCAGCGCTCGACAGCCACAGGCAGGCACGCGACATGAACTGGAAACAGGTGGCTTCAAACGCGAAGGTCAGCGCTTCGACGCTGACCCGCATGGCACGGGGGAAACGGCCGGATGTCGACAGCCTTGCCGCTCTCGCGAACTGGTCTGGCCTAAAGACGGACGATTTCATTCGGAAAGAAGATCCGACGCGCGAAGCTGAGCCGTTGGCACAAATAACGGCATACCTTCGCGCTGATCCCAATCTGACTCCCAAGAGCGCGGCTGCGCTCAAAAAGATTATCGAAGCGGCCTACGAAGAGTTTCGGGAGAAGTAGCGGATGAGCCTCAGACGCGGTTTCAAAGCAGAGACCAGTCGGATTGCCGCTCGGTTGCGGCAAGACCTGCAGCTCGCGCCTGAGGCGCCGATCGATCTGTACGCCGTGGCGGCACTTCTCGGCCTGGTGATCGTCCCGTTCAGCCATTTCGCGAATCGTTGCCCGGATGAGGTCACGCATCTGATGAAGGAGGACCCGACCGCTTGGTCGGCTGGTCTGATTGATGTTGGCGCGTCCAAGAGAATCATCCTGCACAACGACGCGCACTCTCCCAGGCGCCAACGGAGCAACATCGCCCACGAGATCGCCCACGTCCTCTTGGGGCATACAGCGACGTTGCCGCTTGATGCGATGGGCTGCCGCAACATTGATCGCGACGTTGAGGAAGAGGCCAACTGGCTCGGCGGCGTGCTCCTGGTCCCGGACGCCGCAGCGGTCCACATTGTCCGCCGTTCGCTTTCGATCGAGGACGCGTGTCGCCAATATGGCGTGAGCGCGGATCTACTCCGGATGCGCATCAACATGAGTGGCGCGAGGAGACGCGTGGGCCGAGCCACGCACTAAGAGGCGGGGAAGGCCGGTCACCTCGATCGGAGCGCCGCGTGCCCCGCGGCGCTCCGGTTCTGCACGGTCGGGCGACTATCCGGCAACTACCCGAGATATCTCGGCTCTGATTACGAAGTGGCCGCTATCGAGGAGTCCCCAGTAGATACTGGTGCCGACTATCCGACTCGAACGGATGACCTACCGCTTACAAGGCGGTTGCTCTACCAACTGAGCTAAGCCGGCCTGCAGGAAGGACGTTTATACCGCGACCGGACAAGCACGGGAAACTGCGGGGTGAGCGCTCGGGCTCGCCCCGCCTTTTCAACAACAGCCCTTCATCCGGTCCTTGCTGACCGTG
>WNFQ01000348.1_pt1 | contig 42168 bp, 37 predicted proteins | sample 5400171 | NCBI WGS metagenome assembly WNFQ01 (sample SAMN13153356, study PRJNA577476) | soil metagenome | isolation source: 20 cm soil under Madrone tree | place: USA:California | collected 2016-06-14
GTCCGCTGTTCTCCCCTGTGCGTCTGTGCGTCTAGCCGTGAGACTGTCCTGAGTACTGTCCAGCGGAGCGACACTATCGATGTGGACGGAGTCCACCGGTGGCAGGAGGACCGTGGGCACCGGGATTGTGTCTGCTTCCTCTTCCGGCGGGATGTACACGTTCACCCCGTGATACCGGGCCAGGATGAGTCCCCGCCGCGCGAGCGTTCGTTCGGGACGGAACGTCGGGTTCGAGGCACGCGGATGTGGCAGCGTAGCCGCGAGCTCGGCCGCCTGCTCCTGGGTGAGACGCGATGCCGGCACGGCGAAGTACGCGCGGCTCGCCGCATCGGCGCCCCAGATGCCGGGCCCCCACTCCGCGACGTTCAGATACAGCTCGAGGATCCGGTCCTTCGAGAGTGCGAGCTCGAGACGCAGCGCGGTCACCGCTTCCTTTACCTTGCGAAGCGGATTGCGCGAGGAGGAGAGATACAGATTCTTGGCGAGCTGCTGGGTAATGGTGCTCGCGCCCCGCAGCCGGTCGCGGTGCCGCCACGCCGCGCCGACGGCGGACCAGAACCCGTGGGTGCCGTCTACGCCCAGCGCATCGGCGATCTCAGCGGGGTCGATCCCGACGTGGGAGCGGAACCGCGAGTCCTCGGCGATGATGACCATACGCTGGAGGACGGGCGAGATGCTCTCGAGGTTGGTCGGCCGGACGGCCGGACGGGCGGACGGAGAACCCCCGACCGCCTGTTCTCGCATCATCGCCGTCTCCCGGGGCCAGTGATCGCGCCACCACACGGGCGGCGGCCATACCGCGAACAGCCACACGAGGACGACACCGGCCGTCCCTAGCGCCACGCGGCGCAGCTTCCTAGGTTTCGCGTCCGCCATGTCGCTCGATCTCACCACGCTGCGTCGCCGCCTCCAGAAAGCCCTCGGCAAAAAATTTACCGTGGGAGATGTCCTGGGCGAAGGCGGGTTCGCCGCCGTGTTCCGCGTCCGCGACCAGGACCTGGGCCACGACGTCGCGGTCAAGGTGCTGGACCTGGACCTCACGCCGTCGCCCGGGCTCGCCGAGCGGTTCGTGCGCGAGGCGCGCACCAGCGCGCGGCTCGAACACCCCCACATCGTGCCGATCTACAAGGTCGGAGGCTACAAGAACGAAGTCCTGTACATCGTCATGCGCTGCCTCGACGGACCGTCGCTCCGCCAGCTGCTCGAAAAGCATCAGCGCCTCTCGCTGCGCGACGCCGCCCGGATCGCGCGGCAGGTGGCGGACGCGCTCGGCCACGCCCACCTGCATGGAATCGTGCACCGCGACGTGAAGCCCGACAATATCCTGCTCGACAGCGCGGGCCACGTGCTCGTGACCGACTTCGGGATCGCGAAGGCCGCGCAGGAGGCGTCCGCCAGCCAACTCACTACGGAAGGCATGGTGGTCGGGACCCCGCATTATATGAGTCCCGAACAAGCCACCGGAGAAGACGTGGATGCCCGGTCGGACATCTACTCGCTCGGGGTCGTGCTGTATCAGATGCTCGCCGGCGTGCCACCGTTCGACGGCGAGTCCGCCCAGTCGATCCTCATGAAGCAGGCCACCGCCACGCCGGTGCCGGTTCGGCAGCACCGCAGCGAAATCCCGGCCACCCTCGCCGACGTGGTCGATCGCGCACTCGCCAAGGACCCCGCCGAGCGCTTCCAGACCGCCGAGGAGCTGAGCCGGGCTCTGGTCGACGCCCTCCCCACTGCAGCGCAGGACAGCGTGCGGATGCGCTCTCCGGTCCTGTCCGGGGCACTCCACGCCCTCGTGGGCCTCGGAGTGGTGGGGGGCCTCCTCCTTGGGGCGCTCATGGTCCTGTCGAAGCCACCCCGCCTGTCGGCGCGGGCGCCCATTCCCGACAGTCTCGCCCAACCGCTCCGGCGCCAGGGTGCGCTCGCCCCCGGAGACCCGGCTCTTTACCTCTTCTCGCCCAGCGGCGCCGACGATACCACGCTACTCCTGGTGGCGCGCCGGGGCGTGGCGGTGGTAACGCCACACCGCATGCGCGCCTATCACCGGGATTCCGTCCAGGTGCGCTATGGGGCGGTGCTGCGGGGCGGGCTCTCGTTCCAGATGGTCCTCACGCTGCCGCGCGCGCGCCGCGACACCGTGTTTCGCCACCTATCGTTCCGTGATGTCTACGAGCTGTCCCGCCGACTCGGCAAACTGATCGCCGAGGACTAGCGCGCCGAGCGCCGACCGTTCGTGAAGCGCCGCGTCGACACACCGTAGAGGCTGATGGCATCGATCCCGTGGGCATCGCCGGGCGTCATCGCGACCAGACCGGCCGTGTCTTCACCGCCGAGCGAGAAGCCGAACGCGAGATTGCTGCGGCGTAGCGAGCGGTCCGTGTCGAGGCGCGCGACCAGGCCGATGGGGAGCGACCTCCCGGCCCGTAGCGTGCCGCGCAGACCGAAGGCGTAGCCCGCCACCCCATCGGACGTGAGGCGGCTGAGCGCGGAGAGGACAATCTGCCGCCCGGCCAGCTGCAGCGTCGCGCTCGGGACGTATGTGATGCGCAGCGTCGAATCGCGCACCACCGGCCGTCCGATGTTCTGGATCACGCCGCCCACTGACAGAGCCGGCGTCCAGTCGTACAGGATGCCCATGTCCCAGCCGGTGCTCGAGGTCCCCCCCCGGTATAGCACCGTCGCGAACCCGGCAGCGAGTCCCCCGCGCCCCCCGGCGTATCCTAACCGGTAGGTGTGCCCGTGCTGTCCGCTGCCGAACAGATCTCGCTGGTAGCCGAGCGACAACCCGCGGGAGTTGAGGCCAAACGTGAGCTGCCGCAGCCGCCCCTTAGCTCCGGGGTCACCGATGGTGAGGTCGAGATGGACCGACGCTTCCGGGAAGTGGCCGAGCCCCGCCGGGTTTACCCACAGAGCGCGCGCATCGCTGACATCGGTGGGATGGAGATACAGCGTCGCATTGTTCGGGGCGACCTGAGCAAGCGCGCCCGACGCCGACACGAGGAGCGCAAGCGAGAGGCCGACTCCTTTAGGGTCCCACCGTCCGCCCACTACGGCAGCACCGCGACGGTCGTTCGAGTCACCTGGATCACCGGGACGGCGACGCCTTGCACCGGCAGCCGCACCGTCAGGGTGGTCGAGTCCTGCGACTCACCGCCCAGGTAACGGCCGTCGGCGGCGATGTAGGCTACCCCGCTGCCCGTTCCGGCACCGGAGAGCTCGAACGGCTGCCCGGCATTCTTTCCGCCCCCGGCGACCCGGTAGGTCTGGCTCCCCTCCACCCGTACGCTCCGGGTACCGAGGCGGTCCTCCCACCCGGCCGCCGTGGAAAGCGTGATCGTGCGCCGCGACACTTCGGAGCCGCTCCCCTTCTGGCTCGTCTCGACCGTGTCGGTCCAGGCGGATCCGGGTTTCAGCCCGCCGATCGGCAGCCGTGGCAGGAAGTCCCGAAAGTTCCCGAGGAGTTGGACCACGGACTGCGCCACCGTGCTGTCTGACGCCAATGCGTTCACGAACTCGCCGCGCGGAGCCACGCGTCCCGCGAACACGAGCTTGCGCACCTTGCTGATGTTGTCCACGATCGGCGGCGGTGTTCCCGAGTCGGCCACGATCGAATCGACGAGGAAGGTGGCCGGGTAGCCGATGCTGTCGGCCGGCCCCGTGATGGCCGTCGCCACGAAGATCCGGGCGCCGACGTCCTGGGCTTGCGTCTGATCGCCGAGGGCCTGCTGGATGTGGAGCCGCCGGTGCACAACGTAGCGCAGGGCGCTGGGTCCGTAGCGAACCACGTCGGCACGGTGCGCGGAGGGCGCCTCCGTCGCCGGAGCCGTCGTCGGGGCGCCCGGGGCGGGGGTGAGTGCGGGGGCCGCCACGGCGGGCGTCCCGCGACTCCCTGTGGCGCAGGCGGCGGAGAACGCCGCCCCCGCGAGCAGCAGCCGACGAATCATGGTGGGCTCCCTATGCGGTACCCGACGCGGGCGCGCGGTCGCCCTTGGTCCGGCCGAAGACAGCGACCATCTCGGTCCCTTCACTTGCGACGCGCAGCAGCTTCCAACCGCGCTTCCGCATGTCGGCGCGCCACCCGATGAGTTTTTCCCACTCCTGGGTGGTGGTCCGGAATACCCGCAGGTCCGCGACCTGCTCCCACTGCGCGGGGTAAGGTTTCAACGGCGAGGTCATCGAGAGGTGGGCGGTAGGGCCATAAGCCGAGTTCTGTTTGCCCGCCGAAGCGGGCAGATGGTCATCTCTCTGGGATAGCTGTCGCCAGCCACCTCACGCGGCCTACCCGCAGCTCAGACGACCCGGGCCGGGTCTCGCTGCTTATTTGGCCTTGCTCCGACTGGGGGTTACCGTGCCACGCCTGTTACCAGGCGCGCGGTGGGCTCTTACCCCACCGTTTCACCCTTACCCTTGGACAAAGGGCGGTCTGTTTTCTGTGGCCCTTTCCGTCGCCTCACGGCGCCCAGGCGTTACCTGGCAGTCTGCCCTCGGGAGCTCGGACTTTCCTCAGCATGCCACTCCATCCGGCATGCCGCGACCATCACGCCCTACCGCCACCCGGCAGGAAAACTACCGGTCTTGGAAGGGTCAGGGCAAGCCTCGCCCCCGTTCCGCTAGCGAACGAGCCTCCGCAGCAGGCGGCCCAGGCTGTCTTGAGCCAGCCGCCTGCCCGCGGCTGGGCCGGCGGGCTCCTCCGGCGCAAGCCAGAACCCGTCACTTTCGCCGAAGACGAGCTGCTTCACTCCCGACCAGTCGCGCGCCCGGAGCGACGGCGGGATGAGGGCCACCGCGTGCACCAGGTTGAAGCCGCGGGCGCGGTAGAGCGCGAGCAGGTCGCGCGTCCAGACCTCTGGCGTGAACAAGAGCAGCGGCCGGTCCGGAAGTCCGAAGCCACGGAGCAACCCGAGCGTGAACCAGTCGGCCGGCGGCTGCGACAGCCGGAACGCGAAGTAAAGATCGCGCCGCTGCTTTAACACCCGGTCCCGCAGCCCAGCGGCGCGGGCGGCGACCTCGTCCTCCAGGGCGCGGTAGTACCGGGGCAAGAGCCCCGCGTCGCGCAGCGCGGGGTAGCGGGCTGCGTGCGGGAGCGAGTCCCAGCCCCCCCCTGCCGCGCCTCCCCGGATGAGCACCGCCAGCCCGCGCCGCCATGCCGCGTCGCAGAACTCCTGGCCCATTGAGTAGCTCCGCAGTCCACCGACGTCGAGACCGAGTGCGATAACGAGCGTGCGCTGATCCGCGGCGAGCCGGCCGAGGGCCCCGTACGCCGATGGGAGCCCCTCCGCCCACAGGATCGAGTCGAGGGCGCACGGGGCGGCGAGCGCCTCGCCGCGCGCCCCCCGCGACGAATCCGCAGCGGCGTGGCGCGCGTTGCCGTAGTCCAGCAGGGGGATCCATGCCACACTCGTCGGCTGCAGCCGCTTCACCGCGTCCGCCCAAGCCCGGCGCACGGCGTCGCGCTCCTCCCAGCGCACGTGCAGCGAGTCCATGCTCTCCGGGCCGGCGTCGCCGGCGAGCAGGTTGAACCCGCCGGCATCGAGCAATACGACGAGCGAATCGAGGGAGGCGCCCGAGCGCACGGCGCGCCGCCCTTCACGGGTCGCGAACACCGGCGTCCACAGCACCCGCATGCCCTGCTGCCGCAGCCATTCGGGCGTGTTCGTGGCGCGGGCGAGCTTCGGATCCGGAACGAGGGGGAGCTCGATCGTGTCCACGCCGCCCGGTGGAGTCATGACCGGGGGCGCGAGCTCGATGGGAACGGGTGCTTGCGCCAGGGACAACGTCACACCGCGCCCAGCGGGCGGGACGTGTGCCCACTCGGCCGGGCGTCGGGTCCAACGGGCGAGCGCGCGGAGGAACTCGCGCGTCCGCTCCAGGGCGTCGAGCTGTTGCACGGGGGCGGTCGTGGAGCGGAACTGCGGCCCCAGAGCGCCGAGCGCGTGGCGGCTGATGACTACCACGAGCCCGTGGCCGATCCGGGCGGCCGCCACCACGCCGGCGCGCGGCCGTGACGCGGGCGTACGCGCTGTTCGCACGAACGCGTGTCGCGACGTCACGGCGAGAAGCTGGGAGGAGTCGCGCGTCGCGAGGACGTTGTTTCGGTCGAGCGGAAACGGGTCGAACACGGAGCCCAGCGGCTCGTCGCCCAGGACCCGGGCCTCGGCCCACGGCTGCGGGCGGCCCGTGGTGGTGGGAGTGCGCACGGTCGTGTCTTCGAGGAGTCGGTCCCCGATCGAGATCCCCGTCCCTGCGTACTCGAGCCAGCGGTTCGCCGTCCAGCGGTCGAGATACCCTTCTCCGTCCGCATCGTAGCCGAGCACTACGACGCCGCCCCGGAGCACCCACTCGGTGAGCAGCGCGACGTCGCCGGCGGTGAGGGCGTCCGACGGAGCCTCAGGCTCGCGGCCCAGGAGGAATAGCAGCACGCGATAACGCCCGAGGTCCGCGCGCGCGAGGTGGGGATAGAAGCGGCGGTATTCCACCGCATAACCCTCGTCGCGCCAGGGCTGGACGGTGCTGTTCAGCAAGGCGGGCTCCGACAGCGCGAGGTCCAGGAGGAGCACGCGGCGGGCCTGGGGCTGGCAGGCGGCGAGGACGAGCAGGGCGGTCAGGCGGACGCGTGGACCGGCTGACCGTACCGCGGTCACGAGCCCGCCCACCGACCGGCCGACCGCCCGACCGTTCGATTGCCTCATTCCGGTGCCGACTCCGCCAGGAGCTTTCCGAACCGCGCATTGGATCTGATGGCGTCGAATTCCGGCGCCAGGAGGTAGAACCACAGCCGCGCGCCGCGGGGGCGAACCCGCTCGAGCAGCTCGAGCGCCCGATCCGACTCACCTAGGGCGACGAGCGCGCGTCCGACCCACGCGGCGTCAGTGATGGTTGGGCGACCCGCGGAGCGGATCTCGCGCTCCAAGCGCGCGATGCGGGTTCGCGCCGCCAGCGTGTCGGCGGCCTGCAGCTCCACGAGCGCCAGGACCGCCTCGCCGGGCACCCGGAATCCCGCCCGCAGGCGCGCCGCCGTCTCGGCGTCGGCACGCGCCTCGGCGGGGTTACCGAGGCGGAACTGGGAGACGGCCCGGAGCACGTAGGCATAGTCGGCTCCAGGATCGATCGCCAAAGCGCTGTCCGCCCAGCGACGGGCCTCCGCGTAGCGGGTCTGCCGCGCGGCGACACGCCCGAGATTGAACAACGTGATCGGCCGCTCCGGCTCGAGGGCGAGCGCCCGGTGGTACATGACAGCGGCGGCGGAGTCGCGGCCCAGCCAGAGCAGCGCCATCCCGTACTGGTGATGTGCCTCCGCGTTCCGCTGATCGAGCCCGATGGCGCGAAGCAGCGCCTCGCGCACGCCCGCGAAGGTACGCGGATTCCGGAAGCTGAGGAGGAAGCCGCTTGCCATCCACGCGTCGGCGGAGGCTGAATCCTGTCGCAGGGCGCGGTCCGCCGCATCGAACCCGCGAGCCAGCACGGCCTCCGGCGACAGGCCGGGAAATTCCCACCCCCAGTCGAGGAACAGCCCGTAGCCGATGGCGACCCGGGCGAGCGCGGGCGTGAAGCCCGGGTCGAGCCGCACCGCGCTCTCGTACTGGTCAATGGCGTGGCGCACGGCGCGCGGGGTTCGCTGGGCGAGCTGGTAGTTCGCACGAAGGAAGCGATCGTAGGCTGCGGGATCGCGCGGCGGCCGGCTCGCCAGCGCCGTCCGCTCGACCGGCCGGAGCGCGCCCGTGATGGTCGTCGCCACCGCGCGCGCGACGGCTTCCGGAATCAACTGGAGCGCGGTGTCGCGGCTCTCGTACTGACCTCCCCAGACATGCATCCCGTCAGACGCCCGCAGCAGCTCGACGGTGACTCCGGGGCTCTGGCCTCGCCCGGGTCGCCCCACGCTCCCGCTCACGAGATACGCCACGCCGAGGGCGCGTCCCAGCGTCGCCGGATCATCCACCGCCCCGCGAAAGCGGCGCACGGCGTTGCGGGACTTCACGCTGAGTCGTTCGATTCGGCCGAGGCTCGTGATGATCGCCTCAGTGAGCCCGTCAGCGACGTATGCGGTCGCCGTGTCCGGGGTCTCGAAGTACAGAACGGCGACGCTCGTGGGTGCCGCCGTGCGCTCCGGCGCGACGGCGACGCTGCGCGCGCAGCGGAACCCGGTGTGCGCGAGCCACTCCCGTCGGTCCGGGAAGACGGCGCGGTACGGTGCAGTCGCGTTCTCGGGTGGCGTGTCGAAGGCTCCCCCCTTGATGATGTGACCGGGCTGGCCCCGCGCGTCGGGGGCGGCGGCCGCGGTCCATTCCCACGCGTTGCCGATCATGTCTACGGCACCCACCCACGATCTTCCGAGGCTGCTTGCTCCCGCCGGCGCGAAACTGTCGCGCAGCGAGTTGGCATTGGCTCTGCCCGGCTCCCACCGGTCGCCCCAGGGATACCGGAAGCCCTGCGGTCCGCGGGCGGCCGCCTCCCATTCGTCCTCGGTAGGCAGGCGGCCGTCGCGCTGCCGCCACGCGCAGTAGGCCGCTGCCTCCGACCACAGTACGCCGGTCACAGGCCATTGATCCGGCGGCACCTGTGTCCAGGGCGGAACGGCTCGCGTGGAGTCCAGGTACCGCCGGTAGGCGGCGACGCTGACCTCCGCCGAATCCACCAAAAACGCGTCGAGCTGGCTGGCGCTCGAGTCGCGCCAGGGGGCACCCCCGCCCCCCACCGGATACCGTCCCGCCGGGACGAGCACCATCCCGGGCGGGAAATGGACGCGCGATTCACGCCACACGACCCACCCGAGGATGGCTGCCCCGCACACGGTCGCGATCCACCAGACCGGCGGCGCAGACTTGCGGCGCTCGCGGTCCGGGACGGCGAGCGCGTCGACGAACGCTCGAGCCGTGCGGTGCCGGTCGGCGGGCGACTTCGCGAGCCCGCGCGCGAGCGCGCGCTCGAGGTGCACCGGAAGCGCGGGGCGCACCGTGCGGATCGGTCGCGGCAGATCGTTGATCACGCGTGCCGCGATCGCTTGCGCGCTGGGTCCTGTAAACGGTGCCTCACCGGCGAGCATTTCGTACAGCACCGCCGCCAGCGAGTACACGTCGCTGCGGGGGTCGATGCGCTGGTCGCCGCTCGCCTGCTCCGGGCTCATGTAGGCCGCGGTGCCCACCGCGATCCCGGCGCCGGTAAGGGTGGGTCCTTCCGAGCCGCCCCGCTCCTCCATCAGTTTCGCGATGCCGAAGTCGCTCACCAGGGCGTGGCCGCGCGACAGGAGGATGTTCTCCGGCTTGATGTCGCGGTGGATCACGCCGTTTTCGTGCGCGTACTGCAGCGCGTCGCCGACCTCGGCCGCGATGCCGACGGCGTCCTCGACGGGGAGCGGCCCCTGGCGATCGAGCCGGTGCCGCAGCGATTCGCCGTCCACATACTCCATCACGTAGAACAGGAGGCCATCGGCCTCGTCCGCTTCGAACAACGGTACGATGTGCGGATGGGAAAGCTGGGCGGCCAGCAGGACTTCCCGCTGGAACCGGTCACTCCCGAGGTAGGCGCGCGTGGCGGGCGCCAGCAGCTTGATCGCGACCCCGCGGCCGAGCTTCAGGTCGGTGCCGAGGTAGACCGTCGCCATGCCGCCCCGGCCCAGCTCGCGCACCAAGGTGTAGCGGCCCGCGAGGGCGCGGGCCAGGCGGTCGAACAGCGGGTCAGCGGGCATGGCCGAGTGTAAGTGGCTACCACTATGCCGCTTGGGTCACCCGGCCGCAACCTCGCGTCCCAGATCAGCTTAGTGCAGCGGCGCCACCGGTAAACGCTGCTTGCAGCAGCCCCCACAGGCGTTACCCCAGCTTTCGACAAAGAAGGGGTCGCCTTTAGGCGTCTCTATGCTGACCACGTGGAACCGTGCGATCGCTTGCTTGTACTGATAGCCCGGGTGGTGTTCCACGACGAGCGGATCTGGCGGGACATGATATGGCGGTTTCCCATTTTCCGGAATAAAGACGGACCGCCAACCACCGGTCCCTACGCTATCGACCCACCACCACGTCCACCAAGGGCCCAGTCCCAAAGACGGAATTGTGTCGTCGCTGCGTATGCGGGCGATGATACGTCCCTGTGCCGCCTGCTGCGCCGTGAGTCGGAACGACCTACGCTCCGGCTCAATTCGAGCACGGCGGGCGTCCTTTCCCCCGATCAGGCCTTGTCTGAAATCGACCAGAGCCGAGTCCGCTCCTATTTCGGAGTCGAACTCCAGTTTGCCCGCGACGAATGCACTAATTGTTTCCAGCGAGGTATTCTGGACATTCGCCGCCTTGAACGTGTCCGGCCCGGGAGTGGCGCATCCGATCGCGATTGCTACCGTCACGCTGCTCCCCATCACCCCGAACACCGCTCGTGTGCGTTCCGGCATAAAACCCCCTAGCTAGGGCTCCCTGCGGGTTGCCTGCACGATCCGTGTCATGCGGTCCACTGTTGGTCGCAAGGCGGGCTCGGCCCCGGCCCAGAGGGTCGCAACTGCGCCCGCCCAGCGGCGCGCCGTACTCATGTCCCCTCGCACGGCCGCCAGCTCGGCGCGGAGCGCCATGTTACGGACGAGGCACCCCGCCAGCGGCATGTACTGGAGGGTCGCCGTATGCAGCGCGACGAGGCTGTCAAGCGGTGCGGAGAGCGTGCGCTCTGCAGTGGCCGTGTCGCCGAGCGCGACGAGCAGGCGCGTGTTCATGTAGACCCCGTCGGGCGTGGACTCCCCGGAGGAGAGACGGCCGCCGTGCGCGCGCTCCAATGAATCGAGCGACGCCCGCACGGAGGCCGTGTCGCCATGAGCGAGGCGCCACTGGAGTACCATTTCCAGGCGCGGACCCGGGGGCCTGGTCCGGTGGGCCGGGCGCAGCCCCAGGGCGTCGAACACTAGTTCGGCAGACACGTCGAGCAACGCGCTTTGCATCAAGGCGCGACGTGCAGCCGGAACGCCGGCCATGCGCTCGTCGAGGCGCCGCTCGAGCGCCACAATACTGTCACCGGGAGCGCCGGCAGCAGCATACGCCAGCAGTGCAAGTCCGGCTTGAGCTGTGCCCAGCGGGATTGCCACCGGCTGATTGTCGGCGCTCGACGGCAACCAGGCAGTGTCCTCCGTCGCAAAAAAGTGCCGGGCGAGACTCGGCCTGCCGAGCAGAACGGCCACGCCCGCGACGCCGGCTGTAGCCCTCGGAGCCACGCGCAGCAGCGAGTCTCCCAGCCGGCGCGCGCCGGCGAAATCGCCGACTTTGATCAGCACCCGTACGCGGTCTGCGGTATCGCGAGCACGCTGCCCGGGCTGCCGCTCGAGACGTTGCGCCTCGCGGAACTCGACTATCGCGGAGCGGGGCTCTCCGACCTCGAGCTCCCCGGCCGACTCGAGCGCTCTCGCCAGTGTGCGATGGGCTGCGGGCTCGTCGGGAAAGGCGTCGGCGAAAGAGGTCGACACCTCCATCAGGATGCGGCGGTTTCGAGCGACCGCGGCGAGATGAGATGGCGGCTCGACACCTTCCCGCCCCGCACCCGCAACCGCCCCAGGCAAGGCGTAGAACGCTAGCGTATCCGCCTCCAGCTCGGGGTAAGCGACGTAGCCCGAGCCGTCCATAACACCCGGGCGCGTGTACCAGCGCTCGGCGAACAACAGACGCGGAAGGCGCTCGATGGCACGCCGCTCGGACGTCAGGTTGAACGCCGGCGCGAGCAGCAGCGCTCGTCGATACGCCTGAACGGCGGTCTCGTAACTTCCGCGGAATGTGAAGCGGGTAGTGTCGGAGGGATACCGGATCACGACTTGGTCGACGGCGTTGCACTCGGCGAGGCCATACCACCCTGCGAATGAACTCGAGTCGGCGGCCAGGATCTCACGGTACCGCTGGCAGGCATCCTGCCAACGGTGCTCGAACATGGGCTCTTGAGCGAGCAGCAACGCGCCGTCCGCCCTGCTGAGCCGGTCGAAGAGCCTTCCCGCTCGACGGGCGATTGCAGCGCGGTCGCGGGCCGCCTCAGAGGTCGTATAGTCGGACCACAGAAGTGCCTGCCCCAACCACAGGTATGCCTGAGCGAAGTCCGAGTCCGCGGCGACGGCGCCACGGAAGTGGCTGGCTGCGCCCGCCAAATCCCATGTGCGAATTTCTCGTTGGCCGAGCGCGTAGGCGCGCAGCGCGCGGAGGGAGCGAGTCTGCTCCGCGCCGGCACCCTGTGCCGTGCCAGGATCGGCGCCCAACAGCGAATCGGCGAGCGCGTTGAACGCCGCCCCGATCGTGCCGTTCGCCGCCACCCGCGTCGTGACTTCGCGCAGCGGCGCGCCGCCGCGCGCGGCGTCGTACACGCCCGCGGTCAACCGGAGCGTATCGCCGAAACTCCACAGCTGCCCCATCACCAGCCTTCCCGCGCCAAGCCGGCGGGCGATGGCGAGGGCGGTGTCGAACGGGATCCGGAACGGAGCCCGCGCCCCGCGACGCGCCAGCGCGTCGTAGACGCGCGTCCTGTCGGCGAGCCGGACTTCCACCCAACGCGCGAAGCCCTCGGTGAGCAGCTCGGCACAGTCGGCGCCGTCGAGCGTGCTTTGCTGGCCGCCCTCGCGATGGGCAAAGGGAAGGATCGCGTAGCGGGCGGTGTCGAGCGGCGCGCGCCTCCCGCACGGAGGCGGGGACCCGTCGGGGCACTGCGCGGACACGACGGTGGGAAGACCGACGAGCCGCGCCAGGACGGTCGCGACGACCCACGCGCAGGTCCTCACGCACCCCCCGCGCTGAACGGCAGCAACGCCGCCCGCATCTCCATCGCGCGTTGCCACCGCTCGGCGCGCGACTTCGCGAGCGCCCGCGCCACGACCGCCGCGAGCTCCTTGGGCACGTCGCGCCGCATCCCGTGCAGGTCGGGCGCAGCGTGGTGCTGGTGCATGTCGAGAACGGCCGCTGCACTGGGCGAAGAGAATGGCGGGCGGCCCGCGAGGGACTCGAACAGGACCACGCCGAGCGAGTAGAGGTCCGTGCGGCCGTCCACGTCGGGGGCTCCCTGCGCCTGCTCGGGACTCATGTACTCCTCGGTGCCGACCACGAACCCGCTCCGGGTCACGCGGTCAGCGCCCGAGCTCGCGATCGCACGAGCGATACCCAGGTCGACCAGGACCGCGCCCTGCGGAGGGGGTGAGAGCAGGATGTTGTCCGGCTTGATGTCACGGTGGGCGATCCCGTGCGCGTGGGCGTGCTCCAGCGCATCGAGAACTTCCGCGGCGATCGTGACCGCACGCGGGATTGGGAGCCGGACCTCGCGCTGCAACGTCTGGCGGAGCGTGTCTCCCGGCAGGTACGGCATCACGTACCAGAGGAGATAGTCCGCCTCGCCGCTGTCCATCATCCGCGCGATGTGCGGGTGATTGAGCTGCGACGCGTAGCGGATTTCGCGCAGGAAACGGTCTGCGGCCACCGAAACGGCCAGCTCGGGATGCAGCACCTTGATGGCGACATGGGCGCCGCTCGAGTCCTTGGCCGCGAAAATGGACGCGTTCCCACCTCGACCCACCGCGGCGAGCACGGTGTAGCGGTCGCCCAGGGCCTTGCGGACCCGCTCGATCAGGTCGCGTCCCGGCATATCGTGCCGTCCCGTCGGCGCGCGCCGGGCGGGACCGGGCTAACAATAGGGGCCGGCCCCGGGCGCGCTAGATTGCCCTCATCTATCGAGGCTTGAAGCGGCTCCCAGCCGGCTGAGCCCCGCCCGAGCCGCCGCGACAAACGGCGCGAGGTCGGTTCCCGCGCCCTGCCCTACGGCCACTACGAACCGGTACGTCGTGATCGCCGTGGCGCGGTCGCCCGCGCGCTCGGCGTCGTTCGCCCGCTTGAGCAGCTTGTCGAGCGTCGCGGGCTCGCGATAGATCAGGGCCGGGTCCCGCCGCACCTGAGAGGCGAACTGACGGAACCACAGGGCACCCCCCGCGGCGAGGACCAGACTGGCGGCCAGGAGGAGCAGCGCCAGGCGGCGGGCGCGCCGCGGCGATGCCGGCACGGTTTCACGCAGCATCAGCCAGCCGGGCGAGCGCTCCCGCCGTCGCCTCCGTGACCATCGCCATGAACTGGTAATCGAGCGTCGCGCCCGTGTCGGTCGCGCGGTGATAGTGCGGATTTCGGAGGAACGCCGTGTCGGTCAACATGAGCGAGGGGTAGCGCGCGTCCCAGAAGGACGCGTTGTCGGAGAGACGGGTGAGCGGGAGGAGCCAGCCGCGCAGCCGGGTGGCATAAGGGACGAGCGGCAGGTCCGGCGCGGCGGCCCGTGCCCCGGTGACGAACGCCTCGAGCAGGCCGCGGGAGCGGGCGTCGCCCACCGCCGCGAGAAAGTCGCCGGTCCGCGGCACGTCGATCCCGAGAAACGGGGGGACGATCTGCGTGCCGGGCCTGGCGTCGCGGTAACCCACCATCTCGAGGATCAACGCGCCCGCGAGCACCTCGCGCCGCGCCCGCTTTTCTCGCGCCAGGGCGTGGCTTCCGACGCGGTAGCGGCCGGTCACCGTCTGCAACTCTTCCAGGTCGAACCCCACGAACTCGACGCCGACCTGCGGGTTCCGGGAGGCGATGAGGCGGGCGCACTCGAGCAGCGCGGCGACGCCGCTGGCGTTGTCGTCCGCGCCGGGCGTGTGGGCGGTCGAGTCGAAGTGCGCCCCGACCAAGAGCCGCGGCCGTCGCGCGTCACTTCCGGGCACGCCGCCAACGACGTTGTGGTACCTGCGTCCCCGGAACGAGAACGGCGCGAGGTCGACGCTGAGGCCGAGCGTGCGCAGCTCGCTCGCGATGTAGTCGCGGGCGGCACGATGGCGCTCGGGGGCGGCGCTCGGGTGCCGGATGCCTTCGAGCGCCGCGACATGACGGCGCAGCCGGTCCGCGAGGGCCGCGCGTTGACCGGGGGTTGAGGCGGCCGAGGCGCCGCGCACCGGGTCCGGGCCAGGCGCCGGCGTGGCTTGAGCCGGTGTTGATGCGTGCACGCTACCGTTTCTCCCGCATGGTGACCGTCTGCACAGTCCTGCCGCCGCCGGAGCGTCCCCGCCTCGATGCCGTGGGCGACGGCTGCTTTACGACGCTCCACGCCAGCTCTTTCCGAGACGCGCTGCGGGCCGCCCGGCGTAAGCGGGTGGACGCGCTCGTCCTCTCGGTCCACGCGTGCCGCGGCGACGAGCTGCCGGCCGTCGCGCGCTTCGTGCGCGAGTTTCCCGCTATCCCCGCCGTCGCCCTCGTGTCGCGCCACGACCGCGGCGCCACCGAGACGCTGCTCCGGCTCGGCGCGACCGGCGTCCGGTCGGCGGTGGACTGTACCGAGCCTGCGGGCTGGCGCCGGCTGCGGGACCTGGTCGGACATCCGGCGTCGCCGGTCGCGGCCCGCATTCTCGCCCGCGTCGTCCCCGCGCTCGAGGAGGGGACGGGTGACGTGCGGGCGTTCTTCGAGGCGGTGGCCCGACTCGCGCCGGTGCTCTCCACGGTGCGGCGGCTGGCGCGGCATCTGCGGATCTGCTCGAGCACCCTCATGTCCCGCTTCTATCGGGCGGGCCTGCCGTCCCCGAAAACCTACCTCGCCGGCATGCGCCTCGTGCACGCGGCCTATCTGTTCTCGAACCCCGGGCTCTCGGTCGCCGACGTGGCGTACCGCCTCGACTATTCGTCACCCCAGAGCTTTGGGCGCCACCTGAAGGCGATGCTGGGCGTCACCGCGGGTGAGTTCCGGCGCCGCTTCCCTTTCGAGGTCTCGCTCGAGCGTTACGTCGACCTCCTGATCACCCCGTACCGGGAAACCCTGCGCGCGTTCTGCCCACTCAACGCGGGATTGTGGGACCAAGGACCGAACGTGCCTCGCGTTTCCCGGCCGGGGTGATCAGTCCGCCGCGGCGCGGGTGACGGGGGGCTCTCCGCTCTCCGGCCCGCGCTCGAGCACCGAGAAGCGCGCAATGCTCCCGCGCAGGCGCTCGGCCAGCTGCGCCAGCTGCTGGGAGGTCGCGGTGAGATCGCCCATCGACGTGATCTCGGCCTGAGTCGCGCCCGCGGCGCCGTCGGCCCGTGCCGACGACGCGCTCGAGATGGCCGCCACCTGCTGCAGCGACTGCGCCAGCTCGGCGAGCCGCTGCGCCTGGCCGCGCGACACCTCGGCTGTGGCGTTCACGAGGTCGCCCACCAGCTCGATCCCCTGGTGCAGCTCCTGAAGGGCCGCGTCCGCTTCCGCCGCCACGGCGCCGATGTCGCGCACCTTCGTCTCACCCGACTGCATCGCCCGCGCCGCGGCGTCGATGCCGGCGCGCAGCTCGGAGACCAGCTCCGCTACCTCGCGTGCCGATTTTCCCGCCTCGGCCGCGAGCGCGCGCACCTCGTCCGCGACCACGGCGAAACCCTCGCCGTGCTCCTCCGCCCGCGCCGCCTCGATCGCCGCATTGAGGGCGAGCAGATGCGTCTGCCGCGCGATCCGGGCGATAGTCTGGGCGAACACCCCGATGCGCTCCGACATCCCCGACAGCCCGGCCACCGTCGCGGCTGTGGTTCGCACCTCCTCGCCCACCGCGCGGAGCGTCTGACTCGCGCGGGCCACGCGCTCCCGCCCCCGCTCGGCCGCGGCGACCAGGCGCGACGCGTCCGCCTGCATCAGCTCCGCGCGGACGCGCAGGGATTCGGCCTGCTCGGCTGCTTTGGCGCTCTCGCCGCGCGCCCCCTCCGCCATCTCGCGCTGCTGCCCCAGGTCCGTCGCCAGCCGCTGGGCCGTATGCGTGACGGTCTCCGACGTGGCATGGAGCTCCTCGGCCGAGGCGGCGAGCTGCTCCGCAAGCGCCGCCACCTCGTCGGCCTCGCGCTGCACGGTGGAGATCGTGCCGCCGATCTCCTCGATCATCCGATTGAAGCTCCGCTCGAGGAAGCCGAGCTCGTCGGACTCACCCGCCGGCGCGCGCACGGCCAGGTAGCCCCGCTCGGCCTCGCCCATCACGCTGCGGGCGTGGCGGATCCGCGCGATCAGCGTCGCCGGAATCCGTTTGAGCGCCATCGCCACGAAGATGAACACCACCGTCTCGAGCCCCGCGTCCCTCAGGCTCCTGCCGGGTTCGTACAGCATGTTGTGGAAGAAGCTGGCGCCCAGATAGGCGAGGGCGGCTGTGAGAACCAAGAAGTTGCCGACGGTGTGTCCCTGGTCGAACGCGTAGGGCAGCACCGCGAGGAAGAAGGCGGCGATGAGGCCGCCGTTTCCAAACCAGACGATCAGGACCGCGACCAGGATGACATCGAGAAGCGAGAGCGCATACACCAGCCACCAGCGATACCAGCCGCGCTCGTGGATGAGGCCCAGCAGCTCGTTCAGAAAGGCGGCCCCGCCCGCCACCAACACGATGGTCGTGGGGCGGGTCCTGACCGCGCTCGCAACCCACCCGATCAGGCCGAAGACGAATCCGACGCCGATCATCAGGCGCCGCATCCGGTGGCTGCGCGAGATGGTCTCGAGGTCCTTGAGCCGTTGCTCGAGGCCGGTGGCGTCGTCCTTCCAGCCTCGCACCCGCGAGGCGAGGGACGGCCGCGATGATCCCGTCGGAAGTGTGCTCACCCGGGGCTGATCATACACTTCAGGCGATCGGGGCGGCAATCTCCCGTCACCGCAACCCCAGCTCCGTCGCAGTGACGAGCGCTTCCACCGGGTGGCCCGCCTGCTCGAGCATCGTCCGGCCGCCTTCCTCTCGGTCCACGACGGCCAGCACGCCCAGGACCCGTCCGCCCTCAGCGATGACCGCGGCGATCGCCTCTGCGGCCGAGTGCCCGGTGGTGATCACGTCCTCCACGACGACGACGGCGGCACCGGGCGTGAAGCAGCCCTCGATGCGCTTTCCGGAGCCGTGGGTTTTCGCCTGCTTGCGGACGCTGAAGGCGTCGAGTGACCCACCCCGGGTCCGGGCAGCGACGGCGACGGCGTAGGCGACGGGATCGGCGCCGAGCGTCAGCCCCCCGATCAGGTCGGGCGCCCAGCCGCGGGCCGCGAGGCGCGCAAGCCCGAGCGTGCCGATCACGACAAGGCCTTCGCCCGACATCGTGGTGCGGCGTGCATCGATGTAGAAACTGGAGCGGCGCCCTGAAGCGAGGATGAAGTCCCCGTGACTGACCGAGCGCTCCCGCAGGAGCTCGCGGAGGCGCTGCTCAAGGGTTGGGATGGATGTAGAGGCCATGATGTAGTAGTAGTAATGACTACTACTATCTCTCTCCCCCGAAGACAGCACGCTTAAGCGTCGCGAGCAGCCCGGTCTTCGACGGGGGCGCTGCGGCAAGGGCCGCCGTAACATCGGCAGCGAACGCGGTCACCGTCGGCTGGCGCTGGCTCGGGTCGCGCTCGAGGCCCCGCATCACAGCCCCCTCGAGCGCGGGCGGGAAGCGCAGACCCGGCACGGTCTGGTTCAGCGGCACCGGGTTTTGTGTCAGCAGCTGTTGGAACAGCTCGCGTGGCGTGCGACCGCTATGGGGGTGTTGCCCGGTGAGCATCCAGTACGCGATCGTGGCGAGGCTGTAGATGTCGGCCCGACCGTCCACCAACTCCCCGGACAGGGCCTCGGGGGCGACGTACTTGAGGGTGCCGACGAAGAACCCGGTGCGCGTGAGGCGCTCTTCCGGCGGCAGCTCCGCATCGCGGGCGATGCCGAAGTCGAGCAGCTTGGCCCGCTGCGACTCCGAGTCGTAGGTGATGTTCTCGGGTTTCAGGTCGCGGTGGATGATGCCCGCCTGGTGCGCGGCTGCGAGCGCATCGGCGAGCTGCCGCACAATGCTCACGACGACCGTTGGAGCGAGGGGGCCGGCGCGGTGTACGTATTCGGCGAGGGACTTGCCCTCGGCCCATTCGAGAGCGAGGTAATACAGCCCGTCCGCTTCGCCGTAGTCGTAGGTGCGGACGACTCCCGGGTGCACCACCCGCGAGCCGTACCCTGCCTCCCGCAGGAAGCGCTTCACCGCCGTGGGGTCGCTCGCGAGCCGCGACCGCAATACCTTGAACGCACACGTCCCGCGCTCCGGGTGTTGGGCGCGGTACACTTCGGCCGTGCCTCCCTCGCCGACGCGCTCGAGGAGGCGGTAGCCGGCGATGGTCCGACCGGCGAGGTTCTCGTTGGGCATGGGAACGCGCGAAACTAACGCCCGGATTTGAGGTTGAGCAAGTGAGACGAGCGGCGGCAATGGCATTCCTGGCGGCCGGTTTGGCCGCGTGCAGTTCCGGACAGCGGCCCGTCTCTGGGCCCCGTCCGGAGTCGGGCGCGGTCGTCTCCCCTCTGTTCGATGCCGGCTCGGTGTATGGTGCCATGGGTCTCCTGGTCGCGGGACCGCCTCTCCCCTTCGTCGCGACGCTCAACTACATGGCGGACGCCGCGCCCGACTCTACGCTCGCCGTGTTCGGTCTGTCGCTCGCGAATCACGCACTGAACTTCCAACGTGATGGCCCCGCGTTCACGGCGCATTACCACGTGGAGGTCGCCTTCCGGGCCGACACCGGCGCCGTGCGCCAGCTGGCGAGCGACGAGACGGTGAGCGTGCGCACCTTCCAGGAGACGCTGCGCGCCGACGAGAGTGTGATCTACCAGAAATTCATCGCCGTGCCACCGGGCATCTACCGGGTGATGGTCACGCTGCGGGACCGGAACGGTCCCGCCGCATCGCACCGGGAGCGTACCGACACGGTGCCGCGCTTTGCGGGGCAGGGGATGAGCGCGCCGCTCGCCGTTTATCAGAGCGCGGGGCGGACGCGCGCGTCCGACGTCCCGAAGCTGCTCGTGAACCCACGCGCTACCGTGTCGTACGGCGCGGACACATTGCGGTTCTACGTCGAGGCGTACGGGGAGCGGCCCGGCACCCGGTTGGTCGCGCGCGCGCTCGATCAGGGCGGCCACGAGATCTGGCACGACACGGTGGCGCTGGCGGGTACCGAAGCGCTGGCGACCGGCTTGGCGCTGCTTCGCCCGGGGGAGTTGCCCGTCGGCGCCGGGCGCTTCGAGATTGGGCGGATCGGGGCGGGATCCGGGGCGACGCGCACCGCGCCCTTCCTGGTGAGCTTCTCGGATCAATTGGCGATTGCCAACTACGAGCAAATGATCAGCCTGTTGCGCTATTTCGAGCGCCAGGACTGGGTGGACAAGCTGCGCCACGCGGCCCCGGACGAGCGCCCCACCGTTTGGCGGGAGTTCTACAAGGCGACCGACCCCGTCGAGATGACGCCGGAGAACGAGGCGCTGGACGGGTACTTCCGCCGCCTCCAGATCGCGAACCAGCGCTTTCGGGAGTCGGGGGATCCCGGCTGGCTGACGGACCGGGGCGAGGTGTTCATCACGCTGGGTGAGCCCGACGACGTGTTCGACTTCACGACGGACGTGTCGCGCGCGGGAGTGCGCGGCGTGCGCTGGACCTACAACGCGATGCGGCTGACACTGTTTTTTCAGGACAATACGGGATTCGGCCGCTACCGCCTGACGCCCCTCTCGCGAGCCGAGTACCAGCGCGCCGTGGCGCAGCGCCGCCGGCAGTGATGCGCGCGGTCGGTCTCCTGCTCTTCGTCGCGGCCCCTCCTCTGTCCGCCGCGACGGCCCAGCAGATCTCTCCCTACGTCGCGGCCGAGCGCGCCGAATCGCTCAGGCTCGCGGGCCGGCCGTGGCACGCGGCGGAGACCCTGCTCGCCGCTGCGGCCCGCGAGCCCCGGCTCAACGCCACCTTCATCGTCGAGGGCGCCAAGGCCGAGCTCCACGCTCGGCGCTACGATCGCGCGCGCAGTCTGCTGGTGGGCCAGCCGTGGCTCGAGGACTATGGCGACGGCGCCGCCCTCGCCGTGCTGGCGGAGGCGGAGGCGCGGCTTGGTCTCGGGATGCAGGCGGCGGGCCATTACGCCGCGGCGCGCGCTCGGGCGCGCGGCGCTCGCGCGGCGCTGCTCGCGGTGCGGGAGGGGCTCGCGTGGGAAGCCGCGGGCGCACGGGACTCGGCGGCGGCCGCCTATGGCGCGGCGCGGGCGGCGGGCCTCCCCGCCATCGACGCGTGGCTGCGCCTGCGCCAGGCGCGCGTCACGCGCGACACAGCGGTGGCGTTCCGCCTGCTGGCCGACCTGCCGGCCCCCGCGGCGCGCGAGGCCGGCTCCGCCCGAGCGCAGGCGCTGCTCGCCGCCGGAGATTCGGCCGCCGCCCTCGACGCGTTCGCCCAGGCTGGCCGCTCGCTCGACCTGGCCCGGCTCGCACTGGCGCATGGAGACTCGAGCCGGGCGCGCGACGCGCTGTACGGTCTGATGGCGCGCGCGCCCGAATCGGATGACGCGGCCGCGGCCGTCGGCGTCGCGCTGGAGGCTCTCCGGCCCAGAACCCCGCCAGAGCGCGTGGCGCTGGCTCGCGCCATGAAAGGCCACGGGGGCGCGGCGGACGCGCGAATCGAGGTCGAGCGCGCGCTGCGGCAGGGTGACTCGAGCGCCGCGACCCTGGTGCTCGCCGGCGAGCTGTTCGCGACCGCCGGCCGATTCCGCGATGCCGAGCGCGCTTACCGATTCGCGACCGCCGATCCTACGCTGGGTGCTCTCGCCATCTACCGCCGCGCGCGGGTGCTCGTCCGGCTGGGAGATGCGGGCGCACGGGAGGCACTGTCGGGGTTCGCGCAGTCGTTCCCTTCTGATACGGCGGCGCCGACGGCGCTGTACATGCTCGGGGACATGCTGGCGGATCGGGGGGACTGGTTTGGGGCGGCGCGTTGGTTCGGTGAGCTGATCGCGCGCTACCCCGCGGATCTGCGCGCGTCGCTCGCGCGCTTCCGGCTCGCCGCGCAAGCGTTGCGCGACAGCTTGCGCGACAGTGCCGCCGCCCTGTTTCAGGCCGAGGTGGCGGCCGCCGGCCCGCAGCGCACCACCGCGCGCTTCTGGCTCGGCAAGCTCACGCTCCTGGCGCGCGACACGGCGGGAGCACGGGCGACCTGGCTTGCGCTGGTGCGCGAGGACTCGATCGGTTATTACGGGCTCCGCGCGCGCCGCGAAGTGGACCTGCCGCCGCTCCGCATCGCCGCCGCTCCGCTGCCGGGCCCCTCGCCGGTCGTCGCCACGTCGCTCGGCCGCATCGACACGCTGCTGCTCGCCGGGCTCGACACCGCGGCGCAGGCCGAGGTACGCGCCCTCCTCGGACGCGCGGCGCAGCAGGACGTGGACGCCCTGCTCGCCTGGAGCGATGGACTCGCAGCCCGCGGCTTCGGCCCCGCGGCCGTCCGCTTGGGCTGGCAAGCGGCGCTCAAATCACCGAACGACTCGCGCGTGCTGCGCGTGATCTTCCCGTGGCCGAACCGCCGTGCCGTCGAGGCGGAGGCCGCCGAATTCGGCGTCGATCCACTGCTCCTCGTCGCCATCGTGCGCCAGGAAAGCGTGTTCGATGCCCAGGCACTCTCGCCGGCCGGCGCGCGCGGCCTGGCGCAGCTCTTGCCGGGCACGGCGGCCCTCACCGCGCGCGGGCTCGACGTCACGTTCTATCCCGAGTGGATCACCGTTCCCGACCTGAACCTCCACCTCGGTGCCGCACATCTGCAGGAGCTGCTGCAGCGTTTCGGGGGTCGGGTGGATGCGGCGGCGGCGGCCTACAACGCGGGCGGCGCACCCGTGAAACGGTGGCTCGAGCGGCCCGGTGCCGACGATCCGGACGAATTCATCGAGCTGATCCCGTACCAGGAGACGCGCGGTTACGTGCGCGCGGTGCTGCGCAATCGCGAGCTGTACCGCGCCCTGTACGTCACGCCAACCAATTGATGGTGCTTGATTTATGGGCGCGCGTCGGCGTCACGCCGGGGTTTCTTGACAACCTTTCCGCCGCGTGTCATTTCTATCGCGCCCGACACGACGCCGGGCCGGGTGCTCAGCGCCCCATGCGTGACTCTGCAGGAGGCAGACCGAATGGCAAAGGGAAAAGTGAAGTGGTTCAATGACGCCAAGGGCTACGGCTTCATTGAGCAGGAAGGCGGCGAGGACGTGTTCGTACACTTCTCGGCCATCCAGATGGACGGGTTCAAGACCCTCGCCGAGGGTCAGGTGGTGGAGTTCGAAGTGAAGGCTGGCGAGAAAGGGCTGCACGCCGCGAACGTCGTTCGCGGTTAACTAGCCTCGCGCCATTCGGCGTCCCCCCGCCCGCGCATTCGGGCGGGGTTTTTCATTCCCCCCAGGTCCACCGGCCTCGTTATTTTTCTTCAGCACATGCCCGACCCCGCCTCGACCCCCGCCGCCACTCTCTATCTCGTTGACGGCTACGCGCTCATCTACCGTGCCTTCTTCGCGATGATCGCCCGCCCCCTCACCACCCGCCGCGGCGAGAACACCTCGGCGGCTTGGGGGGTCACCAACTTCTTGCTGCGGTTGCTCGAGCGACGGCGTCCCGACTATCTCGCCTGGGTGCACGACGTGGGCGAGTCATTCCGGCACCAGACTTACCCCCAGTACAAGGCGACGCGCCAGAAGCTCACCGAGGAGCTGCAGCAGGAGTTCGACCGGTCGGTCGAGCGGATCGAGCAGATCCTCGAGGCGTTCCGCGTACCGCTGGTCGGCGTGGAAGGATACGAAGCGGACGACGTGATCGGCACGCTCGCCGCCGCAGCGCGGGGCCTGCAGGTGGTGATCGTGTCGGGCGACAAGGATTTCTACCAGCTGATCGGGCCGGGCATCGCGCTCCTGAACCCGGGTCGCGGTGGCCCTGCAGCCGTCGAGGAGCACTGGGTGGACCTGACGAACGCGAGCGAGCGCCTGGGCGTGCCGCCGGAGCGGGTGGTGGACTACCTGGCGTTGGTGGGTGACAGCTCGGACAACGTCCCGGGCGTGAAGGGCGTGGGGGAGAAAACGGCGCTCGAGCTGCTCAAGTCGTTCGGCGACCTCGATGCGATTCTCGCGAGCGCGGACCGGATTCCCGGCAAGCGGGCGCGGGAGGCGGTGCAGCAGTACGCCGATCTGGCACGGCTGTCGCGGGAGCTCGTGACCATCCGGCGCGACGTGCCACTGCCGCTCGACCTCGACCGGCTGCGGGTCCGCCCGCCCGACGTCGCGCGGCTCACCGAGCTGTTTACGGAGCTCGAGTTCCGGTCGCTGATCCCGAAGCTATCGTCACTCGAGCCTGCGCCCGCGGGGAGCGTCGCTCCGGTCGCCCAGCCGGCAGGCGTCGGCACCGGAGCGCCATCGCTCGCGACCCTCACGGCGGCGCACGCGGAGCCGTCGATCATCGACGACGCCGCCATGCTGCCGGCCGCGATCGCCGAATGGCGCCGGATCCCTCTCCTCGCCCTCGACACGGAGACCACCTCGCTCGATCCGATGCGCGCCGAGCTCATCGGTATGTCCCTGGCGGTCGCGCCGGGGCGGTCGTGGTACCTCCCGTTCGCGCACGTGGCGCCCGACGGCGAGCTCGCCGGCGGGAGAGCGCCACGGAACCTGCCGCCGCTCACGAGCGAGCCGCTGGCGCCGTTGCGGGAGCTTCTGAGCGATCCGCGCGTGCCGAAGGCCGGGCACAACATCAAGTACGATTGGCTGGTGCTGCGCCGAGCGGGGGTGGAGCTCGCGGGCGTGTCGTTCGACTCGATGCTGGCGAGCTTCGTGCTCGATCCCGGGCGACGCTCGCACGCCCTCGACGACCTGGCGCGCGAGCGACTGTCCCTCGCGGTGCGGACCTACGCGGAGCTCGTGGGCCGGGGAAGGGCGGAGCGTCCGTTCGCCGCCGTGCCCCTGGCGGACGCGGCGCGCTATTGTGCGACGGACAGCGAGATCGTGCTGCGCCTGCACGCCGCGTTCCTGCCGGAGCTCGAAGATCACCAGCTGGTTCGCCTGCTCGAGACGATCGAAATGCCCCTCATGCCGGTGCTCGTGGACATGGAATCGCGGGGGGTATGCATCGACCTGGCGCGACTGGGCGAGATCTCACGCACCTTCGCCGGCGAGCTGACCGCGCTCGAGCGCGCGATCTATCACGCCGCGGGTACCGACTTCAACATCAACTCGACGCCCCAGCTCCGGCACGTGCTGTTCGAGAAGCACCAGCTTCCAATTCTCAAGAAGACTAAGACGGGCCCCTCCACCGACTACGAGGTGCTGGAGCAGCTCGCCGCGATGGGACACGAGGTGCCCAAGTTGCTGATCGAGTACCGCGAGCTATCGAAGCTCAAGTCCACCTACGTGGATGCGCTGCCGGGATTCATCCACCCGCAGACCGGGCGCATCCACACGAGCTTCAATCAGACCGGGGCTGCCACGGGCCGGCTGTCGTCGTCCGACCCGAACCTGCAGAATATCCCGGTGCGCACCCCGCGCGGCGAAGCCATTCGCCGCGCCTTCGTCGCTCCGCCCGGGGCGTTGCTGCTCACGGCCGACTACTCTCAGATCGAGCTGCGACTGCTGGCCCATCTCTCGGGCGACCCGGCGTTCGTCGAAGCCTTCGAGCAGGGCGGGGACATCCACCGCCAGACTGCGGCGATCATCTTCGGCGTGACGCACGACCAGGTCACGCCGGACATGCGCGCCCGCGCGAAGACGATCAACTTCGCCACGATCTACGGGCAGGGGCCATTCGCCCTGTCCCGCCAGCTCGGTATCACCCAGGATGACGCGAAGCGATTCATCGAGCAGTACTTCACGCGGTTCGCGGGTGTCAGGGTCTGGCTCGATCGCACCGTGGCCGAGGCGCGCGAAAAGGGGTACGTCGAGACACTGTTCGGAAGGAGGCGCTACATACCCGAGTTGAAGGACCGCAACTACAACATCCGAGCGTTCGGCGAGCGAACTGCTACCAACTCCCCGCTCCAGGGCTCGGCTGCGGACTTGATCAAGATCGCCATGATCCGGATCGCCGCCGGCCTGAAGCAGCGGGGGCTTGCGTCTCGCATGATACTGCAAGTCCATGACGAACTTGTACTTGAAGTACCGCCCGGGGAGGGGGAAGCCGCCACAGAGCTGGTAAAACGCCATATGGAGGGGGCTGCCGAGCTGCGAGTCCCTTTGGTCGTAAGTGTCGGCATAGGAATGAATTGGGTCGACGCCAAGGGGTAAGCATGGCTCTTGCAGGAACGGGCCTCGGCGCTAACTATATGTGTCACCGAGCCAGTGACTTACGGGCCCGGTGCCCTTTGGCGTCCGGAGGGTCGGTAGCGATGTCTCGAAACGGCTTCACCCTGATCGAGCTGCTCATCGTGGTGGTGATCATCGGGTTGTTGGCGACCATCGCCATCCCGAAGTTCTCCAACACGAAGGAAAAGGCCTACGTCGCCTCGATGAAGTCCGATCTTCGGAACCTCGCGACGGCGGAAGAAGCCTTTTTCTACGACAGCGCGAAGTACACGAACAACCTCGCGCTGATGAACAACTTCAATCCGTCGGCGGGCGTGACTATGGTCGTGAACGCCACGGTATCGGGGTGGTCCGCGTCGACCACGAGCGCCTTCGCTCCGGCTCGGCAATGCGCGCTGTTTTCGGGGAACGCGGCGCCGCTGGCTCCGGCGACGGTGGAGGGCCGCATTACCTGTCAGTAGATCCGCCGTACCGGGAGTTCACACGCCGCCGCGAGGGGATGTGCTTCGCCCTCGACGGCGGCGTGTGGCTTCATCGCCACACGCTTCGGGGCGAGCCAATGGTGCACCTGGTGAGCGCGGACAAGGAACGGCTGCTCGCGCTGGGCCCGGCTCTCGAGCTCGAGCCGGCGTGGCTGCAGTACAAGCCACTGAAAGACCCGAGGACAGGAGTCCGAGTGCCGGCCTGGCACTGGGACGTGATGGGAGTACGGCTGCAACGGCTGGAAACAGGAGACGCTACTCGCTAGTCAGTATTGCCTGCCTCCAGCCTGGGCGCTCGCACCCCCGGCCACCAGTTCCACCTCCCCGCGATGTGCATGATCGCCGGCACGAGCACCATCCGAATCAGGGTCGCGTCCAGCAGCACGGCGGCAGCGAGACCGAAGCCGATGAGCTGGACCGCGAGCACGCGCGTAAACGCGAAGGTGCCGAACACGAGAATCATGATCAAGGCGGCGCTCGTGATCGTGGACGCCGTGGCCGACAGGCCCTCCATGGTGGCGTGGTCGTTCCGACCCGTCTTGTCGAAGACCTCCTTCACGCGCGTCAACAGGAACACCTCGTAGTCCATCGACAGCCCGAACACGATGGCGAACACCAGCACCGGGACGACCGCCCAGATCGCCTCCGTCGGCCCATCGAGCCCGAACAGGCGACCGCCGTAGCCGTGCTGGAACACGAGCACGGTGAGCCCGAATGCCCCGCCCACCGACAGGAGGTTCAGGACGACGGCTTTGATCGGAACGAGCAGCGAGCGGAAGGCGACGAACAGCATGATCGCGGTAATGCCGAGGACCAGAGCGACGGTTTCCGGGAATCGCTTCATGAGCTCCTGTTGCGTATCCACGTTCGAGGCGGCAAAGCCGGCGACCAGGATCTCCGCCCCGGCGAGGCCCCGGACGTCGCGGGCCACCAGGGCCCGCACCCGTCGCACCACGTCCATCAGTCCCGTGAGGGAGACTGTGTCCGCGGGGATCACGTCGAGCAGGGTGACGCGATTGTCGGCGCTCAGATACGCATCGAAAAACTTCGAGTTCTTGGCGCGCACCGCGGCCGGGTCGCTGTAGTAGATGGCGAGCTGCAGCGTGGACATCCTCGGCTTGATGCTCGCAACGCCCCGGACCTCGCGCACGCGCGGGTCTTTCCGCAGCGAATCGGTGAGGGCCTTGAGCCCGGGGAGGCGGCGGGCGGAGAGGGCCGACTCGCCTTCCGGGAGCTGCACCACGACACGCACGGGCTGGATCACGCCGCTGGCGCCCATCTCGCGCAGCGCTTGAAGCCCCCGGCCGGACTCGGACTCCGGCGGGAACCAGTTGGTGGCGGGAAGCCCGAGGCGGATCTGGCTGAGCGGAAATGTGAGCAGCGCGATCGCCGCGCCCCCTACCGCCACCGCGCGCCACGGCCGGTGGCCCAGCCAGCGGGCCCAGCGCTCCCAGCCGGTCGGCGCATGGAACCGGGCGAGCGGGCGGGCGAGCCACTTGGGGCGGTCGATGTTGCGTCCCAGGATGGCGAGGACCGCCGGAAGGAACGTCGTGGCGAGCAGGACGGCGACGGCGACGACCAACAGCCCACCCACGCCCACCGAGCGCGTGTCCGAGAGGGGCGTAGTGACCAGCGCCGCGAATCCCACCACTACGGTGAGTCCTGACGTGATGACCGCCGAGCCCGCGGTCTCGACCGTCCGGATGGCGGCGTCTGCCGCCGAAAGACCGCGGTTGAGCTCCTCGCGGAACCGGGTGACGATGAGGAGCGAGTAGTCAATGCCCACGCCTAGCCCCACCATGGTGGTGATGTTCAGCACGAACACGGACATGGGCGTGTACCGCGCCGCGATGGTGACCAAGCCGAGCGCGATCGTGATCGCGAGGACACCCACCAGGACCGGCAGCGCGGCGGCCACCAGCGCACCAAAGGCGACGATCAGCACCGCCAGGGTGAGGGGCAGGGCGCGCTGCTCGCCTCGTTCGGTGTCCTCCGCGCTGATGGTCCGGACGTCATGGTCGAGCGCAGGGAACCCGGTCACCATGATCTCGAACCCCTCCGAGCCGGGGAGCCGCGCCAGCGCGTCGCGGATCGTCGCCCGCAGGTCGGGAACGAAACTGGCGCTCAGGTCATGCGTCGACTCCACGGTGAGCGCCGCAATCAGGAACGTCGTGCGGCGGTCCGGACTGACGAAGCTCGACTCTCCGATCGAGCGGGCCGAGATCACCTCTCCCACGTAGGAGCGGCGCTCGACGGCGGCTTTGAGGGTGTCGAGCACGGCCTCGAAGCGGGCATTGGTCCAGCGAACGGGGCCGTGGACCACGATCGCCACGTAGTCGGCGAACGGTGTCGGAAACGCCTCCTTCAGGAGCGCGGTCGCCCGGCTGGATTCCGTGGACTCGCTCCCACCGCCCCGGAGCGCGAGCACCTGCTGGACGTGGCAAGCCCGCGGCCCGAACAGGAACGCGAGGGCCGCCCATGCCACGATGACCCACCCACGCCGGCGAATGATGGGTGCCGCGGGTAACGCGAACACTTACGTGCCAAGCATAAGCAGGCCACAATCATAGAGACGCCAGCGGGCCAAAGCTAGCGGCGCGACGCCGTCCGTTCGCATATTGCGCGGATGCTCGAACGCCGCATCGTCATTCTCGTCGCCGCGCTGGTTGTCCTGCTCGCGTCGGCCGCGCTCTGGAACACCTTTGTGCGACGGCCCGCGCCGCCGTCGGCCGGCGCGACGCCCGATACCGCGCAGACCGTGGTGCGGACGTCAGGGCCGGCCAGCGATTCGGCGCCGGACACCACGCGCGCAGCCGCTCAACCCACATCGTGCTCCTCGCCCGCTCCGAGATCCGGCGCCGGATCCGGGCCAGCGCCGGTAGCACGTATATGAACGACATCCTCGTCGCGAGCGCGGACTCGATGCTACACCGCTGGGACGGCCGCATGTCGACGCCGGTGCGCGTGTTCTTTCCCCCAACGACCGTCGCCAACTTCCAGCCGAGCTTCCTCGACGCCGTGCGGAGCGCGTTCCAGCGCTGGCAGGAGGCCGGCGTGCCCGTGCGGTTCAACCTGGACGCCGACTCCGGCTCCGCCGAAGTGCGGGTCCAATGGCGCATCCAGTTCGAGGGAGAGCGCTCGGGACAGACCGACCTGCAGTGGGACGAGGATGGACACCTGACCGGCGGCGTCGTCACCCTCGCTACGTTCGATGCCAAGGGGCAACCGTTCGCACCCGACGACGTCCGGGTGCTGGCGCTGCACGAAATCGGGCATCTGATCGGCCTCGACCACTCGCCGGATCCAGGCGACATCATGTACGCACAGCCCAAGGTGCGTGATCTCTCACCCCGCGACATCCGCACGGCCTCGCTCCTCTACGATCTCGCGCCGGGCCCGCTTCGGGTCGGCGGCTGAGCCCCGGGAGCGCCGAGCTATATTGAGGAAAGGCGGCAGTCGGCGGACCCATGACGCACCGCACCATCATCTCGTTCCTCACCCACGAAGCCCCCCCGGACGGCGGGGCGGCCAACCTCGCCCAGGTGCTGGACGCGCGGGTTCGGGAGGGGGAGCTGATCCAACGGCTTCCCGAACAGGCCGTGCGCTGTTTCGCCTGCGGGCACCGCTGCCTGGTGAAGCCCGGACGCCGGGGGATCTGCAAGGTCCGTTTCAACAGGGACGGCACGCTGTATGTTCCCGCGGGCTACGTCGCCGCGCTGCAGTGCGATCCGACCGAGAAGAAGCCGTTCTTCCACGCCCTCCCCGGCTCCGACACGCTCACCTTCGGCATGCTGGGATGCGACTTCCACTGCGGCTACTGCCAGAACTGGCTCACGAGCCAGGCGCTGCGAGACGACGCCGCTGGTGTAGTCCCGACCGAGGTCACCCCAGACGACCTGGTTCGGATTGCGCTGCGGCAGGGAGCGCGGCTCGTCGGCTCATCCTACAACGAGCCGCTCATCACCGCCGAATGGGCGCTCGACGTGTTCAAGGTGGCGAGGGGCCACGGCCTGAAGACCGCGTTCATCTCGAACGGCAACGCGACTCCCGAAGTGCTCGATTACATCCGCCCCTGGACCGACTGTTACAAGATCGACCTCAAGGCGATGGAGGATCGCCGCTACCGCGAGCTGGGCGGCGTGCTCCAGCACGTGCTCGATGCGATCCGGATGGTGTACGAGCGGGGGTTCTGGCTTGAGCTGGTGACCCTGGTCGTCCCGGGGTTCAACGATGACGACGCCCAGCTGCGCCGGGCCGCCGACTACATCGCGTCGGTGAGCCCCGAGATCCCGTGGCACGTCACCGCGTTCCACAAGGACTACCGGATGACCGACCCCGACGACACGCCGGCCGAAACGCTGGTGCGAGCGTGTGAGATCGGGGCGGCGGCCGGCCTCAAGTTCGTCTACGCGGGCAATCTCCCGGGCCGGGTCGGGCGCTGGGAGCATACGTGGTGCCCGGACTGCCGCGAGCTGCTGATCGAGCGCTACGGGTATGTGATCCGGCAACAGCGGATCGGCGCTGAGGGCGCCTGTTTCGCCTGCGGCCGACGGATCCCGGGCGTGTGGTCGTAGGGCTGTTGCTTCTCGCCCTGCAGGGCGCCGGCTCTCCTGCGGCGTTTAGCGCGGGGGCCTTCGATCCCCCCGTCGAAGACGGCATCCGCCGGGGAGCCTACCCCGGCGCAGCTCTGGTTGTCGGGCGGCGCGACACGATCCTGTTCGCCAAAGGGTACGGGCATCTCACGTGGTCGGCGTCGAGCGCCTCCGTCGATCCGGACAGCACCATGTACGACCTGGCCTCGCTCACCAAGGTCATCGCGACCGCGACCTCGCTGATGCTGCTGGTGGAGCGGGGGCAGGTGCGCCTGGATGAGCCGGTCTCGACTTACATCGCGGAGCTCAAAGGGCCGCAAACGGCGCCCATCACGGTGCGCCAGCTCCTCACGCACACGTCCGGGCTGCGGGCCGACCTCCCCGAACCAGAGCTCAAAGCGATCCGCGACAGTGCGGCGCTCATGGCGCGCGTACTGCGCGAGACCCCCCGCGTCACGCCAGGCACCCGCGTCATCTACAGCGATCTGAACGCGATCCTGCTCGGCGAAGTCGTGCGGCGCGTGACGGGCGAGTCGCTCGACACCTTCGTGGCACGGGAGGTCTTCGTCCCTTTGGGCCTGCACCAGACGATGTTCCGGCCGCCGTCACGCCTGCGGGGCCGGATCGCGCCGACGGGGATGTGGCACGGGCACCCCGTCGCCGGCATCGTCAATGACGGAAGCGCGTTCAGGCTTCGAGGGGTGTCGGGCAACGCGGGGGTGTTCTCCACGGCGGCCGACGTAGCGCAGTTCGCCCAGTTCGTCCTGCGAGGTGGGACGACTCGCGACGGCCGCCGCCTGCTTCGCGAGGAGACGGTTCGCCTGTTCACGTCCAAGGCGACGGCGTTCGGAGCCAGGACCGAAGCCCGGGCCCTGGGGTGGCAGGCGGTACCGACAGGGGAGAGCGTCTCGAGCGCGGGAACGCTGTTCGGGCCGAGGAGCTACGGCCATACCGGTTGGACGGGGACCTCGCTCTGGATCGACCCCGATCGCGATCTGTTCGTGGTGCTACTCACCAACCGGGCGTACGTACCGCGCGCCCGCCGCCCGTTTACGCTGCTGAAGCAGGTGCGCAGCGGCGTCGCCGACGCGGCCGCGCGCGCGTCCGATGCCCGCTGACCGGACTCGCCCCACGCTCGTATACGATGGCGACTGTGGCTTGTGCCGGCGCTCGGTCGACCTGCTCCGACGCTGGGACCGGGAACACCGGATCGCGCTGGTCCCGTTCCAGGATCAAGCCAGCGTGGCGGCGTTCGGCATCCCGCTCCCGGCCCTCGCGGCGGCGATGCATCTCGTGCTCCCCCCCCCGGACGGCCGGGTGCTCGCGGGCGCGGACGCGGTTCCGGAGCTCCTGCGGCTCCTGCCGGGGAAGCGCTGGTTGGCGTGGGGATTCCGCATCCCCGGCGTGATGCCCCTGGCCCGGCGCCTATACGCCTGGATCGCGCGGCGACGGCGCTGCCTGGTGCGCGGCTACCGGGTCGACTAGGTTCGGAAACAGGACGGCGGAGAGGAGTCGGTGATGACGGCACCCGTAGCGCTCAACTCAGAGGCGGCGCGTACCGCGCTCCGGCAGGTGAAGGACCCGGAGCTCGACATGAACATCGTCGACCTCGGCCTCGTGTACGACGTCGAGATCGCTGACGGCGAGGTGCGGGTGAAGATGACGCTCACGTCGCCGGGCTGCCCGGCGGGTCCGATGATCACGAACGACGCCTACCGTGTGTTGCGTGGGCTCGAGGGGGTGAAGGACGTCGACATCGAGATTGTGTGGGAACCGTACTGGACGCCTGAGCGAATGGATCCCAAAGTTCGGGCCCTGATGGGGCTCTAGCCGAGCGCCGCGAGCAGCGCGTCTCCGAACGCTTCGATCTGCCAGCGCCGGAGCTCTCCGATACGGGCGAGCCCGGCGCGATCATTTGGTGGCGGCTCGGCGCGGGCGACGGCCTCGAGGGTCGAGCGCCCGCAGAGCACGCCGGGATCCAGCCCCAGCTCCGCGGCCGCGCGATTGCGGGCCGCCTTGAGCCGTTCGACCCGTGCCTCGACCGCCGGATCGCGCGCCTGGCGTGGGGCACGCTCCACCCGTGGCAGCTCGCTCTCCGGGAGCGCGAGGGCGCGGCGCACGCCATCGAGCAGCGCGGGGCCGTGCCGTGCGGCCAGGCTGGGCGGCAGCGCGGCGATCCCGCTCAGCTCGGCGGGCGCGCGGGGCAGGGCCTTCGCCACGGCAAGCAGGGCGTCGTTCCCGATGATGCGGAACGTGGCCCGGTCCAGCTCCGCGCCCTGGCCCTCCCGCCACCGGTACAGCTCCCGCAGCGCCGCGAGCTGCCGCGGCGCCAGCGTCTTCGCCCGTTTCACGCGCAGAAACGCGTCCGGCCCCCCCGGCTCCTCTCCGTTCGACGACGCCCCTCTCGTCCAGCGCAGGTCTTCGAGCCGCGTGAATTCCTCCTCCGCCCACGTGAGCCGACCGAGCGCCGTGAGCCTGGCGCGCAGCTGCTCGCGCAGCGCTGGCAGGTGCGCGGTATCCGCCGCGGCGTAGGCGAGCATCGCCGGGGGGAGCGGGCGCCGCGACCAGTCCGCCTTCTGGTGCTCCTTGGCGAGCTTCACCCCGGCGTATTTTTCCAGGAGCGCCGCGAGGCCAACCGCCGGCTCGCCTGCCAGCTGGGCGGCGATGCGCGTGTCGAACAGCCGCCGCGCCCGGAATCCATAGTCACGATCCAGGATCCGCAGGTCGTAGTCCGCGTCGTGGAAGATCTTTTCGACCTTCGGGTCGGCGAGCAGCCCGCCTACGGGCGAGAGGTCCGCCACCGCCAGGGGGTCGATGATCTCGGTTCGCGAAGGGCTGGCCAGCTGAATCAGGAAGATCCGGTCGTGGTAGCGGTGGAAGCTCGCCGCTTCGGTGTCGGCGGCGACGAGCGGCTCCCGCGAGAGCGCCGCGATCGCTTCGGCGAGCGCCTCGGGCGTGCGGATGTAGCTCACTCTTGCTTGCTGAGCGTGTCGAGGCCGGCGGCGATCTCCTCGAGCGCCTTGGCCAGGGTCTTGTAGAATTCAGCATCCGGCGGCTGGGGCGCGCCGCCGAGCGGATCGCCCGCGCATTTGCGGGCGGCGCGCGCGGCGTGGCGGATGTAGTCGGTGGCAACCTGCATCGGGGTCCTCGGGATCGGGGTTGTGGTGTCGGATCCGGCGCAGCTGATTCAAAAGATACGCGCGACCCTCGCGCCTTGTAGCCTGGGCGACTGGCCCACGCCGCTCGAGCCGGCTGGCGCGCTGGGCCGCGCCATCGGCGTCGCCGAGCTCACCATCAAGCGGGAAGACCGCTCCTCCGCGCGCTACGGAGGCAACAAAGTACGCGGGCTCGAATTCCTGCTCGCGGACGCGCGCCCAGGCACGGTCTTCGTCACCCTGGGCGGCACGGGCTCCACCCACTGCCTCGCAACCGCCGTGCACGCCGCGGCCACGGCCGGCCGGGCCGTGCTCGCGCAGTTCCCACAGCCCGACACACCCGCGAGTCGCGCCGTGGCCTCCGCGTGTCGTGCCAACGCCGCTCTCGTCGTGCACGCCCGGACGAGGGGGTTACTGCCACTCGCGGTTCTCACCGCGTGGCGGCGTGCTGGGGCGCTGGGCCCCCGTCGCTGGATTCCTGGCGGAGGAGCGCATCGCCGCGCGGTGGTGGGCCATTTGCTCGCGGGGTTGGAGCTCGCCGCCCAGATCGCCTCACCCCCGGACGCGATCGTTCTCCCACTCGGCACCGGCGGTACGGCCGCGGGCCTCGCGCTCGCCGTGACGGCACTCGGCTGGCCGACGCGCATCGTGGCCATCCGCGTGGCACCCCGGATCGTCGCCAATCGCTGGCGAACGACGTGGCTCGCGCGCGCGGCGCGGCGGCTGCTCGCGCACCGAGGAGTACCGCTCCCGGCTTCCCGCTCCCTCCACATCGTGGACGGGTTGGGACGCGGCTACGGGTACCCGACTCCGGAGGGGGAAGCGGCCGAACGGCTCGCGTCCGAGCACGGTCTCACCCTCGATCCCACCTACGGCGCCAAAGCGTTCGCCTTTCTCATGCGTCGTGCAACGCGCGACGTGCGACGGGTGGTCTTCTGGCATACGTTTGCGGTTCCCGTTTCCCAGCTGGAGCCCGCACCGTGACGCCGTTCGGGACGGTCGAGCTGACTGTTTATCCATACGAGTGCGACTCGTTCGGTCACCTGAACCAGGCCGCACTGCTCACGCTGCTCGAGCGCGCCCGCTGGGATGCGCTCGCCCGCGGCCCGGGCATGGACCTGTTCGACCGCAACGGCGTGTGGCCCGCGGTGCGGAAGGCGTCGATCGAGTACCGTGCTCCGGCGTTCGCGCGCGACGTGCTCCGGGTGGAGACGACGGTCGCGGGCCGCGGCACTACCAGCATGACCCTGCGCCACGTCGTGCGACGGATCTCCGACGACGCAGCCGTCGCGGAAGCGGAGATGGTGTTCGTGTGCATCGATCGGCTGGGGCGCGCCACACCGATCCCGGACGAGATCGCCCGCTTTCTCGGACCCCGGCCGTCGGGGGGCCACCAGCCCATCCAGGTCCCGGCGGGCGACGTCGAGCTCGCCGTCGACGTCCGCGGCGAAGGCGTGCCGGTGCTGTTCGTGCATGGCTTCCCGTTCGATCGCACCATGTGGCGGCACCAGCTCGCCACGCTGTCTCGTGTTCGGCGCATCGCACCGGATTTCCGCGGGGTGGGCGACTCGGGGGTGCCACCAGCCGCCGACGGGTACTCGCTGACGCGGTACGCCGATGACCTCGTGGCCGTGCTCGACGCCTTCGGGGTGCGGCAGGCCGTGCTGTGTGGTCTCTCGATGGGTGGCTACGTCATCTTCGAGCTGTTGCGCCGGCATCCGGAGCGCGTGAGAGCTCTGATCCTCGCCGATACCAAGCCTCAGGCGGACTCAGCCGAGGCGAAACGGGGGCGTGAGGCGCTGACCCAGGTCGCGCAGCAGGAGGGTCAGGACGGCGTGATCGAGCAGCTGCTCCCTCGGCTGCTCGCGCCCGCCACGCAGGCCACCCAGCCCGAGGTAGCCGGCCAGGTGCGCGAGATGGCGCGCCGTTGGTCGGTGCCCGGGCTCGTGGGCGCGCTGCGAGTGCTGCGCGACCGCCCCGACTCCACCGAGACGCTCCGGGGCGTGCGGGTGCCGACGCTCGTGCTGGTGGGGAGCGAGGACGAGATCGCTCCCCCCGATACGGCGCACGCGATGGCGCAGCTCATCCCCGACGCTCAGTATCACGTCGTGCCCGCCGCTGGACACATCGCGCCCCTGGAGCAGCCCCTGGCAGCCAGCCGGCTCTTGGCCGACTTCCTGAGTGCACTGCCCTTCCCCTGAAGCGAGAACCCCGGGGCGACCACCCCGGGGCTCTATTCACGATCCCTTGCGCTGCGGCTTACCGGGTGGGCTTGCGCCCTGGAACACGTCCCGGTTCTTGGCGATGTAGGACTTCCACTGCGGAGGCGTGTCTTCCTCCGGGAAAATCGCGGTGACGGGGCACTCCGGTTCGCAGGCGCCGCAATCGATGCATTCGTCTGGGTGGATGTATAGCTGATCCTCACCCTCGTAGATGCAGTCCACGGGGCAAACATCCACGCACGACCGATCCTTCAGATTGATGCAGGGCTCTGCAATGATGTACGGCATTCAGACTCCAGGCATTTCGCGTCGCGCGGGCCAGACTCGGGCCGAATCGCAAACATAGGATGGGTCCCACCCTCGTTCAAGGCCCGGTGGCAGGCAACGCGATCCGGGTCATCAGCGACAGGATGCCCAAGAGGAACGCATACTGCAGCAGCGCAGCGTGATCCGGCTCATCTGCCGCGCGACTGAAGCCGGCCGCCGCGGCGGCGGCGATGCCGAGCAGCACCAGCAGCCCCTCGGACGTCACAAACCACATCAACGCAATGATTGCAACCGCGATCCAGCGCTGTTGGCGGGTCAGTGCGCGGAAGCCGCGCGCGCCGTCGAGCTGCCACACCGGGACCAGGTTGAAAAGGTTCACCCAGGCGCCGAAGTGTGCGATCGCGCCCCACACCCCGATGCCGGTGGCGCGGTACACGATGTAGGCCGTGAGCGCGGCGCCCAGTCCCCAGAGCGGGCCGGCGAGCCCAACCCGGGCGTCTTCGCGCGCGTTGGCCGGGTACTGCTTCAGGCGAATCACCGCGCCGATGCCGGGGATGAACATCGGCGCCGTGGCCTTGATGCCGTAGCGTTGCAGCGCCTGCACGTGACCCATTTCGTGGATATAGATAGAAAGCACGATGCCGAATGCGAACTTCCAGCCCCAGATGGTCCAGTACACGCCTGCCGAGAGCAGCATGCTGAAGAGCGTCCCGCCCTTCGTCAAACCGAGCAGCAGCAACTTGGCCTTCGTGAGGACGAACAGGAGCGCCAACTTGAACTTGAAGAGGAGTGCGCCGAGTGCGCCGACACCGGCCGCCTCTTTGCCCCACCTTGCCCCGTGCCCTGCGGTTGCGGGTGTGGCGTCCAAAGAGCGGCTCAAGGCGGCGATCCGGGCAGCAACGACTTGGTACTGGGTCGCGTCGGTCGGCAACAGGTCGAGTGCCTGGCGCCAGGCGGCTAACGCGGCGCTCGGGTCGCCGACTTGCGCCGCGCGCTCCGCGGTGGCGGCTAAACGCTTGAGCTCTTCGGCGTGAACCAGGCGTTGGCAGGACGGGCAGGCGAGTAGGGCGGGCGCGATCTGTGTGCCGCACTGCGCGCACACAGACGGCGCCCGCCCGGTTAGTGCGGCGTCGGTCATCGACGATGGGCTAGGCCGCCGCGGGGCTAGCAGCGGCCGGGTATGGCCCCGCGACCTGGAGTGCGACGCCCCGGTTGAGCTTCCACGCTTCGTACAGCGCGAACCCGGCAATCAGCAGGTGAAGCGGACTCGTGATGCCGATCATGATTGGAGCCGCGTACGCGAGTGCGATGATCAGCGCCAGACCGAAGGCGACCACGAGGGGCCCCGGCCGTGGCGACGTCCCCGGCGCCGCGTCGGTGGAGGCGTTGACCCCGGCTGGGGCCGCGGCGGACGAGGCCGCCTGCGCGCGCCACTCGTTCTTCAGGTCGCGGGCGATCAATGAGGAGTCGGTCACCACGACGGCGGTGTAGGTGAGGAACATAGCGAGCAGCTGGTAGCGCCAGCCGCCGCGCCCGTTCGAACCCTTGCGCACCGCGCTGCCCACCAGCACCCCGACGACGATCGCCACCAGCCCGAACTCGTACCCGGTCAGAGCCGCGATGCCGAAGTAGATCCCCGCCCCCACGACCGCAGCACCCAATCCGAGCCCCAACGCCCGGGCAAACCGTCCGCCCGACGAGCCGCGGTTCCACCCCGCCATGATCTGGTTGCGGCACCGCTGGCACGTCACTTTGCCGTTCACCTCGTAGTATGACGTCGCGATGGCCTGGTTGCAGGCCGCGCAGGTGAGGTTGGACGATGAGCCGTCGCGCTCGACGTGATCGAACTGGAGACTCCCCATGGGAGTCCCAGCGGGTGGTTGATTCACAGGTGCCTCCTGGGAAGCCGGTTCGGGCGTTGGGCGCGGTCCCTAGCTTTGGAAAGGCACGCGGCAGTTGCAGTGAGAAACGACCACGGGGGAGGAACCTCATGTCTGTGCTGGGGTTGGGCACCGGAGAGATACCAGTGGGTATCTGAACTGCCCATACCAGCGCGTATTATTGCCCCAAACGATTCCCACACGTATCGTAGATCCTGATGGGTATCAGACAGAAGAGAACGGCCGAGACGAAAGCGCTGCTCCTCGAGGCGGGACTGAGCGTGTTCGCGGAGCGCGGCATCGAGTTCGCCACGCTCGACGACATCGCTCAAACCGCCGGCTTCACCAAGGGCGCGATCTACCGGCAGTTCCCGTCCAAGGGCGCCTTCCTACTCGCCCTGTTCGAGCAGTACGCCGCCGTGGCCCGATCGGGCGCCGGGGCGCGCCAGGCAGCCTGGTTCATCCCCCTCACCCTGCAGTTTGCCGCCCACGCGATGCGGGATCCCTTGCTCAGGCGGCGCTTCGCCGTCGTGTTGACGGAGGCGCCTGACGGTGGTACGGCCGACGGACAGCTGCTCAAGGCGTTGGCACGAGTGCTGCCGCCGGCGCAACCTTCCCCGCCCCGAACGCCGTAGCCGCTCGCGAGGGCCTCATGGTCTATCTCGCTTGGCTCGTCGTACTGCTCACGCCGTACTGGCTCGGGCCCATCGTGGTGTGGCTCACCCAGAAGGCCGGTGCGCGTCCGGTCTTCGAGCCGTTCACTCCGGGTCGGCACTCGGTGCCCGAGGACGTCAGCGCCGCGTTCCGGCAGACCTGCGACGCGCTCGCCACCGAGGGCTTTCAGCTCGTCGCCGATCAGTTCCAGACCGGTCAGATGAAGCACGTTTCAGCACTCGCGTCGGGCTGCTCGAGAATCCCGGGGCGGGGGAGCTGGCGCTCGCGGTCGCGATGTTCACCGCGGCGCCTCCCGCCCGGCTCGTCGCGAGCTATGCCGAGCTGCCCACCAAGTTTCGCGACGGCCGGACGGTCTCGGTCCACAACAGTCCGCTGCTGGGGTCGTTCACACCGCCGCCGTCCCGTGTTGTCGTGCGGCTCCCGATCGTGCGGGATCCGGCGCGGTTGTGTCGCATCAAACGCGCGTACCTCGAGCTCCACTGCCGGGGCAGAGAGCGCGTCCCGTTCGAGCACCAGACCGATCCCGCCCGGTTCCTCGGGGCGGCGATGGTGCGTGAGCTGACGGAGCAGGTCGAGGCGGGCGCGTGGCGCCGCGACCATCGGGCCGGGGTGTACCGGCCGACGTTCACAAGCGCGTGGGTGATGACCTGGCAAGCGCTGCCGCCGTTCAGCGTGCTGCGCCGGCGGCGCATCCGCCAGCGCGCGTCGGCGATCTTGCAGGAGTTGAACATGGCCGGTCCCGATCCCCGCCCCATCGCCCAGCCCCGCACCCGGTTGTCGCTCCGGTGGGTGGCAGCGGTCGCCATCCTTGCCTTCCTTATCACTCAGCTCGGGTCGCGTGTGCTCCACACGTCGTGGACGCCTGCTTCCGACGTCGTCGTGCCGGCCGCATTCCCCGATGCGGTCGGCGCGCTCGAGCGGCTCGCGGGCGCGAAGGCCACGCCACTGGTCGGCATCGATTCGGTCGGCGACTCCGTCGTTACTGAGGGCTTTGCGGTGAGCGTTGCTCCGGCGCGCGCAGAGCGACTCGTGGCTGCCGCGCAGCCGCGCTTCCTCGAGAAGGGATTCTATCTGTTCCGCTCGGAGCAGCACTTCGGGATCGCGGGCCACCCCGACCGCGTCGCGCTGTTCCCGCGCAGCGACCGGTACGAGATTCTCCGACTCATGGGAACGAACGGCTGGAACTACGGCATCGGCCCCGACAGCATCGTGGCCTGGCTGCGGGCGCTCGAGCGTGACCGCGCGTTCGTCCTCACCGGAATGGGGTTCGATTGGGTGGAGGGTCGCTTCCACTCCGCGATCGGCGACGCGGACGCGCTGGCCCGGCGGTTTTATGCGTTCTGTCCCGACGTCGTAGATCAGGGAACGGAGACGGTGGATGCGCTTGCGCATGAGCTCGGAGCGTCGCACCGGCTCTACTGTTGGTGGGACTAGATGGAGCTCGTCGCGGTCCTCGGCGCGGTCTTCGTCCTCTTTGTCGTCGGATACTTCGGGGTGTCCGTCGTGCTCCAGCGCCTTCCGACGGCGTCGCTCCGCCTGCCGACCGGCCCGATCCCGGACTCGTGGCACGGGATCGTGGAGCGCAACGTCCCGCTGTCTCGTGGGCTCAGCGCGGACGAGCGGGAGCGATTGCTCCGGCTGGCGCAAATATTTCTGACGGACAAACACTTCGAGGGATGTGGTGGGCTCACCCTCACCGAAGAGATGAAAGTCACGATCGCGGCGGGAGCGTGCTTGTTGCTGCTGCATCTCGAAGGCCCATGCTACCCGACGCTCCGCACGGTGCTCGTGTATCCCCACGGATTTGTTCCGAAGGTCGCCCGATCTCCGGCAACGGGCCAGGTCGCGCCGCCCCCCGTCCGCCTGATGGGTGAATCGTGGAGCGACGGCGTGGTTGTGATCTCGTGGGACGACACGGTCCGAGGCGCGCGCAGTCCCGCCGACGGAGAAAACGTCGTGTTGCATGAGTTCGCCCACCAGCTGGATGCGGAAGACGGTGTCACGGACGGCGCGCCGATCCTGCCGCCGAGCGCGCTGCGCACGTGGGGCGGCGTGCTTTCGGAGGAGTACGAGCGGTTACGCCGGGACGCCGCCCACGATCGGGGGTCGGTGCTCGACGACTACGGGGCGACCAACAAGGCCGAGTTTTTCGCAGTCGCGACGGAGACCTTCTTCGAGAAGCCGGTCCAGCTCGAGCGCGAGCACCCCGAGCTGTACGAGCAGCTGCAGCAGTTCTACCGGCAGGATCCCGCGCGGCGAGTGCCAGCCCCGTGACCTCGTCGCCCGGCCGGCTGATCGATCTGAGTCACACGATCGAGCATGGGATGGTCACCTATCCCGGCCTCCCGGTGCCCGTGATCAGCGATTGGCTGTCGCGCGACGTGTCCCAGACCCGCTACGCCCCCGGCACGACCTTCCAGATCGGGAAGATCGAGCTGCTCGCCAACACGGGCACCTACATCGATGCGCCGTTCCATCGGTACGACGGTGGCAAGGACGTTGCTGATTATCCGCTTCCCGCCGTCGCGAACCTCGAGGGCGTGGTGATCCGCGCAACGGAGCGCGCCGGCCGGGCACTCGACTCGGAGACGTTCCGCGGGCAGGACGTGAAGGGCAAGGCGGTGCTGGTTTACACGGGCTGGGACGTCCATTGGCGCACCGAGCGGTATGGCATCGGCCATCCCTTCCTGACGCGGGCGGCGGCGGAACACCTCATCACGGCCGGTGCGGCTCTCGTCGGGATCGACTCACTCAACATCGACGACGCGACCGACGGTGCGCGCCCCGCACACTCGCTCCTGCTCGGGGCGGGGATCCCGATCGTCGAACACCTGTGCCGCCTGGGCGAGCTGCCGGATGATGGCTTCCGGTTCTTTGCGGTTCCGCCGCGCGTG
>WNFQ01000129.1_pt1 | contig 42043 bp, 31 predicted proteins | sample 5400171 | NCBI WGS metagenome assembly WNFQ01 (sample SAMN13153356, study PRJNA577476) | soil metagenome | isolation source: 20 cm soil under Madrone tree | place: USA:California | collected 2016-06-14
TGCGTTACCTGTTTTCTGGATTCCCTGGAAGTTGACTGTGGTCATGTAGCGCATCTGCTTGACGCAGGCGCCGCTAAGCAATGTCCAGATAACGACTGTGGACCGCATCAGCAAACAGTAGACTCCATAGACGGGAACGGCCATGTAGTTGGATCATCAAGCCGCTGGGTCTTGCCGGGACAAGCGGGTTGGGATGGGTCGTTGGATGGGCTGTACCGAATATCGAGGGATGGTCGGCATGTATTTGTGGATATAATTTCAGGAGGCCGCTATAGGTACGCGCTTGATGACGTTTGGCTACACAGTCAGACGACACCGCAGAACCCAGATTCGTTATGGGGACAGCGTCGTCACCCGTCTTCCCCTGGCTGGAGACAGAAACCGGTGAACTGGAGATCTGCCTGCGGCAAGTTTGCCCGATCATTGGCTAACAGGCTTTATAATACAGTTGTTAGAGACCATCCATATGGCGATGATAACGCTGGCAACTTGGCAGCAGTTGGTGTTCCGATGCGTGCAGAGGCAATAGATGATGTTGACCAGAATCGCAACAAGTACGTGAAAGGAAAAACGCCGATTGATGGATTTAAGGAATACCTGACTGCATATGGTCAAGATGCGGACGTCTACCATCATATCTTGTTCGTAGCTGGCAATGTTTTGGACGGTAACTACGGCTTCGCTTTAAACCAACCCTTTATAGCCAGAGACTGGCAACAGGCCGCTATGGGCAGGAAAGAATCTGAGGCGGAGCTTGCCGACGATTACGCTGGCGAAAAGGTTGGGAATGCGATGCTCAAGACGGGTAGAGCAGGAGCAAGCGGTAATTATGAGAATCTTGCGCTGACAATAGCGCGAGAGCTTTGTAAGTGAGGTCGCTGATGTCAAATCGGATGTTGTTGATCGTACTCCTCATCTCGCTTTCGGCATGCAACGAAAGCGTGATTTCTCAGAACAGAATTGAGGTTAACCGTGCATTGTTTCGTGCCTCTTCAGACGGACGTCTTGAGGTAGTAAAGTCACTTCTCGATTCTGGAGCTGACGTGAATGCCCGAGAAGAGGAGAACGAAACCCCACTAATGTATGCAGCGGTTGAAGGTCACACGGAGGTGGTCTTATTGCTTATACGTAGGGGAGCGGATGTAAATGCCTTATCTGATAACAAGGAAACAGCACTGGGCCGCGCAGCGATGAGAGGCAGAACTGAAACAGTTCAGGCATTGATTAGCAAGGGTGCGGATTTAGAAAAGGGTGGAGACAGTAATACAACGCCCTTAATGTACGCTTCCTCGGCCGGCTACGCTAAAACAGTCAAAGTATTGATCGACCACGGAGCTCACGTTAACGCCAAAGACGAAGACGGAGACACGGCAGTAGCGTACGCTGCTATACGTGGAGCGCCCGTAGATGTAATAAAGCAGCTGCTGAATGCTGGTGCTGATGTGAATATCAAGAATAATCTTGGAAAGACGGCGGTAATGCTCGCAACGGAACAGCGGAACAATGAGATCGTTGAATTACTTACGCAGTCAAAAAAAATGAATTGAGTTCCGCAGAACCCTGGACAGACTCAAAATCCCAATTGCATAATGAATGCAGTTCGCGGAGCGATTGGACTAAATCGTCCGTTTGGTAATGTCGGTCCAACCGGCATCATAGGACATGATGGCATTCACGTCGTCGCGCCATCAGGCAGTCAAGTCACAACCCTCTCCGCGCTAACAGGCACAGTACTCGGCATCCATAATGCTGACGAAGGAAGGACGCACATCGTGGATGTGCTACTTGATAGCGGTGGATTCGTTGCTCTCTACAAAGACTTGGTGATGGTTAATCTTCGACCGGGACAACATCTCAGTGCAGGGGCCACTATCGGTACTATAGGCGCTTATGAAGGCGGCGGCCTACACTTCGCTTTATTGAATGGCGGAAGACAAGCTGACAAGTACTACAGAAGTCTCACCAGCACGGACCAAAGAAACAAAATTATGGTCGGGATGTTTACGAATCCCAATGGGCCTAATAGTCCTGTGAACTGTCCTGGCGTGCCTGTAAATAATGCTGGAGTGAATCCTCATCCATAGGAGGCCATATCGACTATGCGACTAGCACTAGCACTAACGCTTGGGCTTCTTTCTTTCAGCGCTTTATTGCCAGGGCAGGCGAGCAATCGACCAGAAGCCAAACTTGCTCATCGATATGAAAGGCGATGTGGTTACTCTTGCGCTCAGGAACTTGCGATTGATCTTGGTGGAGTTTATGGCAAGAATCCAAGCGACACCGTAGCCGTGAGGTTCTGTTCTAAAGAGCCGTTGCCAGTCGCGCTATCTACCTCTGCAGCCGACTATGCTTACGTGATTACTATTCTGCAGGGTTCTTATGGCTACACCCCAGAGCGCATCTTGTTCTTACGCGCTGAAGACTGCATTGGTTCTGAGAAGACTGTGGTAGCAACAGAGTTTTGGGCGATCCCCAACGGTGCTGCTCTGCCAGCTTCTGTGGAGTTAATCAGGTCTAGTCAAGCGCGGATAGATCCTCTTGGAATGGAAGGACTAATGGGGAGTGCGCGTTCTTACCGAGCAGCACTACAAAAGCTTCCAACGAAATTACGTGCTAAGCCAGCAGCTGTGGGGGTAGTTGTTGGCTACTACTACAAGCAACCGAGTCTCATGATGAAGCGAAGGCTGCGAGAGGTGCAGAAGATGTTAGAGCGGAGCGGGCTACCACCAGAGCGTTACTTTGTTCGCCTGGCACCATGGACAGGTGAGCAGGCGATTGATCCATCCGATCCAGAGCCAAAATATCCAAGGGTATTCGTTATGGAAATAGCGAAAGACAACGCCCGAAGATAAATAACTCTATCCAACTACGATGGCGACCTTCACCTACGATTTGTCACGCCGTTTTTGCATTGAGACAGCCGCAGAATCCAACAACGGGTATAGAAGAACTGCTAAAGAAGCCAACATGTTCAGCCTTCCTAAATGGCATGTTGCTAGAGCTTGGCAAAATATCCGGCCGAGGACGCGAGGGAGTAAGTTTCGAGGACGTATTTCATGCTATCCCAACTGGGGCTTATCGTTTCAACCCGAATAATGAGTCCATAGCGAATGCTAGCCCCGATGGCATTCTCATAGGCAATCCACAGTTCACCATTACTTATAAGTTTGCAGACGACTATTATTTGCCCTACAACCTGATACACGAGATCATTCACGGTTCGGCGCGGGAAGGAAAGAACTATACCCATTTTGAGATGGCAGACGCAACTTGGACCGTAGGAGGACGGCGCTATGAATATGGCCCGAACTTCGTGCGGAGCTACGCAGCCGTGAACAACGTTGCGGATGAAGCTTACTCGCTGCAAGTGTTCGACGGCGCGGGAAGAGTCATCGCCGGCGCTCGGAATCATCCGGGCAGCAGCGGCGGTTACAGCGGTCAACTGATCGTCTATGACAACATGGGGCGAGTCAGCCAGCAGTCGAACCCGACTGAAACCAGCCTCAGTGTCTTGAATCCGGCGTGGTCTCAGTCATGACCGTGGAAGCGATTATCGAGCTACACCAAGCAGTTGAACAATTCGGCTACCCGCTGGATTTACTCAAGGAAGTCTTCTGCACAATTGAAACCCCAAAAGGGAAACTAGAGAGGATTCGGCGGTTACAATCGCCGACTCAGGGATTTGACTATAAAGCGCTGCTTGACGACATTTGGAAGCGCCAAGGAAGCGAATCAAAGAACGATCTCGTCCCTTACAAACATGTCTACCAATCAAATCCGGCTTGGAAAGCCGCGGGCTTCGACGATTTCCAAAACAAGTTGATCGCGCTTGAAACCCTCGCCGAAGGCCGAATCCTTCTGAACCTCGACCAGCGGGAAATCGTGTTGCGACAGGAGCCAACGAGAATTGTTGAGCAGATTGAAGCAACCCTTCATCCGCTCGTCGAGCCGAAGATGCTGGATTCCGCCGAAATCAACATCTTGCAATTGGGAGTTGGCAAGACTCCCGTAATCACAAATGCGCCACGGCTGCTGAAAGCAAAACACTAACCAAGACTCCTGCCGTAACCGACAGCCTTTAAAAAGGTGCCGTCAACAGGTTTAACTAATAATTGTCAGGACTCTTACGTAACCGGACTCTAATCGGCCTCTAACGCCCTTTATGAAGCAAAGCCCGGCGCTACAGGCTTTGCAGCAGAATTACCGAGAAGCACAATAATCCGACGCGCTTGCACAAATATGAAAGGTTCTTTTTAGAAAAACGTCTGGTGTTGGCCGGATCTTAGATCCGGGTTGAGGGGACTGAAGCAGACCAACCCGAGATCGATTGATCGTAGTGGGTGCAAGACTTTTTAACTCTTAACAGGTGCCCCCTGCTTGGGCGGATGTTGTACTTTACGAGATCGTTTTGAGAAGTTGTCGGGTCGCATGATCAAAAGGGACGGGATTTTCGGGTTATGCAGACGTAGATAAAAATAGCCTATTCCAGCCAAGCCCAACATTAGACTTGGAGTGTCCTCGCCGCCGCTACCACAGGGCCACTTACCTCCGCGCTTTCCATATCTCTCGACACCCGCATTAGCAACTTCGGCGACGACCTTATGATCTCCCGCCACCTCTTGGCCAAGCACTTCGCAACCAAATATCAACGTCTCGGCATTACCGGCGAGTCCATGACACAAAGAATAGTTTTCGGTGCCTGAGTGAAGCCAACGCCAGATCGCATTGCGCGTCGTTTCAAGAGCGGTAATTGCTTCAGCCTTGCACGTCTCGTCAGCAAGAATCTGAAAAGCGCGGAGACGTGATAAGGCGATTCCAGGTGCCCCGTGGCACCAAACGGTTGCGAAGGATAATGGTGCGTTGCCTCGTCTCCCTTTTCCCGTTTCCTCGCGAAAATCCGGCCAGTTACCCGCGCTGCGTTCAAACCAGTGACGCTCGTAATCGAAGGCCTTTTTAGCTAGAGTGCGATATTCTGTTTTGCCTGTCGCGTGGAAGAGTTCCAGAAATGCATATCCCACACCAGCGGTTCCGTGGGAGAATCCGGTCAGATTGCGTTGCTTGGATGAGGAAGGTGATCCCCAGGAGTAACCTACCCCGGACTTGTCCGCTTGTTCCAGCAGATTATTCGCAAGCCGCACAGCGAAATCCAGCAAAGACCTGTCATTCAGCATTTCTCGAAGAGTCAACAACGCAACGATGGCTCCTGCTGTGCCGCCAATAAGATCAAACTCGCACGCTTGATGCTCCTCATGAGCTAAATTGCGCAGCAAGTCTACGGCCTGCTCTAGCAATTCTTCTTCTGCCAAAATCGATCCCACACGAGCAGCAGCAAATGCGATACCTACAGCTCCAGTATATAAACCAATATGCCTGGACGCCGGCAGCGCATCGACGCGCGAAAGTGACTGACGGATAGCGCCAAGCGCAGTGCGGCGTGCCGAAACATTTCCCGTTGCGGCGTGCAACTCGGCCAGGAACAATGCGACACCGCTAGTGCCGTCATAGAGTTCGGGACCCAGCGCACGGCAACTCAGCTTGGGCTGGCGCTCGGCAAGGGTTAAGTCCACCGGTTCAGCCCCTAACCAATTACAACGATCTCCGTGCCACACCGCCTCTTGCGACAAGCGGCTCGCGAGTGCCTCAGCCGTCCGCAGGAAGGCCTTCCTACCGAAATCGAGCTGCGAAGCGATCTTCACACCACGCGATTTCGTGAGCTGTCGCTGATGCTGTGGCTGGAAATGGTAATCATCGCTGGAGCCAGAGTTCAAAAAAGGTTTTTCCAAATCGAGCGCTTCTTCCAAGAAGCATTCAGCTACTGCCTGGAATCTCTCGTCCAACAGTTTCTTTCCCTGCTCGTAAGCACGAATAATCCCTTCCGCCACCAATCGGCAACGATGCTCGCCAAAGCTAAAGTCTTGACCTGGCTCCTCCGCGAGTCCGACGCCCGGAGCAAGCGATTTAGTAAAGACCGGAGTCCTTTGCTTCAAGTGAATGGAGATGTCTTGATAAATCTCACTCAGGATCATCGCGACATCGCCATAGTCGCTTTTGCGGATGTAGAGCACTACGGGATCGCAACGCGAGTAGCCCTGCCGGTCATTGAGGACTTTGAGGTTAAATGCTAACTGAGCTTGATTCAACATCCAAGTAGCTTTCTTCATCAGGCGGAGGGCGCCGTCTGCCGTGAGATTAAAATAGAACCTGACTATACCTTGCGAGCCATCCTCGGTAAGTGCTGTGTTGCCGTGAGCCATGTAGAATCCGGGTGAGATGCCGAGGAATTCTTTCGGAAAACGCAGACTCATCTGCATCGCCGTTGCGATAGAATTGCCCTCCGAAATGAGCCAGTCTCCCGGCCGCACCCATAATTCCAAGCCTTTCCTCTCCACGATTACCTCGCTCCCACGAATCGCACTTACTTGCCAGCCATCCTCCCAATAACCTTTCCCACAATTGGCCGCTGACAAAGCCTCAACAAAGGGTGTCTCGCTCGCGGTGGGACGTCTTGGTGCCGCCTCATTGGAAGGCGAGGCAAAGCCCTGACAATAAAAGTCGTTGTAGAGCTGAGTCTGTAGATTGAACAGAAGATAATTGCGAGCGGTGTTCGCGGCAAGTAATCGCCTTACCCTTGGGTCGAGCTGCGGCGATCGCTTGCCGAACCACCAATAGCTCGTCGGAGAATGCACGACAACGGCTTGAATTGCCTCCTCGACTTGCTTGCAGTAATCGCTCATCTGGTAGTTCCACTCGGCAAGGGAATTCCTAGCAAGTGAAGGCTGGCCTCTTGAGGTCGCCGCAGAATGTTCAGGCTGACTTGTAGTGAGCAGACAGCATTGCCGGTCAGCTTTATCGAATGATACAGACCCTCATAGACTGTCTGTACGAGTCGAGCCGCCGCATATTTGACCGCGCGCAGAAGCCATTCTGCGGAGATTGCGTCGCCCAATTTCATGTGCCGCACGTAGGATTCCCAGAACGAGCGAATCGCCGGATGCATCTTTGCGAGCGGATACCGCGCCAGCTCAAGGAACCGCTCAGGAGGTGTTCCACCGGTGATTGGAATCGAGCTGAGCCAGTAGCTGAGATAGTCGTTGAAGACTGAGCCAACATCCCAGCACGGGTCCCCAATTCCGGCAAGTTCCCAGTCAACAATTCTCAGGTTCGACTTCTCATGTCCCGATCTCCGCGCCATGATTAAGTAGTTGTCCCACTTTAGGTCGAAATGGATCGGAGTCTCGTTTGTCCACTCTTGGCGAAGACTATCGAGCAGTTCACAGAACTCCGGGAATTGCTGGATAATCTTGATTGCCTGAATAGTTGCGCTGCTCAGGTGTTGCAGCATACCGAGGTTCGGGCGATGACTGGAGAGAACCCAAGCTGGTGGAAGTTTGAGACGACCGGCGTCACCCTCCCGCTGACCCCCTGTCCAGTTCAGGCGGTGAAGTGTGGCTAGCGCGGTCCCTATCGCTGCGGCAATAGTAGTGGGAAAGCGGCCCCTGCGATCATGATATTCTGTCAGATTCTGAGCATCACGAAGAAACTCAATGATAAGAACGCGTTCCTTCGGATCGTATTCGAAGAAGCAGGGAAGATGGCGATCAAGCCCGAGATTTGCAATGGCCGACGGCTGAAGAAGTTGGTAGACAGTGGCTTCGTGACGGACCGTCTCGATTCCATCTGGCCCCACGCCCTGCTTGAGTAGATAACAGGGACCGCGCTCGCTGATCACCTGGAAGTTAAGATTGCGCCGGGAAGCATCTACCACCGCCAGATCACCCTCGACGATGGATTCTTCAGTGATCAACCTACGTTGTAATAGGTAAGGAACAACCGCGCGCTGCGTCAGCATCGTTTACCATTGCGACTGGACGCACTTCCAATCACCTTGCCTTTCTTGCTCGGGGTCTCGCCGTTACTCAGTGTAATAACAGACGTTGCGGGTTTCCAACGGGACAGCACACCATCGCCCACCGGTACAGCAGGCACCCTGTCCGAACTGCGTGTTTGTAGTAAGGACGACATTTCCCCCTGTCCGCGCCAAGCCTTCCGTCCCCGTCCTACCCAGGAACTTTCTCGTGATTTCACCTTGCATGAAGTCCGCCTCTGCGACCGCCGATTCGTTTCGGGAATTCTGCAATCTGGCGCCGCTCTTGACCCAGATGACGGTGCCACCGAGAGGTTGCCGGTCGCTTTTAAGCGACTGGCTCTGGACGATGTCGTCTTCCGCTACTTCTGTATACTCCTTCAGGCTTAGCGTGCTATAGACCCGCCAGAACTTGGGCCGACCACTCTTACCAAGATAACCTACCATCGCTATCACATCGGGCGGGGCGGCCGGGTCGGGCACTAGACGCGCGATAATTTCATCTTCCTTCAGACCCTTTTGTTCAGCCATTGTTACTTCCTCCTATTTCGGCGATGAAGGTCTCTTTGCGTCATCTGACTGCTTGTTCCGAACTGTATGATGCGCTAAGAGAGATCCGGACAAAACTTCCGTCTTTGTTCATCATCAAAATGTTCGTTCCTGGTTTCAGGATGTAATGGGTTTTTAGCTCTCTCCGGTGTGAAAGTTAAGACATCGCAAATGGGAACGAGTCTTTTGAGAGCTAGCTGACGATCAGCCTAAAGTTTTGCGTCGCGACGATTCACGCCTTGGGGACTGACGTCAAGTTCCGGCGACCGGATGCGATGCGTGCACAATATGCTCGTTAGGGCGGGTTGTCAATCTAGCAATATCCCGTGCAACCGGACCAATGCGCGTAAACAATATCATCTCTGCCTTCGCTAATTAATTGTGCAGGCGGTTCGAGTTCTTGTGATTCAGAGGAGTTCTGTGCGAACCGGCAACAACGGAATAACGCTGACGGCGGGCCTCCTTTTGAGGCAGAAACGTCGGATGCCTCATAAATCGGCTTATAATGCCCTTTATGAGGCAAGGCCCAGTTCTACAGCTTTGCCTTATTAAGGCCGTCTGCCCCAAAAAGACGGTTTCTGCCTCAAAAAAGCAAAAAAGACCGATTGCATTTTATTTACAGCTATAATTCAGGTGCTTAAAAAGAGTAAAAACCCTGCCGATTGCGCTAACAACCGGCAGGGCATTTTGAAAAGCAAAGCGCGACCATCAGGCCTTGCTCTTACTCCGTGGATTACCTGACGATACTCTAACTTTCCTCTCGGAACGGGTGGAGGTCGTTCGGGCTTTGCTTTTCGGCGGGGCGGCTACCTTGACTAACGTGGCGATGGTGACCGCTTGAGACGTCTCTATCGAAAGTATCCCGCCCTCCTGAATCGTCACCGTATCGAAGGTACGATCACGGCCTGTGACACGATAAATCTGGCCTGGCGCTACCGTAATGCTTTTTTGGCTCTTCGGAAAAGTGCCTGGTGACATCTGTTTGATGTCGAACATGCTGGGACCACCGGCTTTGCCTTCTTTGCCGGGAGATCCAGGGGGGCCGGCACTGCCTGAACGGCCGGGATGACGACCCCTGTGGCCGGCTCTTCCGGGCATGCCGGGTAATCCGCCGAAGCCGCCTTGTCCTCCAATGCCCGGATTGCTGGAAGCCGTGCTCGGCACTAACTCACTATCTGGCGAGAGCTCACCGCATTGAATCGTGACGAGGCTGCCGTTGCCACCGTCGCCGGCATCGCCGCCATTGCCGCCTTGGCCCCCACCGAGGCTATCGCCGCCGTTACCACCGGGCGTTTTATACAATCCCCAACTATCGCCACTGCCGCCGTTGCCGCCATTGCCGCTTTCGCCGCCGTCGCTCCCGTTGCCACCGTCGCCACCATTGCCGCCACTTCCGAAAATGAACACGAGGCCCTGCAACACACCGATGGAGATGTTTGCAGGCGGAGCATCACCACCGTCACCTCCGTCCTCGCCCCTGCCGGCATGAATGGCGGGTTGGCCGGGCGCCCCGTCACCCGCGCGCGTACAACCCCCCGCATTGCACCATGCACGAGGGCCATCCATGCCGTTGTGACTCTTGTGCGCCGGCCTGCCTTTGCGGCCCTCTCTGCCTTGTGCTCCCGTAATAATGACATCAGGGCTGGATTGTCCTGAACTCACCGCGTTGGCTATCAGTTGACTGGCTTCCAGTGTCATTTTTCGACTCCAATCGTCCTGTTGTTTGCTAAAAAGGTAAGCAGTTGGACGCTGCAAATCGCCCTAACAACTTGTGCTAGTAAGTGTTCCGAAATCAACAAATGGCAGGCGCAAAATACAAGCAAATACCTGTTGGTGTCAATAACTTCGCGCCAGGCACATTAGCAGGACGGGATTTTTGAGGCAGAGATGCGGCTTGCCTCATTATTCGGTCGATTTTCGTATTTATGAGGCAAAGCCCAGTTCTACAGACCTGCAGCAGAATTATCGAAATGCACAATAATAAGACCCGCTTGCACACTTATCATCGCGAGACGCGGGGGCAAGCAGCGGAGAGTCGCTAAAGTTAGCCAGCAACGGTAGCCTGGGCCTGAGTCCGGTTACGTAAATCTCCTAACACGATCCAATCGTTAACTGTTGCAAATATTGGAAGCGGTCCTATCCGCTTCAGATCAAGCTCGTTACGTAATTCTCCTGACAGCGCGCACACGTTACCTAAATCTCCTGACACAGCGCTCAGTACCTGGGTTTCGTAAAACAGCCAAGGAGATTATCGTCACGTTTAACGCAAAAGAGATAATTGTACCAAAGGATAGTTCGTGGGCTTCAGACTCTTCCCAGTCGAAATCAGAGTGACCGGTTTGCCTCCCAACTACTTGCGGGTTACCGCATGAATTTCCGCCGAATAGCTAGAGCTAGAAGGGCGGCCTGCACGGGCCCGAAAATCGTCTCCATCAATACAAGCAACTTGGCACGCTTATTCGCTGGTGCCGGTTCTGGTTTTTGAAGAGCCATCACGCCGGCACTGTAGAGCAAAGCGTCGCTAGCGGTAAGTTTGACGGGCGTTGCTATCGTTGCTTCAGACTTAGTTGAAAGCATGGCAGCGGATTGTTTCGTTTGCCACCACGATTCGTCAGCGGCTTTCCAATAGATGAACGCAAACAGGAACCAAACTACTAATAGAACCCCGAAAGCCCGACGCACCTTTTCGCCGTAACCACTGAGCAGCCAATACCACCAGCTGAGTCGTAACCAGTCAACCTTTCTCCACCTCATCGAGCGCGCAACTTCCATCGCGAGGTACCGAAGATCAGCGGCTTGTTCGTACCGGTTGTTTTCCTCCGCATTCACCGCCAATTGACGGTAAGCAAGTTCAAGCATAGGGCCCGATGGTGAACGACCAAATCTCTGCAACGCAAGGTTTGCCTCTTTCAAAGCAGTCGGTTTGTCGATGAACCCCCAGCGAGTATCGATCAGATTAAACTTGCGAGGGTCAACATTCATGAAAGTGTGGGGCGGCATGCTGACGGAAACGAATCGCACTCGATCCGGCTTTTCGAAAAATACATCATCGAAGCTCAATAGGGCCCTGTCTTGAAATAGCTGATTGCCTTTGAACGTCAATCCGTCTTTAAATGTCGCCTTATCAAGTTGAACAACGATCGGCTCGTCGGATGCCTCTATTCGGATCTTGCAATCCTGTAGCTTCTTTTTCTCCCACTCCGCAAGATCCTTCTCGAATCTCGTAAGCGTGAAGTCAACAGGACCGTGGAACGTAACCTCTGAGAAATCTGCACCGGGCATACGTGCGGTCGCAAAGACTGTATTTCCAAAAAACTGGGCTTGGTTGAATTTAGGAGCGGCTACAAAAAACGAACCATCAAAGTTGGCCTGCGCCATCCGGCTATTGCTGAAATGTGCCTTATTGAAGTCGACGATAGAAAAATCACTAAACTCACTACTCTGCGCATAGAAGAACTCAACAGTTTCGGAGAAGCACGCTTGCTTGAAACTACAGCGGCGGAAGGTTGCGAAGTTGAATTGTGCAGTTTTGAATCGGGATCTGCGAGACTCAAACCTCGGCTCGTCCACGGACTTGGAATTTTGGTTGGCCAGTGGGATGCGTAATTCACCAAAATCGGCCTCCGTGAAGACAGCCTGATGGAACGACGCGTTCCCCTCAATTTCCACACCGGTAAAGTCTGCAAACCCTTCAAATCGGGTTCGAAAGAATCTGCCCTCGTCAGAAAAATTAGCGCGACTAAAAGAGACATCTTGTTGGAACCGTGCCCCAGAGAAGTCGGCGATTCCATCGAAGCGCGCTTCCTCAAAATTCGCCGGCCCGCTGAATTCGGCATTAACGAAACGCGCTTCGCGAAATTCTGACTCAGTAAATTCGACGTCCGAATTGAACCTTGCAGACGAAAAATCCAAGAGGGATTGAAAGTCTTGGTTAAGGAAAGAAAGTGAGTCCGGGAACCAGACCCCTACGAAGTTGAAGTAATTTTCATTCTCTGGATCGAGCCGCTTCTCCAGTGCTGTTTGAAATTGTTCCTTCTTATCACTGCCAGGAAAATGTAAGACACAGTACGGCCTGTCATCGTGTTCTTTGTAAAACGGTTCGTGGCATTGTTCCTCTAACCATTCGCATCGACAACTCTTCGCTTCGGTGTCAGTCATGAATCAATCTCCACCGGCTGCGCTGCGGCAGCCTTTGCCTCACGCACGAGCTGAACGAGATGGCGAAATCTCGCAACCGATTGCTCAAGCGTTGCGTAGGCGAACAGCGGCTCAAGACACGTCAGGGCCATATTCGTTTGGACCAAGCGTATTGTGTTTCTGAGAAACTGCGCAATCGTCCATGAAACTGTTTCTGATCTACCCACAAAGTCAACTCGTTGTTTTGAAAATAACGAATCGGCTCCATCATGTGCCAATGCGTTCCGAACCACTGGATTAACCGCATGCATGAGGAAATGTAACTCCGGATTCTTTGGCGATTCTATCTTGTCGCACAGATTGCGTAAGCCAAACCTTCTCAACTTCGCATACGGCTTGGGTGAGCCTTTCGCAATATGGTGAAGACCTACAATGAGCTGCACGCGTTTCTCAAGCGCGGCAGCTCCGTCGCGATATTCTTCTGTTAATACCGTAATATTTCGACGAGTCATCCGGCTGAAGCCAACGTTGCGGTTGCTACGTTGACGCGTCTCAAAACCGTGAAAATACCTCATGTATTGCCGGCGGTGGTGCCGGCCAAACTCCTGAATCAAGTCATTCGCAGCCTTTTCCTTTTCGGGATCGATCGCCAATGCATCCGTCAGACGTCGAAGGCCTGCGTGCACTCGTTTAAAATGAGTGACGCGCCGTGCCTCGAATGGAAGACTGACATATTTCTTGAATGCACGGAGGTACGTGTCAAACGAATCTTTTCCGGTAACCTTAATTTTCGCACTTTCCATCCACATCCGAATAAGCATCTCTGCCTTCTCGTAAGCCTCCGGAATCCTTAGAGGATCGCCCTCTAGCGCCTCCAGATCCTTGATCAAAGGCACAGTTCTTCGGACGTACTGGTCCATGCCCTTTTCCACCGCGCTCTTGTCTCGTTTGGTCAGTCGCGGAGGTCTTTTTTCAAACATATCCGACATCTCAGTGACGAGTAACGGAACGGCCTTACGCAATCCCATTCTTAACGCCTGCTCCATCGATTCAGGCGGTCGTGTCGCTGTACGCTTTGATTTAGGCATTTGAGAACTTTTTGACTGGCCCATTCACGCAGCCTGGAGGATTCGTCGAGAATGAATCAACTGCTCGCGAAGATAATAAGCTCTTGAAGATGCAGTCTCGACCAGAGCGTCAAGAAGAGTGAAACATGATTGGTGCATTTCTTTGGTTAGGGGCCCGGTCTCATCTATTTGCAAGAATCTTTGAATAGAGCCTTCAAGATGAAATGCGGTATTCACGCCCGAAAGCAAACGAGTCCCTCCGACCTCCGACTGATGTTTGGCCAAGATATGCACGCCCGATTGAAAGAAAACTCTTGGAAAGTGATACATAAGAGAACTTAGTGCTTCAAAAACATTTACATTCTTTCCTGCGTTTTCAACGACTTCAAGTATTAGATCTTTTCCCAGAGCTATGTCTTGTCTCTCATAGTCGAGCTTTTGCCATGGTGCGTCAGCTAAGAGCATTCCGCGAATCAATTTCCGACTGTTCTTTTCTGACTGATACCGAGAGTCCTGGTTGGCAGTAGCGATCGCGATACTCTCAACTTTCTTCGACAACTCTCTCCAAAAAGTCCAATAGAGTTCCTTTTGGTTATTATTTTCCGTTACGACCGCAACGCTCAATTGAAGATAGTCAACAAACTCCGGAGCGGTCTCGCACCCTTCGATCAGAAGGTCAGCAAACAGCTTAAACCCCGATGGTCCCAATGAGACGAGATACTCGGCGAACCTCTTTGTAAAGTCCAGTCGCGGTTCAGCATTAATCCAAATATCGTTTTCGATCCTATCATCTTGACGATGCTTTCGAGTCGACTCCTCGATTGCAAAGAATAGGAATAGCATTCGAGAAAATAGCGCAATGCGAATCGAATCCGTCGAGCCATCGGGAATCATTAGGCACGGTGTCAACATGTACCACGGACTGTGGGTTTTGAAGTTCAAGCGTTCAATGTCAGCCGCGCTTAATGATATGCGGCCATTCGCGAGCCGCTTACGGAACTCAACCAACCAATCGCTCACCTCAGGCTCGGTACCTTCCTCATCGCCATCATCTTCGTCATCAATTGGAAAGAAATCTGTTCGGCTGCTTCGCTGAGAGTTTTCGACTTGTAACCGCGCGTAATCTATTGCTCCGAAAATGCATTGCTGCGCGAACTGCGCGTCGCGTTGCCACAAGTGCTGTCTTATTCCTTGTGCGGCACCAGCGCGTGCGTTTGCATTAACGTGTGTCAGAGCAGTCGCAATAAGTTCCCTTATGAAGAGCTTGTCATCTTCAGATTCGGTAAGACTCAACAAAACTGGAAGCACGGAAGCAGCGGTCGCAACTCCGTCAAAATCTGTTTTATCAGATGCCGCGAACGTGTCGTTTGAATCTGCGGTCGATTGGACTACCCCGATAACTGTGGCCGCACACCACTCCGAATCCTCTTCAGCCATTTCATGTGAATGATCGCGTAAACAAACTGCAGCCGCTTTAACTAAGCCAACGACGAACATTCTTGAAAGATCGCCCAATGCCCCGCTTTTAAGTGCGTCGGAGAGCTTTTTCGCTTCCTCAAGTGCATCCTTCCAACTTGCGTAATATTCCTGGTCCGGGGTTTCTTTATCGAAGATCTTGCCTGCCCATACATACATTCGCGAAAAGCGATCGCGCAGAGCCATCGCCTCTTGCGATTCTTGTTGAATCTTCTCTAAATCAGGATCGAGGCCTTGCGGCTCAAAGAGGATTCGATTGTTTTCCCGATCCTCGACTGCCTTCCAGCCACGGCTGTCGATCCGATGAAAACGAAACCGCCAGTTATCTGTTTTTGGAGCCTTCTGGTGCAGCTCGTCCACAATTGCAAACGCCTGCTCTCTCAAGGTCGTAAACTGCAATCTTGTAAGCAACGTTTCGAGGTGCTCACTTCGCCACGGACGCGTTGCTGCCGTGCGTCGTTCAGCTGTGTAGAGCTTCTCGAAAGGATCGCGGTTGATCGGTGACGCGAACCAGTTCGGTTCATTCCCGCCACGCTCGCTAACGGTCCGAGCCATGTCCAATCCGTAAAGCGCTGGAGTCCGTAGGAGCGGCAAGGCTGCGTTCCCCAAAATATTTGGGAAGCCAGCCGCTAGAGACGCCAACACTGCTGTGGGCATCACAGAGTTGCTTTGACGCAAAATGTAGTCAAACGCCCAGGTTAAAATATTGTGAGAAGATTCATCTTCCGCAAGGCTTATCAGCCAGTTTTCGAGGGCCATAAGTGCCGATTGAAGTAAGTACGGAACTACGGAATGACCGCGGTAAGCCACCCAAAGTCGACCCGAACAGTACTGCTTAACTAAGGTTTGATCATCCAACAGAATCTCGATTTGATCGCCGCTGGTACTCTGCGGATTTCTGACTGACGTCGTCTGGCGCCGTGGGGAATCCAAGTCGGAATGAGCGTATTTCTCCGCAGCGCTATTAAGTAGCTGGATGATAAAATCTAATCCCTGCCGAGGATGAAAACGCAGTAGATGTTGGAACGGCCCCTTGGCACCGCTCGCGGGAAAGAATTCAAGCCTATATGGATGGACCCCAAAGCGGTGATCCACGCCAGGATGATACTCATATGGATCATATTCAGGTTCGCTTATGAGAAATTCCTGTAGGGCGAGTTTAATAACGGTATCAGGGATATGCTTGCATAAGAAGGCTGCATCAAAAGTTCCCAATGCCATTTTGCAGAAATCGTCAACGTAGTGCGGTCGCCGTCGGCTATTGGATTGAAAGATGTCGGCGTCGAGTAATTCCTCGAACTCTCTAGGTATCGCTGGCACGGTCTTGATGATTACGCTGAGAAGCCTATTTCGATATTTCTCATCATCGCGGTAAGAATCCTTCAAAGGACCGAGCAACCCAAGCGCTAAGAGACCCGCTTCGCGACCGCCTGCTGGCAGTGCTTCAATGTGAATTGACGAAGACCACTCCTCGAGTATGGCTGTGACATGAGCTGTTAACCCGTTTGGTAAACGTTCTTTGTTTTCAAAAAGAAAGCGAATAATTGAATTCCAGCCGACTCCATAAGGTTGCAAGAACAAGTACGCTCCCTGCTTGTCGGCTCCCAACTGTCGCATTAGATCTTGATTCGGTGTTTTGCAAGATATCCGCAGAACGAAACAAAATCGCTTCAACAGTTCTGCCTCATTGTCAAAAAGCCTGTCGCCCAATTCAGCGAGAAAACCATGTGGGTTATCACTGAGCAGTACCGCTGAAATCGTTTCGTCCTGCCAATATCTTTGAAGATTGGGATTTGTCAGTATTTGGAGAATGAGGGCCTTCACATCGTCGCCAAGTCGTAGCTTTTGATAAAGCCACAAACGGAAAGCACGACTGATTGCTGGCTCGTTGCCTACTGCGGCAAGAAACTTGGGGACGTCATCAGAAGACTGTTGGTAAATGTCCTCGATATATTGTTCAAGTGCCCAGTCTTCGAGAACATCATGTGCTGGGCTAACCAGTCCTTTGGATCTTTCTCGTCGCACTAAGTCGTCTTCTTCAAGTTTTAATACGGCTTCAGAATCGAAGTCTCTTTCGGGCACTCCATATACCATCCGTTTCGCTCTCGCTACCGCCATCTGAACAAATGTCTGACGTCTCTTTAATGGCATGCCGCCGGCCCGGAATTGCTCTTTCGCGATGACATTAGTCCAAACGGCTGCGCGAAACTCTCTTTCTCCTTGATCAGCCGAGAATTTGGTTCCTGCTTCAGCGACTCGGTAAGCCAATTCTGCAAAAAACGGATTATGAAGTAACGGTTCTAGTGACGGATTCGCGGCGACGGCTCTTAAAGGTTCAAGGCTTTCGCAGAGACTTTGGAGCTCTCGATCATTGAAGTTAATGATCGATAAGGACCTGTGGCTAATTCCTATCGGTTGGAAGTAATTGAAGACTATTTGCTGGTATGCGTAGTCGCGACCTGTCGCAATAACGGTCCAACCGGAATGTGTATTGAGGAATTGAAGTAAGTCGGTAAACGCTGCTGAATTCGGCAACTCCAATAATTTTTCGATTGATTCGAGCAGCAAGTATCGTTTGGGCATCAGCGCAAACCCGGCCTCAAGATCGCGAATTGAGCTAACTAAACCAATCGAAGAAAACACGTTGTCAAGGTGTGCCTGGTCTAGATCTTCCGTTCTTAGGCAAAATACAGGTGCGCGGCCATTCATGTAATCAGAAAACTCTCGCACGAGGCTCGATTTTCCCGACCCACGTCCTCCATTGATCAAAACAAACGAGGATCCTTCACTTGCGTCGAGGAGTTTTGCAAAAAGTTCTGGCCTAGTGACATGAACGCCGCCAATCGAAGTCCTGATGCCATTGACGATGTAGTCACCATGATCGTCGAGCTTTCTTATATCTGAATCCCACTGCGATCGCCTTGGATCGAACGCCTCCCGAATTCCTCGCGGCAATGTCTCCAGAGAAACAGTTCCAGCATTCTGATTCGCGGACTGAACGGCATCGACTATTTGCGACCAAAGACTCGCTGGGTTTTGGTTAGATGATTGGCCAATTAATGACTGAAGCAGCGATAACGTGCCCCCGTTTTCCGTATCCAAGTCATATCCAAGCAGATGATATGATTTTAGGAAATTCCAGAGCTGTTCATCAGAAACATTCTGCCCGCCATTTGCGAGATTCAAACCCTTTCTAAAGATCTCCAGTTTTGTTCTTTTTGTTCTGCCCCCTACGCGAATCACCTTATCAAGGAACTCTCTTTCGTCTTGCGAGCATCTTGCCCATTCAAAGAGAACGCGCACATGATTGATATCCATCGCGCTTAAGGGGCCTGTGATAAGCGCTATCGCATCAACGCCGGCCGTGAACACAGTTGGTTCGTTAAAGTCATTCCAAGCCGCTCCTATTGCTTTGGCGAAATTCTCGTCAGTCTCGGTAAAACTGATTTCATGCTTGATTTGAGCCAGAAGTCTTGCTTCGTGATCCGATAAGGGAGCTGTCGCATAAACAATGAAGTCATCCGTTCTGAAGCCCGCATAAGCGCCTTGTAGTTTGAGCTTGGTAATCGGCCACGATGGAAGACATGGTGATACGCGCCCCGTAAGCAGAAGGGTCGTGAAGGCAGCTTGAACGCGCGTTTCAAAATTTGCCCCACCCTGACCGGTAGAGAATGGGTTAGTTGCTTGTGGTGAGGTGCTACTCACTTACTTTCCTCCTCCCGTTGTGGCTTAGTGCCTATCTTGTCAATTATCGGAGGGAAATTGCAGTTTTTCCAAGTGAGCATTTAAACGTCCGGTTCACATACGAACAACGGCAGTGAGTAAAGATACTGGTAGTAGTACTGCGCACCGAATATAACTAAAAGCTTGAATAAAACATCCCGTGAAACGGATCCATTGTTTCTGTCTTTTCCGTGAAATAGAGTATCATGTGTGGGAATTAAGGGACAGCCGCTAATGCAAAGAGTGTCTTTTGACTTGCCGTTCTACGACTCCGCCATTGATCGGCTCTTTAATGACATCTGTAATTGCTTTCATATGCTGGATCCTATCCTGCGCTTGTTTCCCCCGAAAGAAATGATCCATGGTGGCACTACGCGACAACTGAGCACGCCGCGTATTCTGGATAATGCGATGAGAAATTATCGGGCAACGGTTAGCGTCGAACCCAGCATGTTTCTTCGAACTGACGTGGACGAATTTAGAGACTTTCTGGTTAGCATGATTACGTCCTTACAGGAACAACAGCAGGCGCATACTCTTGAGGTTATTTCGGACACCTCAAAAGCAGTCGGAACCTACGTCGAAGGTAAGGATCGGAATATCTGGGATGTCTACATTGAGATGCTAGAAAGACTCGAACTCCGATTTGATGAGTCTGGAAAGCCACACTCTATCGGCGTGCCCTCGGCGCTGGCGACAAAACTAACCGCGGTGTCTCCTACAGAAGAGCAATTAGAACAAATGACTCGTGTAGTAGAACGCAAGCGGCACGAATATTTTACTAACAGGCGGCGCCGACGTCTTTCGATGCCGCCGGCAGAATCACAATTCTGACATGTCACACATCTCGTTAGCTGTAAGTGAGTACGATGCGGCCATGACCCGTTTACTTCGGGAGATTCAGAGAGGCTTTGAAAGGGCGGATCCAATACTTAGCGACGTTCAACGACTTCCAGTTGCGCACGACGGACGAACTCGACAGGTGAGCACGCCGAACATAGTTGATACGAATATGCAGGACTTTTCGGCTGACGTGACGATTCACGCCGACGCATTTCGCAACACCGACGTTGAACAATTCGCTCAATTTGTTTGGGGCCTATGCGAATCGTTGATGTCGCAGGCCACGAGATATCTATTTGAAACCGTGTCCCGTACTACCGAGGCAGTGGGAAACGTCGTTGATGCGGGAGGAAAGAACATCTGGGATGCGCAGATTGAGATGCTTGAAAAAGCCGAGGTCCGGTTCGACGAGAATGGGGACCATAACTGGAAATTCTACATGCGTCCAGACACATTTAAGAGGCTATCAGCAAATCCTCCGACCCCCGAGCAGCAGCAACGCTGGGACGCGGTCATGAAAGCCAAGAAGGACGAATACTATGCTGAGAAACGTACTAGAAGATTATCTTAGCTCGATTAAGGAGCGGGACCTGGATTTTCCGATAAGCTCGCTCTTACAAGCGATGGGATTCTACGACATCCACTTTACTCACGGCGGAGTGGAATTCGGCAAAGACTTCATCGCCAAGAGAGTCGACAATGGGGTCGAGTATCAGTACGCGATTCAATCTAAGAAGGGTGATATCAATCAGTCTCTTTGGCGAAACGAGGTTCGAGGTCAACTTGAAGAAGCGGTTGTATCGGACTTATCGCATCCTCAGTTCAGAACCGATTTGCCACGAAAGGCCATCCTGGTAACGACAGGTCGGCTCTCTGGAAACGCTCGTCTGGCTAGTCAAGAATTCAAGACGAAACTAAAGGCCGAGAATCGAATTCACGAAGTTCTTTTTTGGGAGCACGAGCAACTGGCGCAGTTTGCGGAAGAATTTGGCTTTGCAGGCATTCATCAAAACACAGCAACCGGGGTTACGGATTTCGCACAGTTTTATCTGGCTTACGGCAGGGCTTTAGCCGGCACCCTATCGGAAAGGGAAATTGAAGAATTCTCGCGGCTCTGGTTCAACGAAACGATCGACTACCGAAAGAGGATTCTTAGAGCGTCTATAGAAGCCGAAATAATTGCGACAAAGCTTATCGAAAACGGTCATTTGTACGAGGCGATCACGACATACCTAAGCCTCTCGCGTCTTGTCATGCTTGCGACATACGAAACAGATGATCCCTTTGTGCTTGATATCCTGGAAGAAATAACGAGAACTAAGTTGTATCCTCTGAGCCGGCTGTTTTGTAACGAATTCCGCTCAAGATGGGACGCAGAGAATAGATCGCTACTTCGATTGTGTTTCAAGGAAAGTCCGCTTCCGATCGTGAATTACCTTGTGTGGTGTGCCCGCGTGTTGGAAATCGGCGCCCTTTATGCGCTCCTCACGAAGGACGAACAAGAACGTCAGGAAGCAATCACTCTTTTGAGCGACTTTGCGCTCAATGAGGAAGGGTTTGGACATGTCCCAGGTGATCGCCATGCGGTATCTATTGGGTGGGCAACGTTGGCGTTGATCGGTGGAGGCAAGGACGATATCGCCATAGCCCTGATTAAACGCGCCGCAATCTGGCTGTGCGACCGGGTCGAGAAAGGGTTTGGTATTGGGCGTTACGAATCCGACGCATATGAGGAAACCGCGCTTCTGTTAGGCTATCCATTCGACGCCGTGAAGGTCGAACGTAACCGTTGCTCATTTCTGGCAACAATGCTTGTCGATCTTGCTGCTTTCATCGGAGAAAAGGAACTCTATGCCGATCTAGTTAACGACTTCGAAGCCTGCGAAATAGTCTACAATTATTGGCAGTTCCCAAACACTGCGTCTATTTTCACGATCGATAATCTAGAATGTATGAACTATCCTAACATTCCGCACCAATACTCGTTGGACGATGAATTTGATAACTTCAATTACGCAGAGCATATCAAACACGAGCCGGACTCGTTCGCAATTACTTCCAAGGCTGGGCCGCGCAGCTTGATTCTCCTATCGCTACTTCTGAAGGACCGATATTTTCCGACAATGTGGAAAGCAATTCTTCAAGAGGAGAATGAGGTGCGGCAAGTCAGCGCAGCAGCCGTTTGATTGGCGCGTGGTTGAGAGGCTTTTCATTTCGCGGTACCCGTTATGGCCTCGAGTAGCACTCCCTCCCAGACCGAGATCTCCCAGCCGAAAACCATCTCGCCGGTCGCGCCGCGCTTGCCCCCGAAGGCCTGAGCAAGTGCATTTTACCCTCGAATCCTTTCAAGAAAGACCCCGATACTATGTCCTCGATTTCAATCGCTAGACGGTCGTGAGCGAACAAAGTGTTCGACGCAAGCGCTTCGTACTGGCGCACAAATTCGCGACATGAAGAATAGCACTGACTTGCTTCTAAAGCTTTCGCTTCAAGCGATTACTAGATTTGATCATGAAAGCCTGTAAGAGCAAAATAGAACGTTCGTTTACTTCTCCTAGGAATGTAATTCTAAAATGCTACAACAATATGCGGCAGGGTTTTATCAAATCGGCATTTCCCTCGGAATCTTAGACGTGGCAGCCAGGCGGGGCGAGAATGCTATCGTCGGTCGGCTGCGTGGAGAAGCGTTGCAGCATGTAACGCAGGCGCTTCAGACGGCTCGCACATGGTGTGTCGCCGCGAGCCTGGAGTCATCCACTAAGGGAATCGACTATGTTCTCTCATTGCCCCAACAAGATCTAAAATATCGAGCACTCAAAGGGATATTCGGAGAACTTAGGCGCCGTATAGAAGAAGAGTTAGCGGCCGTTTTTCTACTCCACGTTTCGCCAAGCAAACTTGTCTATTATCAAGACACTACGCAATTCGGCACCCAAGTTGCGGCAAAGTTCCCTAAGGCTACAAACGATATTCAGGAGGCCGGAAAGTGCCTCGCACTCAGTCGCCATACCGCTTGTGTATTTCACTTAATGCGAGTGTTGGAATTTGGTGTTCAGAGTTTAGGAAAGAAACTGAAGGTTCCAATACGAGTTGAGGATAAGGACTGGGGAACGATCACTAGTCACATAAATGGAGCGCTGAAGCGCCTACCCAATAGTACGCCACGAGAACGAGCCAAATACAAAGCTTATGCTACTGCCGCTGCTTATCTGGATAATGTAAGAATCGCTTGGAGAAATCCGACGATGCATCCCAAGGAAACTTATACTGCAGTAGAAGCGGGTAGGCTTTTCGGCTTCGCTAAGCAATTCATGCAACATCTCGCCGATATCATTTGAGTCTCTTTCGGACACTCTTATTTGGGCTCTCGGATGGTGCCTTCAACCACTGCTTCTAAGCATCAATCAAAACAAGATCGCTTAGCGCTAGACCCCAATGCCGTTCAAGTCGGGCTCAGCAAAAGTGGCAAGAAGACAGTTCTGATGACTCTAGTCCCACATTGTAACCTTCTTACAGCTCTTGCTTGTCGTCGATCAAGACATCGGTCGACACGCCCGCAAGCTCGGCATACTTGAGAACCGTGAGTAAGTCTGGCTCTCGGGTTCCCAACTCATAATTCGATACCGCCGAGTAATGCACTTGTAGGCCGAGAGCTTTCGCCATTTCTGTCTGACTCATTCCTAGCCGTTGACGGATCGTAAGAAGTTTCCGGCGAAGATGCTTGGGGCGGCGGCGGCGGGTGCGTCCCATTAGGGGGCACCTCCGCTCTTGTCTTTATGTGTATTTTCACATAGACTGCGCCTTGAACCATAGGATAGCCGGAACGCCCGTATCGTACGGGCGAAGAGCATTAGGTGGTTTGACCTCGCGCTTTAATAAACATTGAGCGTCCGCAGGGTTCATAGAATATGGGAGTACCGACCCTGTACGCAAATATCTAGGCGAAATATGACTGCGCCGGCGTGTGGAGTCGTTTCAATGTCCGGTCGATGGGTTAACCGTTGTCTCCAAGAGATCACAACGAAACGCTGGTTGGTATTCACTTTGCGGCTGGCCTATTCTTCGCCTTTGGCCTCGTCGCGTCGCCGTGGATCATTGCTCAGAACTTTCGCCACAAAGAACAGATTCCGGCCGCAGTCTTAATCTTCGGCATTGTGTTCTGCATAGCACTGCTCATGTTTACCACCGCGTTCGCAATGCGCCGGAAAAAGCCTTTAGGCAGAAAGCTGGCCTTGTGGTCGGCTGCGCTGTTCATAATAATATTTTGGCCTGCTGGCATTTACAGCTGGTGGTTCATGCACAGCGAGGGCGCCAAGCAAATGTATGGTGTAAAGGACGAATAGGTACTACGGGCAGTTTCATCCCTCGACTTATAACGTTTTAAGATCCTGCCAAGTTCGAATCCTTAGTGCCTTGGATGCGCGCCTGTTTCATGATCCCTGAGTATTTTCATGGGGCGTTCGGGCTGCTAGCTGGGCTGGGCCCGGTTGAGTGGTTGTAGGGCGTTTGACAGCGCATCCTTAAGTTTTCGTGCGCACATGTGATGCAGCTTTAGAGATGTCGAAATGCGGTGGCCGAGGCAGCGTTCGCATAGTAGTCCGGGAAGGGAAATGCTGAGTTCGGTGGGTAGCATGAAGTAAGTATTTCCGTAGTTTCGGAAAGCGTTTTTTGGAAGTGGATTTGGATCGGGAACCGCTTCTAAAAGTCCCTCATCGACAAGCCGAAGCGCGGCGTGAAAGAGAAGGGCGGCATCGGCGACTGCGGGGAAGCCGGTGTCTTGAAGTTGGGGAGGATTTCCCGAGGCGATTTCTAGAATGTCTCCCCCGCTGCGCGGATTGTCGGTGGTCAGTAGGTTGTGAAACAAGCTAAGGACCGCGCGTTCGTCTTCCAGGGGGTGGTTACCTTCAAGAGGCACGTAAATCCATCCATCGCCGTAGCGATTGAGGAAGAAGTCATAGGTCGAAGTGCCTTCTTGGACTTTGGTCGGATCGTATTCTTCGCCGGTTTGTTGCTCAAGCAAAATATTTATGTCGGTGATCGAGGCAGGACGGTGCTGTATTGCGCTCTCTGCGCTTGTCACAAACTGTTCGTCAATTAAGAACCCTAATCCGCGGGTTCTTGCATATTCGACAGCTTGAATGCCTCTGATTTGTTTCGCCACCAAAGAGTCCTCTTTTTCTTGAAATGTTTACTTGCTGGGTCCCGCCCCTTTTTCTAATTGGTTCCTCTCGGAAAATCCTGTTGCGCCTACGAAGCCCTAGTGACCTCAGCAGTATTCTAGCTGTTTTCAGTAGCAGATCTCGGACGAAACCACGAAAATCCTAAGAAAATCCGCATAACGGAGTTTCAGCGGACACTGGAATCCGTCTGGAATCCTGTCTGTGTTCCAAAGCGGCACAATTATTGCTAAGCCCAAAACCCCTGGGAAAGTGGCCCCAGAGATCGCTAATACGGGAGGGAGAAAGGGTGTCAAACGAGATTTCGAAGCAGGTTAGTCTACCGACCATCGCATACGGTACTTTTGCAAATTTTGTTAATCGCATGCGGCATGGGTTGCCGTCACGCGTGGATCGAAGTGTTATGCAGTCTCTGTCGGGTGGGACGCAAAGTCAGTTGATCGGTGCGTTGCGGTTCTTAGACCTTATTGATGTGAAGGGAAAGCCAAACGAGTTTTTTGGTGAATTCGTCAGAGCCGACGGAACAGACCGGCAGCGGTTGTTGCGACGGACGATTGACCATTCTTACAAGTTTGTCTGCGGTAAGGGTTTTGATCTAGAGCGAGGTACGAGACACGAGTTAGAGAAAGTATTTGCAGAGCAGGGGGCGGCTGGGATCAGACTGCAAAAGGTGGTCGCATTCTTCTTAGCGCTCGCAGAAGATGCGGGGCTAGAGATTTCGATCCACATCTCAGATGCGCAAGAAAGAACACGAGGTTTCAATCGACGAACGAGGGCATTTCGAAATGAGGCCGCGTGTACGACGCGAACATCAGAGCGCGGCCGTAGTGAATGTTTCTTATTGCTTGCCTCGAAGTTGCCTCCGTTGGAGCTAAGTTGGCCGGACGAATTGAAGGTGCGGTGGCTTGATTCGTTCGACCGCCTGGTTGAGTTGCTGAAAGTCGAGTTGCCTCAGGACGCGGACCCAGCTCCGGGAGTTGATACCACTCATTCAAGTTCGATAGTGAATTCGCACGAACAGAACGGACAGCTAGCGAAATGAAAGAGTCAATGGAAATTGACGATCGGTCAGGCGTCTGGGGGGTCAAAGTACGTCAAGGAATCCTCGAGCTAGCTGGAGCTCTGGAGGTCAATGGCCTAGTCAGGGAGATTGATGCGAAATTAGCGCTATTGATTGATCACATTGAGAACGGCAGCATATTTGACGATAACCCGTTGTCGAGTTTTGTGATTAAGAAACGTCCAAACTGGGAGCGCGGGCCTGATGAGTGTCGGCGTCGCGAGATTGTAGAAGAGTGCCGGCGGCATATTTTGGAGATGGCACCGTCGTTGGTAATGGACGGTCTGCGTGAATTGCTGGGCCGTGGTATCAAGGAGAGCTTGGTTGCTTTCGTTGTGGAGATGACAGGACACAAGGCGTGGGTGATTTCAAAACGTGGAAAGAAGGGAAAGAGGATCTCCGCCAAGACGATGTGCGGCAATTACGCCGCCGGCCTTGCGAAATCCAAAGCAAAACAGATCGTAGAGGGTTGTGAAGTGACCAGAGCCAAGAAGCGCGTCATTGCTTCGCAGCGTTACCAACTCTACTACGGAATCATTAAAGGATTAAGAAAGGATTACTTTAGCACTCAGTCGGGAAAACTTCGACGGACGACGCCGGATTGGATACCGTGGAAAGAGAAAAGGTTAGAGGTGAAAGGCCAATATCCTGAATTGGAAGCTGTTTTGGATAAGGTGCCTGTCTTCAAACACTTTACTCCTCGGGAACTTGCGTTGGAGGTCGTCGCTAAACAACTAGACGCCACTATAGCTTATGCCGAAAACTTGATATCCGAGGGTAACCAGGTGCTGAAGTGTGGCGGCTGATTGGAAGGGTGGTGTGTGATCAGCTGATCACTGTTATTGAAAAATCTCTGGACATTAGTGCGTCCGATATTGTCGAATAAAGTTATCGTCATCCCTGTTAAGGTGAAGGTTGTGTTGAGTGTAGTGGCTTTCAAATAACTACAGAAGGGGCGACAAAGCGATGACGGAACTGTTAGTAACAAACTTAAAGGTGCTCAAAGATATTTCGAGTGAGCGGCGCAAGCTTTCAGAGCAAGAGGTTGAGCTAAAAAAAAGAAAAGAGAACTTGGATAAACTTGAATCGGGGCTAAAAACACTGATCGAAATTGCACTCGAGACCAGTGGTGACGATCGCGCCAAGACTGAATATGAACGAATCTGCAGGATTGTGTCAGGTGGCGGTGATCCATCGGCAAGAATAAATAAGACGCACTTAATGTTGGACATCCTTAAAAAGAACGGTGAAGGGGGCCTCAGTGTCACAAGCATTCAAGAAAGGTTGGGGGCTTTGGGTGTGGACGTAGATCGCAACTACATCTGCACAGTTCTGAACAAATTGCGGAGTAGTCGAGGATTATTAAAAAAGGAAAACGACTTGTTTGTCTTGACGGAGAAGGGAACGGCGCTGCCTCTAAAAGTCCAGGTGGCCTAGAAAAAAGCGGCTCCGAATCTTACGAAACGGAGCCTTCAGTCCTGAATCGCCGATCGTGATCGTCGCTAAACAAAGCACGAACGGCACCTTAGAACCATGTGTAGTCTACTCACAAATCATCATTGCGTCAATAACAGATCTCCATAAATTCGCGTTGGCTTTTTCGCGGAAATGGGGACCGATCTGTTTACACGGTCGAGTTTCATAAGGGCAGGACCTCGAAGCGCTTAACCACGAGGTCCCGCGCAACCTTCAGCGAGGGGTCGCCTCGCCACAGGCTGGTGTCTGGATCTTGGCGATCTCCACAAAAGAAAGCAAGGAGATTTCTACGATGAGTACGCGAATCAAGAAGCGAAAAAAACCGAGAACTGTAAACGGCAACTACAGCCAGAATTGGCCGCAATACAACCTCGGCCAAACAACAGAGAAAGTGCTCTTTCCGTCAACTCTGCAGATGCTGTGTGAATACGTTGTAGATCCGCTCAGCAGTGGTCCGGGACGTCCGAGCGCTGGTTACAAGGAGAAAGTATTTTGTGTGGTCATCAAGGCGTTCGAGTCGGATTCGGCGCGCCGATGTACGGCCGACCTGACAATAGCCGCAGAGCGTGGTTTGATTTCCAACGTACCACACTTCAACACCGTCTTAAATTATGCGCGCGACGAGCAATTGGCCGAGATCCTCGAACAGTTAATCATCCGTTCGAGCTTCCCGCTCCGCAACCACGAGAAGGGAATCGCGATTGATTCGACGTCGTTTTCGACGGACCAATATATATCCTGGCGACAGGTGAAGTTTGGAAAGAGCGAGGATTGGCATGACTGGCGGAAGCTTCACATCGCTTGCGGAGTAGATACCCACATCATTACCGCGGCGTTAACGAGTGCTGCCTATGCCAACGATTACAACTTTCTGCGCGGACTTCTGCGTACCACTGGCGAAAGCGGATTCGAAATTCTCGAAGTCTACGCCGACAAAGCATATCTGGGTGGCGAAAACATCAGGGCGATCGCCATGTTAGGCGCCATTCCGTTTGTGCCGCCGAAAGCCCGAACGAGTGCGGAAGGGAAGTCGACCACCTGGAAGCAAATGTATTCCCTGTATGAAAATGACCGGGAAGAATTTAATGCGCATTACCATCAACGATCTAATGTTGAGACAGTGTTCTCGATGATGAAAGCGGTCTTCGACGTTCGTCTTCGGGCCAAGTCAGAGTGTGCGCAACGCACCGAACTCCTCGCCAAGGCGCTAAGCCATAACATTCGGGTGCTCATCCAGTGCAAGTATCAGTTGGGGATCACTCTTGACTTCTCTGATCAACCAACGCCGACGGAAAACTCAAACGGGCAGCTCGGGTTCGCGGTAGATCGTTTCAACTACCAACCGGGTATCAACAAAGCATAGGTGTTGATTGAGATGCAGCGCGGCCAGTTCGGCTGCGCTGCGTCTTCACAGGTGATGGATAACCATGAGCACGGAATCATTTTTCTTAAGTCGCGAGGCGTGGGCGGCGCGAAAGTCCGCCTTACTTTCTGGTTTCTTGGAGCACTTCAGAACAGGGAACCAGGGATGCAATGAGTTCTACTGTATCGATACATTTAGTTACCCAACTCCTGTGAATGGCCCAAAACATCAAACTCTAGATCGCACTGCACGCGCTGTCGGCGCCAGCCCAAAAGGAATAGGCGTAAAGTTGATCAAGGTGGCCACAGGAAAGAGAGCAGCGGCGGCGGTCTGCGGCTCGAGCGAATTACCTTCCGCGGCTGTTGGTACGATGGAGGGACAGCTCGAAAAAATATTTCCGCGTATCCTGTCGATCATTGGGGGTAAGCCGGCAATGTTGTTTATCGACCCCAGCAGCCTTCCGACGCTTTCGTTTAATGCGCTGAAGCCGATCCTGCGCCGTAAGCAACGAGACACTGAGATAATAATCAAATTCGATGCTGAAGCTATCTGGCAGCGAGCCTTGGAATCGTGTCTGGGGCAATGTGGGCACACCAATCGTTGCACTTCGGTTCTGCGGCAGCTGGCGAGGATTTTGGGCCTAGACAAACTAAAGCATGTTTCGAGCGCCGGTCCTGGCGCAGCTTTAGTCAAGAATTACATGGACCAAATTACCGAGTTCGGTTTCATGGCCGTAGCACATTGCATAAGAGACGCTGTTGGTATTCGCTCAAACTCATACTTGATCTACTGCACGCGGCAGCCACGTAATATAGTCGTGTTGAATGACTTGATACGATCCACTGAGGATCGTTTGCTGACTGAATTTCTCGATCGCCGAGGAGTGGGACACCCAGACGATGCGCTCGGTGCAGATGTTTTCCTTCGGCGACAGGAACTAAAGCATTTAATGTCAGATCTGAAGAAGGGAAGTGAAGCGGTTAATCTGCGGGACAATGAGTGGCGAATACTATGCGAGCGATTCGGTGAATTTCATCAAAACGACTTCGCGATTGACGTTTCCGACTAAACTGAGATCGCAGGGTAGCGTCCTACAGTCAGGATTTTCCCGGTACCATGGCGCAACGAACGAAAAGGGTTGACGCAAAGATTAATTTTAAATGTATAATGTTTTTAAGGAGATTATAGTTATGGAATCGCAAAACGCTCAAGAGGTGAATACTAACCTAATTGACGACCCATTCGGCTTTACGCTCGACAAGTTAAATGCGGATGCCGTTGGGGCGGTGGAGAACCCGATCGTGCGCGCAGCGATCGAGCGCGTGAAGCATGGGCAGGGTGCCCAAGGGTTCAAAAACAAGTTCGATAAGGCGTACCACTCTCACTCGAAAACCCGCTGAGATAGTCGGCGCGGCGAGCTCCACGCGTGGCCCCAAACGTTCCTCTCGTTAACACCTTCCTATGTAAGGTGGCGAGTCGTTGTAATCTTGACTGCGACTACTGCTACATGTACCACCACGCTGACCAATCGTGGCGGGATCGTCCGCGCTTCATGAGCGACTCGACGGTTGAGGCCTTCGCTCGCAATCTGGCCGATTACGTCGCTACAGCTAAGCTCGATGAAGTGACAGTGCTCCTCCACGGGGGCGAACCTCTCCTTGCTGGTGAGGAGCGCATAACTCGTTTCTGCAATAGCGTGCGAACGGCACTGGAGCCGCTAGGCACTTCTTTGGAATTCGCTATGCAGACTAACGGGGTGTTGCTAACCCCGCACTGGATGGAAGTCCTAGCCCGCTTTGTTATTACGTTTGGAGTGAGCTTGGATGGCAATCAAATCGCCAATGATCGACATAGGATCGATCACAACAAGCAGTCGTCGTACGCGGATGTCGAGCAAGGACTGCGTACTATACAGGTAAGCCCTCACCGTGATTTATTTCGCGGTTTCCTAAGTGTGATAGACGTAAGAAACGATCCGATATCGACCTATAGATACCTTCTGAGTTGGCAGCCGCCGCGGCTCGACTTTCTGCTACCAGAGGGGACACACGACCGACCGCCTTCTGGAATCCGCGGTGGTGGCGGTGTAACACGAACGCCAACTCCGTACGCTGATTGGCTGATACCTATTTTCGACGAGTGGTTCAGCCATCCTGGACAGACAGAAATACGACTCTTTGAGAACCTGATTGACGTGCTTCTCGGTGGTAGAAGTCAGGCGGATGGGACAGGCGATGGAAGTTTTAACTTGTTGACGATCGAAACGGACGGCGCGATTGAAGACGTCGATCTTTTTAAAGCCGCGTATCCAGGTGCCCCTAAATTGGCTCCGCCTTTAGAGCTACCGCCGAATGTGGCCACGACTCGTTTCGTCGAGTTGACGTCCTCGCCGACCGTAGTCGAACGTAATCGACTAAACATGATCGAGGGACTTTGTCATACCTGCCGCGAATGTCCGGCCGTCCAGGCGTGTGGTGGCGGATTCGTCGCTCACCGCTGGTCTAACGAAAACGGGTTCTCAAATCCTTCGGTGTATTGCGCAGATCTTTATAAGCTTATTGCACATGTAAATCAGGCTTTAGGAATTGCACTTAGGCCGCTACTTGAAAGCCAGAACCCAGCCGTGTTTATAAAGGGAGCATAACACAATGGTTGGAGTGGTCAGCGCTGATAAGTTTGATCGCTTTCTGGTCCCAGAAGGAGATCCTAATACACTGCGACCTTTGGCTTGGCGTCGTAGCGCAGTGCGCCTCAACATTCTGTTGCGTTCCCATCGTGAGCGAACAAGTACCGAACTGTCCTATCTGGTCGATCAGTTACAAGCAACCGATCCCCGCGCAAGGCATCGAGTTTTGGCCGCTCCAGAGACAGCCTTGTACGTTGATGCTCTGCTGAACAACCGCTCGGCAGGTGCAGATATAGGTGTGGCCGTTATAGCCCGGCTCGCTGAATTAAGCTTGACGGGTCGGCGTCAGAAGTTTTCTTGGAAAGGAAGCCTTCCGCTCGATTATCTACCGCTCGGCAGTCGCGCGGTGCGGATGTCGGGACGCAACATCCACGATCCTGAGCTATCGGTGGACCACCAGTTCATCAGTCTATCACCCAGATCAGGCGGACCGACTATAGAGGTACACCTCGACAGAACCGAAGAACTGTCACAGGGCCTATCCCTACGGGCCGACAGGCTTGAGATCATAGACGGATGGATGCCTTTCTCGGACGATTTTGACGACGGCAATATTTCTGTGAAATTAGATTCTTCAGCGAGGCGCTCGCTCGAAACGCTTCTCGCAGAAGCGGTCACAATTATCGCGTTAGCATTCCCGCGCGCGTTAGATGAAATGCTGGAAACAGCCCAATACTTGAGTCCGCTTCGTCCAAAGAACACTCATACTTTGAAGCTTCCGAGCTTCTCTTCACCTGCATTGCCCGGCGTTATTTTCGTTGGAATACAACAGGGTGACGGCACGTGGATAGATGCCCTACACCTCGCCGAGTCTTGTGTACACGAACACCTACACAACCGCCTATATCTACTAGACGAAGCGGTACCACTGACGATTCGCACGGCTCAGCCACGGTCATATTTCTCCCCGTGGAAGCAAACGATGCGTGGCGTCGATGGCATGCTTCACGCGGTTTATGTCTTTTCACACCTTGCATGGTTCTGGCAGAGCGTAGGGAACAAGGTTCCTCAAATGCAGCAGTATGCACGCAGCTGCGTTGAAGAACATTTGAAAGATCTCGAGACCACGGCGCAAATTCTTGATATGAATGAATTGTCGGAAGCCGGGCTGCGTGTACTGGAGGCAAGCAGAAGAATTGTCCGCACTCTTACGGCGGCGGCCGCTTAGAGATATTATGGCCTTCGATAGTCACCACATTGACGAGAGGGGACTGACGTGGAGTATTCGAGAACTCCTTGCCTCCGACCGGCCGCGAGTGTTGAGGCATTTGAGGACAACGACTCTCTGGAGTCGTACTTCGCACTTTCGGAGTTGGGGCTGTCAGCTTCCCAGCCCAGCGTACATACTAGCAACGTCCGGCTTTCGTCGCGCTACTGTAACCGCGGACGACGCAGCAATCCAGTATGAAGACACGGTTGCCGACCATGGGCGCCGCATAGCCTCGCTGATTAGAGCGCATAAACGCGGGGACGCCTTCGATCCTCTTGTTATTGGTCCCGATGGTCAATTGTGGGATGGAAAGCATCGGTTGGCGGCTCTATACGCCTGCGACGTGCCCGACGTAAAAGTCCTTGACTTCAGCGGTGGCAGCTCGGAACTGCTGGGGTCTCCGGTGTTACCCGACGACGTGTTCGCGCCTCAGTTGCTCGGAGCTCACGCCTTACGTGTGCTACGCGACCGATTTGACAAAGCACAGCCGTACCGGCATCTCTTCGTACCTGATGTCTTCGAACCTAGCTTCGCCAAGGCGCTCGCGCATGACATAGAGGACCTGCCGTGGAGATTGGCAACGACAGACTTCTACGAGCAGTACGAAGACTCCTTAATTGACACCGAGCGACCTTACGCAGGCACCGCTCTCGATGCGCTCCGTGAAGTCGCCATGAGTGCGGAATTTGCTCATTTTGTCGGCTCTATCACGACTCAAGGTCAGCTTGAAGTAGTGGACGTTGCGTGTCACAGGAGCACCACGGGTCAGGAGATCGGGATCCACAATGACTTCTATCCCGACGGGGAGGTCTGCCGTTTTACCATTCACCTGAACGCCGGCTGGGCACTCGAAGATGGGGGGCTATTTGTTACGTTTGCCGCCGCCGACATTGGCGCCATGAAAGCCGCTTACGTGCCAGGGATGAACAGTGCGCTATTGTTCGAAATCTCACCAGCCTCATTTCACGCCGTTACCTCAGTCATAACGGCACAGCCTCGTTACTCAATAGTGGTCTCATTCGTGCGCCGGCGCGCCGAGGAGCCGCCTGATGAGGAAGTTGCCGAACTAACGGAAGCCCGCCTAAAGGCTCTCCCAAGGCTTCGTCCCGAAGTCGTCGATGTCCGTTCGCTCAACCAGCTCCGGACGAATCGCTGCACGCCAATGATTTGTGGCGGTGCGTGCTGTAAGGATGGTGCCGGACTTCTGCCAAGCGAGGTACCATTGCTCAACCGAATTGCGCGCGCACACAAGCAAGAGCTTTCGGCCCTGGGCGTGAGTGGCGCAGGCGTTGACGACGTCGGCTGTTCGCCTCGCACAAGTCTGGTCACGAATGCCGATGGGTTAACACACTGTAGCTGGCTGACGGGCAACGGATATTGCTCCCTGCAAGCGCTTGGCGAAACTCATGTGCGGGACCCTTGGATCTACAAGCCACTCGCCTGCATCCTCATGCCGTTGCGCGTTCGAGCGTTGGCGGGCACCCGAGTACTGTCTGCAGATGCGCGCGCGCTCGAGAGCTCGTCTATAGTCGAGCCCTGCATGCGCCGCGATACTGCGGCGGAGGCGCTAGAAGCCGTCGAGAGGGAACTAGCTTTCATTGACATGGTTTGGGATTTGGATGTTCGTGCGATGGTCGACGCGGCAAATCAAAATCCTTTTGCGGACCGAGTGCGCGACGAGCCGATAGGGCTCGTCGCGGCCACTAAAAAGCATCTATTGTGGGCTGTCCGGGGTAAAGGTCAAGATGCCGAGGTTCTAAAGGTTTCACGAGCTTCAGTCGCTTCTGACGAGGCGGCCGCGCTACAAAAGCTGACGGGCCGGTGGTTCCCGGCATCTTCTGAACATGCTATGAAATCCAAAGATCCGGCTCGCATGTCATTCATCCGTGGGCACGTCCCTCTAGACCTTTGGCTTCGAACAGATCAGGGCGAGCGTGAAGTCATGGAGGTAGCGCTCGATTTGTTGCGCGCTCTGGTGGCTTTGGAAGAACTCGGGGTATATCACTTGGATTTGGCGGCTCGCAATGTTCTGGTGCACCCGGATAATCGCACCGTCGTTATTGTCGATTTCGAAGATGAAATCGATGGCGCAGGGCCAGTCATTTGCGCGGGTGGAGAGTTCGGCTACGCAGCGCCAGAACAGTATTTGAACTACCTGGGAGTCCACAGCAGACTAACCGAATCATTCTTTGTTGGGGCGTTTATTTACCACGCATTTGCCCGACTCACTAGGCGCCGTTGGCGAGCCTTTCCGTTCGAAGACCTGGGGTGCGTGCCGTTGCCGCTGCGGGGTCTCGTAACCGCATTAACGGGCGATCCTTGTCAGTTCTACGCGCCGCATACACGTCGCGGCGCTTGTGAGGTGCTTGAACGCTTAACGGTTGAGGCGCCGTTCGAAAGCCCACCAATACGACAACTCGTGAAGCCGGAGATTGAACAGGAGCAGCGGCGACTCGACGCTCCCAGTGGGAGCACATTACTAATTCGACGTCGTGGCCTTACTCTATTGCGCGGTGAAACTATCATTGACCGGTGGAATGGACTTGTGGATGTAACGAACACGCCCGCGACTTGGACTGATTCACTCCGAATCGGCCCATTAATGATTAATTCAGAGGGCTTCATACGATCACCAAGCTGATAACAGGCCGAATATCTGCCAATGTGTGATCCAAGGTAATAGTCATGACGATAAACTGGTCGCGATTAACACCGAATGAATTTGAGAAACTATGCTCCCTGATCTTAGAAGAAATGAAGTTTACTGATATTCAATGGTATGGAAAATCCGGCGGCGATAAGGGGCGAGACCTCACGGCCAAAAAGGAAGAATCGCCTTTGCCATCAATCAAGAGAATCGCAAAATGGGTTATTCAGTGTAAACGCTATACAACAAAGCCACCGACAAAAAGAGATGTCCAATCATTTCTGGACGATGCAGAGGAACACAGTCCTGACAATGTCTTATTTGTCGTGACTAACACTCTTACTCCAGCCACGAAAGACTGGATTGAGAAGGTTAGCCGAACCCGAAAGTATCCGTTCGATATCCACTATTGGGAGGAGCTTGATCTAGAACGTGAGATTACGCACTACAGATCAGAAATAACCGAACGCTTACCTAAAATACTCGGCCAGACGGATCCGGTGACTGTTGAACAAGCGGACAAGAAGCAGCAATATTTCTTCAGCTGCCGTGAGGTTCAGGAGATAGAGATCGTGGCTATCGATAAGCCGAGCGAGGAAAAGGCCAAGGAGGACGTCATCGAATTCATCCGGTTCTTGAGACAGAATGATGTCACTTTCAGTTGGCAAAAGAAAAGGCAACGCACGCCTATGCGACGGCGGCCATAGGCGCGACCCTCGGACCCTCCAAGACGGGCATTCCAGTCACCAATGAAACATCCTCCTGAAGCGCCGGAGCACCGTCGTGATACTGCTGTTCGCCTGTGATCACGTCGTTCTCGGAATTCCTATCAATCTCAGGATTGGAGGGCGGTGTTACAAGGTCATCAATACCGATCGAGAAGCTGGCCTTGTTTCCACAAAGGAACCCGACGCGCCGGATTTATGTGCAGAGAACCGGAATTACTGTGATACACAGGGGGCCTGTGCAAAGTCGGCGCTACATAATATGTGTTATCAGACCCACTCAGGGTTATCTAATCGGTAGTGTCTACCTTTCCGTCCGTCCGGTCATCTAAAACTACAATCAGCCGTCAAGTAAAACTGTCAACTTCCCTGTTTGCATCGAGAGTTAATTTGCATCGAGAGTTAATAGGCTTTAGTTAAGCCCTTAAGATTGTTTACTCAAGGCGCCAAACGTTAGATACCTACCTGGGTCGTTCGATGTGCGCGAAGCTTGCGGAACCATAGTTTAGCTTGCCGAAGGTGGCGCCACATGTGAGGAATTTCCCGATTGCTGCTTTGTGCCAAAGAGCTTATTCTGACGTGGGGATCGGCATCGTCTTCTTGATGGCAGCTGAAGATCGTATCCGAAGCCCACGTCTTTCGCCCTGCAGCCGCTAGATCCTTTCGGTGACCGTTTCCGAAAGCCCAAGTCATAGCGACTGCTACGGAACCTTCCGAAGAAACTTTCCAGACATTCTCGGCAGCCCGGCCTGGGGCACGAGTGTCCCTGCTTCCGGAGAATCCGTGGATTCAAAAGATTGGCTAGTCGGCGGCGGCGAGATGGGCAAGTTGGTGCGATCGAAAGATTGGACTAAAACACCGCTCGGTCCCATCGAATCATGGCCACAGAGTCTGCGCACTACCGTAAGTCTCTGTCTCGCCTCTAATTTTCCCATCTCGTTAGCCTGGGGTCCTAAACATGTACAGATCTATAACGACGGCTACTGGCCGATCTGTGGCGGCAAGCACCCTCAGTCGATGGGCCAGGACTTTACCGAATGCTGGGCGGCGCCCTGGCCGGTAATTGGCGAGGCCTTCGAGAGCGCACTCGCAGGGACGACATCCTACCTGGAAAACCAGCGAATGTTTCTCGATCGCAACGGTTTCCTGGAAGAAACATTCTTTACTTTTTCCTTCAGCCCGATCCGCGACGAGAGCGGGAATGTTGGTGGTTTATTCCATCCCGTAACCGAGACAACTGCCAAAATGGTCAGCGAGCGACATACACGCGCTCTGCGCGAGCTGGCTTCGATGGCCGCAAAGTCGCAAACGACCGAGGAAGCAATAAAGCTCGCGGCCCAGACCCTCGCGGAATTCGACCTGGACGTGCCATTCGTCCTGTTCTATGTGTGCGACTGGGAGCGGACCAAAGCATGGCTTTTTACTGCTACTCCGTCGCTACCCGACTCAATAGCGATTCCGCTGATCGACCTGGGGCGACAGGATTCGGTTTGGCCGCTGACGGAGGTTGCCAGGGCAAATCAGCGTACAAGAATCGACGATTTGGAAATGCGGCTTGGAAGATTCTCATGCGGCCCTTACCCTGAAACACCTAAGAGTGCTCTGGCGTTGCCGATTACGCCGGCCGGGTGCGAAAGACCGTTGGCGATTCTCGTCGCGGGTGTCAGTTCCCGGCTGCCCCTGGATGAAGCCTACGGCGCTTTCCACGATTTGCTGGCTGGCACAATAACTTCTTCGGTAAATAATGCGCGCGCTTATGAGGAGGGACGCAAGCGCGTCGCGGCTCTGGCTGAGATCGATCGAGCCAAGACCGCCTTCTTTTCAAATGTCAGCCACGAGTTTCGCACGCCGCTCACGCTGATGCTTGGACCATTGGAAGACGAGTTGGCAGCGACAGCGGCACCGTCTCAGACACGCCAGCGAATCGAGACGGCGCACCGCAACGCGCTGCGGCTGCTGAAGCTGGTAAATACACTACTGGATTTCTCGCGCATCGAGGCGGGACGCATCCAGGCCAGCTACGAACCTACCGACTTGGCGGTCTATACCGCCGATCTCGCAAGCGTCTTTCGCTCGGTAATTGAGAAAGGCGCTCTATCGCTCGACATAGATTGCCCTCCATTGCCTGAGCCGGTCTACGTCGACAAAGAGATGTGGGAGAAGATCGTACTCAATCTGCTTTCGAATGCCTTTAAACACACGTTCGCGGGTGGCATCAGACTGACGCTCAAATCGTGCGGAGACTCGGTCGAACTAGCCGTGGCGGATTCAGGCGTTGGCATTTCGCCGACTGAACTGCCACGGGTGTTCGATCGATTTCATCGGGTTAAGGGTGCGCGATCGCGCAGCTTTGAAGGTACTGGAATTGGCTTGGCTCTGGTGCAGGAAATGGTCCATGCACATGGCGGAACGGTGCGAGTCGAAAGCCAGGAAGGAGTGGGAAGCACTTTCTTCGTAATCATAAAAGCGGGATCTGCGCACTTGCCGCCAGAGCGCATCGGACCGCAACGCTCGTTGACTTCTACTGCAACGAACGCTGCTGCTTATCAGCAAGAGGCTATGCTCTGGGTGTCTGATGACAATGCAACTCCTACGCAGCAGCTCGCACCCGCGCTAACGAATGAAACCTCGGGTGGTGGCTTGGTTGCACAGGTCCCGAGCACCCCCAGGTCACGAATTCTTTGGGCTGATGACAACGCAGACATGCGCGATTATGTCCGTCGACTCCTGGCTGATCGTTATGAAGTGACCGCAGTTCCTGACGGTGAGGCAGCTTTGGCCGCCGCTCTCGCGAAGCCACCCGATCTAGTCCTTACCGACGTGATGATGCCGGGATTGGATGGTTTCGGCCTTCTCCGCGAACTCAGAGCGAACCGAAGCACGCACACCATTCCCGTGATTCTGCTTTCCGCGCGGGCCGGCGAAGAGTCTGCTGTCGAGGGACTGGAAGCTGGCGCGGACGACTATCTGGTCAAACCCTTTTCAGCGCGCGAATTGTTGGCCCGGGTTCGGACCCATCTGGAATTGGCCAAGGTGCGGCGCGCGTGGGCCATTGAACTGGAAGCAGCGAATAAGGATCTTGAAGCGTTCTCATCTTCGGTCTCTCACGACTTGCGCGGACCGCTGCGAGCAATTGATGGTTTCTCCCACATTGTGATGGAAGATTATTCCGCTGAATTGCCGGAGGAGGCTAAGCACCTTCTGGCGATGGTGAGATCAAGCGCGCAGCAAATGAACCAACTGATAGATGACCTGCTCCGCCTCTCGCGGTTGGGTCGGCAACGGCTATCTAAAAAGCGAGTCAGTCTTGCTGGTCTGGTTCACGGTGTCCTGGAGGAACTACAGAGGGAGCAGCCAGAGCGGCAGATTACCGTCGAAGTTAGCGATCTGCCCGATTGCATAGCTGACGAGTCATTGCTCAAGCAAGTCTTTGTCAACCTGCTGTCAAACGCATTCAAGTACACAAACCGCAAGGAGAACGCTTACGTAGAAGTGAGTTGCCAGCAACAGAATGGCGAAACCATTTATTTTGTACGCGACAACGGCGCTGGTTTTGATGCGCAACATGCCGATAAGCTTTTCGCCGTTTTTCAGCGGTTCCACCGCGCTGATGAATTCGAAGGCACCGGCGTAGGCCTATCGATTGCTCATCGCATTATTCAGCGACACGGCGGGCGCATTTGGGCTGAAGCCGAAGTGAACAAGGGCGCGGTCTTCTATTTCACGTTAGGGTAAAATCTACTTTACCGCAGTGAATCAAACCATTTCCCTTTGAGATACGAAATGAAAGGCGCGAGGTTTCGTCCCCAGGTTGACGAAGTATGCCGGCGTCTCCTAGAGTTCAGTGCTTTGTTATCATGCCAGTGGTTAAGAAGGTTTAAGGGTAGATGGCTGTAAAGATTGAGAACCAGTACACGGAAAAACTGCCGCGGAACACGCTGGCAAATGTAGAGAGCGCGCTCGCCAGCGTGCCCCGCGAGCACTTGCGGGGTATCGAGAGGCTGCGTTTGGTGAGCGTGATTACTGAGCCGCGGGCTCGCATGGCTGCGAAAGGCACAGACCTCCCGGGCCTCTATCATCCTCGTCAGGGTAATCAGGGGGCCTGGTTTGAGGTAGCGATTACTCCCCTCACCTCGGCGAACAAACCTTTTCACAAACGCATCATTCCGCGACTGTCATTCAAAGGTAATCTTGCGGCCGTGATCTTCTCGTTAGTGGCACAGCACTATCATTTGACGTTGCGTCACTCGGTCAAGCGAGGATCTGTCGAACCCGCCGTGCGCGCGTATGTCGAGAAGCAGTTGAAAGCCTGGAATGAAGACCAGCACAAGATCCGCGCGAAGCTTTTCAAACCCATTCAGCCGACGCTGGAACGCTGGAGCAAGTCTCTGGCGAAAAGAGCGGCCCAGGAAAAGAAGAAGAAGGGTTAGACAAAACGGAGTGCGGACATCCTGTCCGCCAGCGAGCGGAGTTCGCTCATAACTTCAAAAAAAGTTTAGGGCGAAGGTTTGTTCAGGCGGAGAGGATGTCCGCCCCCCTTAGCTTGCTTCGTCAATATTCTGAGCAGCGGCGTTAAGGGCATCGAAGAGTTCTTCAGCTGAGATATTGGCCTTTTTGAACTTCACCTCAACCTTGAATTCCCTGCCTGGCGCTTCGTAACGATAGATGTAAGGTTCGGATGCTCCGGTGGGATCGACATAAGCCCGGCGGGCCTTTCGGGCGCCCTCGCGGGTCAGCCCTTCAGATGCGATCTGTTCGGCCATTGCACGCATCGATTCGTCATCAGGCTGGCGAACGATCTGCAGCAGAAGTGATTTCGAAGTGATTTCAGATGAGCGACAGATGTCGCGGATCTCTTTGGGAATTGAGGCGATTGATAAAGCCTCGGTGACGGTGCTGCGGCTCTTCCCAACTTTGCGGGCCACATCTTCGTGGGTGTAACCAAAGCGTTCGCAGAGGGCGCGCAAACCATCAGCCTCTTCCCAGGGCGTCAGGTCCTTCCGCTGCATGTTTTCGATTAGCGCGATCTCGGCGACGGCGCTTTCATCGACATCCATCTCAATGCAGGGAAGCTCCGTCAGGCCGGCCGCGGTAGCCGCTCGCCAGCGACGTTCGCCGGCGATGATCATCCATCGACCCATCATCGGCTTGACCAATAACGGCTCAAGCACGCCCTTTTCGCTGATCGAGGCGGTGAGTTCGGTAAGATCGCCGATTTCATGCCGCGGTTGATCGGGGTTAGGATCCAGTTTGTCGATCGGAATCAAACGCCCCACATGAGTAGTGGTGTTTGACTGCGTCAACTCCTCGACGTAGTGCGCGTCGTGGCGCATGCTAAGACCGGTGGGCAAGCCTCTTCTAGACACGGCTCATTACCTCGTTGCAAAGTTTTTCGTACTCGACCGCGCCCGAAGATTGCGGCGCGAAAGTAAAAATAGACTCTTTGTATGCCGGCGATTCTTCCAGGCGCACGCTCTTGGTGATTACCGTGTCGAAGAGCTTCGGCCCAAAGACGCGACGAATTTGTTCATAGACTTCCTTGCCCAGTGTGGTGCGCTTGTCGTGCAGGGTGACCAGAACTCCGATCATTTCCAATTTGGGATTAGGGCGCGCTTTAACCTTCTCGATCGTTTCCAATAAATCGTCGGTTCCTTCCAGAGCGAAGTATGAAGACTGGATGGGAATCAGCACGTGACTCGAAGCGACCAGCGCGTTTACGGTAATCAAGCCGAGCGTCGGCGGAGTATCGATCACAATCACCTTGTAGCTCTTCTTCAACGGTTCGATGCGGTCTTTCAAACGAAAAGGAGCATCAAAGTCGCCCACGAGTTTTGACTCGAGCTTGGCCAGACTAATCCGCGCCGGGATAATGTCCAGCCCTTCGACCGGCGTCTTGTAAACCGGCATCTCATCAGTTCCCTGCCCGTCCATCATCAAATCGTAAGCCGAGCGGTCGATCGTCAACGGATCAAGAAACGAGATCGAACTATTTGCCTGGGGATCGAGATCAAGGAGCAGTGTTTTAGTCCCCCGCTTGGCA